>Ga0192278_1016_pt1 | contig 47264 bp, 52 predicted proteins | sample Koala_Koa24_K3_FD_131271 | JGI IMG/M metagenome (GOLD analysis project Ga0192278, IMG submission 131271) | Enriched cells from koala feces incubated with labeled cellulose particles, San Francisco Zoo, California, United States - Koala_Koa2-4_K3 ...
CGCGGTAGCTGATTTTGCCTTTTTCATCCAGGTTTTCTTCTTCCACGTAGGTGCCGGTAAACTTCACGATGAAGTTGTCAAAATTGTTTCCAGCCTCGTAGTTATCCACGACTTCACATTCAATGGAAAGCGGGGCAGCCTTGATGATGGGGGTGCCGTTTTCCCCTAACTCATAGTCAAACACATCTGACTTGTTCACCTTCGCGCCGGTCACGGAGCCGACATAATCCGCCTGGGGCAGCATCTCCTCACTGACCATGTTGATAGACAGCTTGCCAGTGATTTTGATTTTTTCGTTAATGTAGTGGGCGCGGGACAGACTGACAAGAAGTCGGTCATGACCAATCACACCCACATGGGCAACCAGCGTCCATGTGGGCTTGTCTCCGTCCATCGCACCGATCACAGTCAGCGGCATCGGGTACAATGCCAGAACAGAACCTAAGTTTTTCTTCATGAGAAAATCCTCCTTATGTTAAATTTATATTGCGTTTTTCATTGTTTAGCAGAACGAATGCTGTGTCGCAGATAATCCAGACGATCCAGCTGTGCTTCTCGGAAGTGGATTTCATCCAGTGCGCTTTTTCGCCTTCGGTTCAGCATTGCCATCCGCTGCTCCTTCGTGGCTTCTCCCTCTAAGAGCAGCTGCATATAGGTTTCCACCTCATAGTTCTCAAAACCGACATCGTGCAGCGTCATAATCATGCTCAGGCGCTCAATATCTTCATCATCATACTGCCACGAACCCATGACTTTCTTCACGGTATCGCAAAGCCCCCAGCTTTCATATTCATGGAGAATTTCAAGCGGAATGCCGTAGCGTTCACTTGCTTCATCAATCGTCATTTGGTTATTACCTTCTTTCCGTCACAGCCTAAATAAAATCCTGAATGCTAAAAAAATGCAGGCATCCTTTATTTATCCTGCATCGTTTTTTTGATGCAGGATGCAGACCACGCCTCGCGCTTATGCGCGACTATAAATGGCGTGGTTCTCCATAAGGGATACCTACATTTTACTCAGAGCAAGGCTTAATGTCTAATGCCTATATTACATGGTCAGAAATGCTCAGATTGTATTTTTAACCTGATGGATAAACTGAGATGTTGCAGCGGCCAGCATCTGGCTTTTCTTCCACACAAGAACAGCACCTGTTTCCAATTCGGGAGACAATGGAATGAAACAGAGGTCTTCATATATCGCTCCCAGGTCAAAACAAAGCGCAATGCCTACCTTGCTGCGAACCATGGCTGTAGCGTTTATGATCAGATTATAGGTGGCGGCAATATTCAGATGTTCGTAAATCTCTCCGAACCAGTTGCCGATCTCATTTTTGACCTGGTCACGCTGTGGAACCAGCAATGGAGCCTTTGCCAAATCTTCTGGTGTAACTGCCTGCTTTTGGGCCAACACCGAATCTTTGCGGGTGAGAATTCCCCATTTTTCTCTGTATGGCATACGAAGAAATTCATACCTGCCTACATCCACAGGCTCCATTAAAAGCCCTATATCCAGCAGCCCCTTCTCAATCCGCTCTTTGATGTCGTCTGCCGTTGAACTGTGAATATGAAAGCGCACCAGAGGATACTCTGTTTGAAAAATGGTGATCTGATCCGCAAGGGCTGACATATTTCTGGTTTCTCCGCAGCCAATCGCAATCTCCCCGGCAAGTGTATCATCTTTGCGAGAAAGCTCCTGGATGGTTTTATCCGACAACTCCACAAGCTCCTGTGCGCGGCGCTTCAGGAGCATACCGTCCTCGGTGAGCGTGACATTGTATTTCCCACGGTGAAACAGCTTAACGCCCAGTTCTTCTTCCAACTGTATCAGCTGGCGGGATAATGTCGGCTGCGTAATGTGCAGAAGACTGGCGGCTTTTGTAATATTTTCTTCCCGCGCTACCATCAAAAAATATTTTAATACTCGTAATTCCATAGTCTGCGCCTCCGTTACATATCTTATTATACAGCGCGAGCCATAGAAATTCAACATAACGAAAGTCAAGATATGCCTTACTCTATTATTTGAACACAATAATCTTCTTGCCTTTATTATGCCCGTATTCAAAATCATGATGAGCCTGCTTTATAGTTCTTTCGGAAACACTGAATTCCTCAGCTATGAAGAAATCGAAACAGAATCCAGCGACCTGGGTGGCTCGAATGATTCTGGCTTTGGCAATCGCGGAGATCGCTCGGATATGGGCAGCTCTGGCACGGATGGCTCCGGAATGGACAACTTCGATGCATCCGATAAGGCAGACCGTTCCACACAGGGCGGCGGCAACAGCAGAGGCTCCATGTTCTCCTCACAATCCGCGCTCAGCAATCAACTGACTGTGACATTCCGGCAGACCGGCGGCAGCTCCTGCCTGGATGGAACGACTCTGGATGCGTGGGCAGAAAGCTGTACTACCGATTATGAAAATAATGTAAATCTTCTGGTTGAAAACTTTTCTCAGTATACCTTTACACTCTCAGACAGTACTTCCCTGATGTACAGCCTGTATCTGCCGGATGATTACTCGGAAAACACCGAATATCCTCTTGTTCAGTTTATGCCAGACGCCACTGGGGAAGGCAGCGATGAATATCTCGCCCTGACGGAAAGTCTGGGCGGCGTGATATGGACGACCGAGGAATGGCAGAGCGAGCATAAAACTATCGTGCTTGTCCCACAGTATGAGTCTTCCAATACCGAAGACCCTGCGTATACCATGGAACTGGTCACTGAGATTGTCAGCCAGTACAACGTGGATACCTCAAGAGAATACCTGGTCGGACAGTCTTCCGGAACCATCCGCTCCATCAAACTGCTCATTGATTATCCGGATGAATTTGCCGGCGCTCTTCTGGTCGCCGGACAGACCGATTCCGCCTATACCGATTCGATTTCACAACTGTCCACGCAAAACATCTGGATGATCTGCTCCGAAGGCGACGCGAGAGCCTATCCGGGCATGACCGAGATCACCGAAGCCGTGGAAGCGGAAGGAACTGAAGTGACCATTGCCCAGTGGGTAGCCACGCTCACCGATGAAGAACAGGAACAGCTGGCAGCCGAGCAGGCTTCGGCTGGAACCACAATCAACTGGACCGTTTTCGATGCGAATTCAGAAATATGGCGCAAATAAAGAATCGGAATTTACGGAGGTAATAATAAGATGGCAAGAGAAAAAAGATTTGAAGAAATATTCAAAGAGGGAAGTGACTTATCAGAGCTTCACAAAATCATTGTCGATAAGGAAACAGGAGTGAATTATCTCGTTTGGAAAAGCGGATATGCTGGTGGTATTACGCCTTTATTGGATGAACAGGGTAATCCAGTTATCACCAGATAACTTCCAGTTTATCGAACTGATTGGAGAAAAATATGAACAAACAGCAGCATGTTGATTATACAAAAAATAAATATGGAACAGCACCGGAATATCTGTGGGCGCGTTACCCATCTTATGCTATCCTGCGCCATCAGGATAATGAGAAATGGTATGGTATTGTGATGGATGTTTCAAAGGACAAATTGGGACTACAGGGAACTGATGTTGTCGATATCCTCGATGTAAAATGCGACCCGGTAATGATTGATATGCTGCGCCAATCTCCCGGTTTTCTGCCGGGATATCATATGAACAAAACAAACTGGCTCAGTATCCTTCTTGATGGAACGGTTTCTGATGAGCAGATTCTGGATTTGCTGGATTTAAGTTTTCAGATGACCGCAAAGAAAAAGACTGTTACTTGTAGCAGTCTTTTTCTCCGATAAGAAGCAATTGCGGCATAAGTTCATTTTTGATGTTGCGGGTTAATTCTCTTGTTTTTTTCTCATTTCTCACGTCCGGCTTATTTTCTCAATCCGGAAACCGCCTGAAATAATGGCTTACTGCTCGATGTGTCTCATCGTCGGGAACGCTGCGACGTCTTTTTTCATATCTCTGCACTGTTCTCCGCAAGCCTTTATTTCAAGGATTCCCGGCAACCGAGACAATTTGTAAATCTGCATATTTCTTCCTGTTTCTGAACCAAAATGGTTCAAAATTGGTTCAGGATTGGTTCAGAAGCCGTAGAGCCAGCCATTCATGATTCCTGGAGTTTCTCTTCTACATAAGCAGCAACCTGTAAATAGAACCTTTTTGCCCTCTCAATCTGTTCTTCGGCTTCTGCCTTTGTAGCAATATACATATCATCGTAGTCGGAAGCATTCCGAATTTCAAATGCGGTTCCGATTATGTCTGACATTTCAATGGGAAATATGCCTGATTTTATATATTCCTTCCTGAAATAGGCGATAATCCCACTGTGCTTCTTACTGTCAAAACCATCAAACGCCAGAACAGAACGGATCGCATGAAATATTGAATAGTACGCACGGTTATTTGCCGCCCTGAAATGATTGTTCCGCAGCATATCTATCGCCGTCTCGTATTCCTCTTTTGCCCTTTCAAGGCGATATCTTGCATACACTTTCTTTTTATCAAACTCATTATCCAACTAGCACACCATCCTTCTCTACATTCTGATAGAACGGAGACACAGCCTTGTAATTTTCAAAGCAATCATATGACTGAAAGATTGATGAAATCACACAGTCATACTTCAAGTCCAGGTCATCTGCAATGCGACGCATCTTCTTTCTCGCTTCTGCCATCTGTTCTTCTGGCAGATCAAGCAAAACCATAATATCAATGTCACTCTCACTATCAAAATCTCCTCTGGCATAAGACCCATAAAGTATCACCGCTTTCAGTCTGTCTCCAAAAATCTTCATGGCTTCTTTCGCATATATTTGTATAATCTGCCGTACCGGAGTACCTTCTGACAGCAATCCTGCACCATCCATTGCTCTTAAAGTAGTAACATTGTCTGCTTCTCTGCTTACCATATCAATCACCACTGCTTTCTGTAATCCATCGGGTTCTTATCTATCTTGCAGAAACAATCCCGCATTTGAGGTTACATACAAATACGCCACTTTTCATGCTTTGATTCTAGCACAAAAAGCAGCGTATCACAACACCCATTAAAAATTCTCACTCATTCTTCATCTGCCTCACCATCACCTTCTTTCCTGGGCTTCTTAGACTTGCGCTCCCTCATCTTCTCCTGCAGATTTCCGAACTCGCGCTGTTTTAGTTCTCTTGTAACGTCCGTGTAGATATCCATGGTTGTCGAGAAATCCTTGTGTCCCAGCGTATCCTGCACCACTTTCAGATTGACTCCGGCTTCAACCAACCTTGTTGTGAATGTATGGCGGAGACTGTGACAGCTAAAACTCGGAAGCAGGACAGGATTCTTTTCTTTTAAAAGCTGTGAGTCATTGCAATCGCGAATAATTCTCCGCAATGCCTTATTAAGCGTTGCCTGATGCTGGACATTGCCAAAACGGTTCACAAAGATGAAATCCGAATAGCCGTCAATCACAGACTTACAGGTCATATGATTCATCTCCTGAAATGATTTCTCCAGAAGGAAGGCTTCCTTTACTTCATCCAACATTGGGATTATACGTCGTCCTGCTTCTGTCTTTGGCGTATGGATAGCAAAATACGCTCCATTCTCTGCATGGGAGAAATATACCAGAGTGTGATTCACATCTATAAATCCTTTCTCCAGATCGATGTCCTCCCATCTCAGCCCTGTAACTTCACCTACGCGCATACCAGTATGAATCATAACAGAGAAAATCGGATACCAGTGGTAGTACCTGCAATTCTCTTTACTGAGATAATCCAGAAAAAGATCCTGCTCAGGCTCTGTAAGCGCTCTTCTATGTCCGGAATCCATGTTATGGGACTGCTTCAGTTCTTTTAATAAATTATCCGCAATATTGGTGCGTAAATACCCATCCTCTACCGCGACGGTCAGTACCTGATGCAGCACCGTGTGGATATTATCTACAGTCGCAATTTTCAGATTCTTTTCATCTACAAGCGTATTGTAAAACGCCTTGATATCGGAACGTTTCAATGTTGAAATACGATATTTTCCGATTGCAGGCCACACAAAGGTATTATACATATAACAATAATTCTGAAATGTATTATCTTTCAGCCCCCGCTTCAGCCGACACCATAGTTCAAACAAATCATTCAGTGTAACATTCTTTGCTTCTGCCCGGATTCCATCAGACTTGTCTTTTAATACCTGCTCTTCCCTTTTTCTCAGTTCCTCCAGAGTACCAGCCGTTAGTGTGTGCCGATTTCCTTTCCTGTCCGTATAACGATATTGATAATAACCATCCGACCGCTCGGACTCTCCTGTTTTCAGCAGACGGTGCCTGCTGTCGTATCGTTTTTCCATTATTGTATTTTCCTTCCAGTTGATTTTTTATTAGAGAAGTAAAGAACCCCGATATTAGAATCAGAGTTCTTCACTCATTAAACAGTTACAGTGAATATGTCGTGTCCAGAAACGCCTCCAGCTTTTTACGTTTAAACATCCGTTTTGTGCCATTCCATAATACAAATGCGCAATTATCATCATTACTGATTTCACGAAGCTTCTGCATCCCAAGCCCTGTGTACTCAGAAGCTTCCTCCAAAGTTAGCAGCCCCTTCTCCCAGATAGGAACCTGACTTCGTTTTCTTCTTATCCCTCCATTCTCGTCAATTTTCTGTGCCTCTTGTTCATTGCGTTTTTCAAAAGATTCAATGCCATATGCAACTGCCATAATAAACCTCCTGCTCTTTGTTTTCCTAATCTTCCAATAGTACTGTGCTTTACTAGTTTTATAATATGTAACTCAATTCTCACCTCTTTTCACGTATATGGTATTGCTTCTTACTGTTCTATCAGTACAAGTAAGCGTTAAAGCTATAATTTTTACATCAGTTTAGCAAACCTGGTTTTTCGCCATATTCAGAGTAGGTTACTATAGGTCTCTGTACTGCTCTTCCGCTAATGCTTAAATCTCCAACAGTGACTGCCGCCCCAACAGGGAGTTTTTTTAATTTAGAAATCCAATACTCTTTGTTCTTTGGCTCTATGAATGCAGCGACTGATTTTATATCTGACTGGCTCTGTCTGAAGTAGAGCCGTACCGCTGCCTGATCCAATGCAGCCATCTCTATTTTCGAAAAAACTGACATACTCTGCGTTGCCAGTATCAGATTAACACCGTACTTTCTCCCTTCAGTTAACATCTGGTACAATACAGAATTTCTTTTTAATGAAAGATTCTGAAACTCGTCTACAACGATCGTAATTTCCACACCGGAAGCTTTCTGCATTCTCAACTGTTTCCAGATTACCGCGAGCATAATTTTTACAGCCAGCGTCTGTGCTGTTGTATCAAGCCCGCTAAAGGAAATAACATTGATCTCCCGACGTAATATTTGTCTGCCGCTTCTCCTAAAAATGTCTTCCTCGAATACCTGCCAAAGCTTGTCATACACAACCCTAGCGTCTATAGTATCCATTGTCCTTAACTCAGCTCCAATTTTTTCCATATCAGACGGAGTGCCGTTTTCCGACAACATCGCATTTTCAACCGCTGCTCTCAGTATTTCCTTCTGTCTCGACCCCATATCGCAGCAACTTGACAAAATATCAACTGCCGCCGCAATTCTGCCAGCTCTGCTTCCTGAGTCGCTGAATGCAAAGAGATTAACGTCAAGGCCATCCCTACAGGCGGAGATTGTATGGTAACAATCTCCACCGAGCATTTCGTGGGTTCCGTTCACATCCAGTTCCAGCACGGTTCCCCCGTCGTGGATGATATGCTTTTCTATTTCTTCTGTTCTCACAGATTTTCCAGACCCGCTGATCCCGGTAATAACTATATGCCTGTTGGGAGAGTCTTCGGATATCTGTACCTTGCGTCCTGTAGTTATTCTTCCGACATAATAATCATTCATCTTCATCATCTCCTTCACTACCTCTCAACTCCGGTATCCACGGCAGTGCGTTCAAGTTTCCTTCGCATTTCTCCTCATACAAATCCTCCAACGTCAGATTATCTTCCAGTATCAGGCATTCTTTAAAAATCCAGAACACACGAATCCTTGTCTTGCTCCCTGCAACGTTTGTGAACATTTTTTTAGACGTATAATCTTCTGAAGTTTTTTTGAGAAGCCCTTCTGCAGCCATCTGCTGCTTCAGTTCAACAGTAGAGACCGTCTCCAGTAACGGTGCGCACATCTTCATAAAGAGGCTCTGCGGGATATAATAGAATTCCGCATCATACAGCAGAGCCTCATCATTCGATATAGCTTTTGATGTCTCAAGATCAACATGGTCAATACTGCGAATCAACACAGAAGGATTCTGATCTAAGTACTCAGTAACACAGTCGGCTACTCTTTCCGCCAGATCTTCCCCTGTCGAAAAATCATCCATCTGATTTAGCCATGCTCTGCATATTTCCATTCCTTCGCTGCGATAGACACTGGCCTCTCTTTCATCAAATCTGTCCCATATAAAATCGGCAATTATACTTACCGTAGCAAGAAGCAGTTCGTACAGCCTTCTTTTCGAGACATCGCCGTAATACTCATCCCACGCCATGGATGAATGAAGTTTTTCAAGCTTTCGGCATATACCATCCTTATTGGAACGTACGTATTCTTGATAAGCAATCATCCATTCATAAAAAGCATTCCCACGGATAATCTCAACATCCTGCATTGAAAGCCGGAACAGATATCTTCCTGTCTTTAAATAATCAGGAAGAATCCCTCCTGAGACAATAACTGGCAGAAAATCTTTTTCGTTCAGGAAGCTTTCTACCTCTGGCTGCCTGTGCTCTTTCTGAATGAGAAGGACTCCTACTTCGTAATTTCTGGGTTTTTGGGACTTTTTCTTCCAGTTGTAGATCCTCACTGCATTACAGCCTTTTGGTGAACAAAAAGCTTCCGCAAATTGTCTCGCCTGCGCCTCATCATCCGCGATCAGCACAAATCCGTTATCCAAAGTCTCCACTTTTCTTTGAATTATATAATTCACGTAACCAAACGCACTTATCATCCATGGGAGCTTTTTTAACATGCCGCTTTCTTCACATCGTTCCATAGAACCTCGCCTTCTTCCACAAATCTGAATTGACCATCGCTGCCTTGGTTCCATCCATAGATTTCAGGAATCTCAATCACCGGTACGTCTGCTTCCAGCAAGGCCGCCCAAAGTCCCGCCACATATTCATACCGCTCGTTCCTTTTATTCGTCCGAAATACTCCTCCTGCAGCTTGTATCTTTTTTAACAGGTATCTGGATTCCCCACATTTCATCGCCTGAAGATAAACGGTACAGCGTTTTTCCTCAACCTCGAACTCCAGCCTGAAATAGCCTTCTTCTCCAGAAATACTCTTCAGTACATAAATCCGAGGTTTTTTTAAATTTATCACCATTCTTGGTTCTCCCCCTATCAGCAGATTCTCTGTTCGGGAAATCACCTCTCCATTTTGCAGTATCTCAACCTTCTGATATTGATTCCTCTTGCGCTCGGCTCTTTTCTCAGAAATACATTCTCTCAATACAGCCTCCGACTCAATAGCCTGCAAATGGCTCTGATCCTTTATTGCTATTTTTGATTGATATAAAGCCAGATTTTGCTGGTTTTCCCATACTTTGTAGCTCATCTTTTCAAAAAATGGAGGAGCCGTAATAATATCTGCTTCACGCTGTGGTTGCGGTTCGTTTACTTCCTTCGAAGTTCTCCTCTCAATCTCTTTCGTTTTTGGTACACTCGGTTCCTGAACGGGTGGAGTCGAAACGAATGGTTCCATGGGTGTCTGAATCGGCATCCCCGACTGACGCATAAAAACTTGCGAAGAAGGAATGCCTCTTGTAGGCATTGGTCCCTGTGGATACGTCATCCCTCCCGAAGGCATTGGTACTTGTGAATATGACGCTCCTCCCGGAGGCATTGGCGCCTGTGGATATGTCATTCCTCCCGGATATATTGGTGCCTGTGAATATGCCGCTCCTCCTGGATGCATTGCTTCCTGTGTCCCCATTGCATTTGATAGCATACATGGATTTACATACTGGTTGTTCTGATAAATACTCATTCTGATATCCTCACTTTCTTAGGAGTGCCCAGGTTTTCTGGTCCTTTGTTTTACCAAAATCGCATTTTGCCGCAAAATCAGCACTATTTCATCAGGCGTTGTTCCCAAATCCGGGCATTTGTTCTCACCAGTTGTTAAATGTCGAGTCTTCATATCTGGTATTCAGTTGTCAAAGTACAAATACGACTATCGACTTCCCTTGCGGATCAATTTGCTACGCTGGCAGGCATACATCCACCAGCACAGCTTTATCAGCTTTCATACGACAGAACCATAATCACTCAACTCTCATTTTATCTACCGTTTATGTATCGGAGACTCTCTGCTTTTATACCGCACCCTCATGCTTTCACCTGCTTTCCTCTAAAGTGATATAAATATAATTTGCTTCTTAGTAAATTTCAATTTCTCAAATATATTTTTTTCAGGTCAGTAATTTTTACTAATTACAGATTTTTCGCATGTATCTTGAACAAAGTAAAAGTTTATGATATAATTTTCTCATTAAATTTTTAGTTATCATCTGATGATCGGAATTGTCTTCCCTAGTGGCCGCAAAATGAAACCTTTTGGGGCACAAAGCACTTCGTAATGATTATCAGATTGTCAGCTTTCTGCGATACAGCCAGTTTACTCCGTATGACTCATCGGCAGAGAACGCTATTATCCATTACCATAGAGGAGGTAGTCTTCATGGATCTGATTGAAGCAAAATACCAGCTCAAGTACTATTTTTTAATTGATCCGGACAATGTCGTAAAGTCTGTTGAAAAGAGAATCCAGGAATCCGGCCCAGACCGAGAAGAAACAGACCAATACCTCGGCAGCATTGAATTTATGAAGGATGTATTTCTCGAAACCTTTAATGCAGCCGCAGAATATACTGAATTTGTATGCAGGATACCAGGGGAAGGCATATTTTATTCCTTTTTCAATGAACATCGGGTGAAAAAAATGAGCAGTTGGAAAAATAATCTACAAGAATCTAATAATTTATATACGCTCCTGATGATCAATACAATTACTTTCGGTCTTTTTAATACATTTTCAGAAGATCAATCCGATCAGCCTGTACGTCTCTCTTCCAGATGTGATAAGGAGATAAAGTGTGGATATTTCCAGGAATTTACAGACTCCGCTCCTAAAGGAAAAACGGATAAGACCTTTCCGCCTGATGAAAAAATTCTTCTAGCTCAAAATTATAATGCTTATTTCAAACAGGACAAACGTAACCATGAGCAACATCTGTATTCATCAGATGTTCTTCATAGCTTCTTATACAACAACACTGAAACTAAGACTAATCAGACAATCCTTTGCGTTCCCAGACACTTAGCTTATATCTGTCGTCACATTTTAGTAGAGAATTTGCATAAAAATTTCAGCCTGAAGCTATCTAATTCTGATAAGGTTTTTGGTAAATACCAGGCATTATATAATTCACTAAGCAATGACTGGACGAAACTCTCAAAACAAAACCGTTTCTTGGTAGAAGCAGAAGCCAACTTTATTTATGGATTCGATTTTTTCAATTCGCTTCCCGGGCTTCTTCTTGAAATCGAGAAGGCAGAAGCCAATTCGCTGACGCAGTCTCTGAATGATTTAAAAGGCGCATCCATAGAACTACTGATTACTAAATCCATGAATCTTCCACTTTATTTCGGACGCTTTTCATTCTTAGATTACGCATGTAAAGCATTTGCCAGTAGTCCAAACATGGAGTCGAACTATTTCAATATCGACAAACGAACCGTTGCAAGAGCTGTAAATAAACAACCGGCCACAAAGTCGCAGATAGTCAATGATGGCTACAATCTCCTGCGTGAATATTTTAATATTCTCGGGGGGATTACAGTTCCAGTACTCTATTCTTTGTGGGTTGTAGTTAGCGATACACTAAAGAAGAGTTATCATAATACACTTTTTAGTGAAAAGGCATATATTGAAACATTACTTTCTGTTTTTGATGATTATAAAACAAACGGCAAAAGTCAAGAACATACCACTGAGCGGAATAAGAATATACCACAGATTTCATCAGCATTGAATCATTATTGTTCTGAAACGGCGTTTTCCAAATTACGTCATTTTTATTTGTACCCAAGCCACGACACTTATGTCCATATAACACCCCTAACAAATACTATTGCTTTTCAGCCCTACAGCGGCACTCAAAAAAATGAGACTAATATCAGAGACTATGAAATGCAAATGCAGCAGTATAACAGCGAACATCGGATGCTTCTTATAGATCATTTGTCAGAACGGCGATGTGCATATTTATTAGATAACAATTTCTATACCTGAAAGATTAACGAGTGGTCATGTATATTGGCCACTTTTTAATATTTCAATACTTCTTTCGCTATAATCGCATTCAGAAACGTAACTTGTATGTTCCCAATCTGACGACCGTTAAAAATGCCATTGTCAGCCGCCCCCATATCAGGGACAGCCGACAGTGCTTTTACTATTTTTTATGCTACGTCAGATTTACTATAGTTTCTGCTGGTTCTGTACTCAGATATTCTTCTGGTCGCATTGTCTCTGATTATGACACAGAGGAATCTTTCAAGAAGTTTGTCTTTCCTGATCTTTGCCGACTCCTGGTTGCTGCAGGAGTAGCCCCACTCGGATTTTCTACCATCTCCGTTGAACGCATATACATCCACCCCTGTCCAGTTAAAATCATCCAGGTGGAATCTGACATAATCTCTGTCTGCTACAATAAAATCTGCCAGCAGCTGTGCCATTGTTCTCATTGCGACATCACTTCTCTGCAGCGTTTTAAAGGTTCCAAGCTCCTTTATCTGGCGTTCCCCATCCCCGATCAGTTCAATTGACAGATCAAGATATATCCCCTCATTTTCGCCAAAATCAAGATTGTTTCGTATGTTGAATTCATATGTTTTTATCGGAACCGGCGAATAGGTTGGAAGTGCATAATCCAACATTTCATCTGGCATCTGCTTCTTCCTGCGCAAAGTATCACAAATCAAATTAAAATATTCCGCTGTTGTTATTGGCCTTTTCATAAATATCCTCCTCATGCTGCTATGGTAACTTCTCCATTGTGTCTGCTGTAACGGTACACATGATCACTCAATACCTCGTCCTTGCTGACATACTTGCGGTTAATGTCCCTCACAATCAAGGCCAGGGGCGCCGGTCGAACTGGTTCCTCTGAGATTGGCAAAAACAATAACTCATGAATTGATGATGGAAGTATCATAAAGTCTGTTCCCAAATACCCAGCTGCTTTCCGAAGGAAGTGATCATCCAGCATTTCAACTGCGCCATGCACTCTCGCCCCATTTGTCGCAATATAAAAAGTCGGTATATCCTCTGACATATCCTGTTCGCCCGCCATATCCAGTTCCATCATCTTGGATAAAACCTCATCCATTCTCAGTAGTTCCGCATCATCCGTTTCTTCCATATACGATTTCACTGCTTGAAAAAGTTCCGGCTCCCCTATATGCCATAGGTCCAAATGCTCATTGCTTATCTGCACACTGCTTTCACCGCCAGAATCTAATGCCACAGCAAACGTATATACAAGGGACAAGTCCAGAAATTCCCGGTGAGGCACATGGACAAGAAGTTCACTGTTCATTTCCGTGTTGACAAGCTTCCCCCTTACCATGAGACGCACCCTTTCAAAATCTGAAAAGTAAGTTATATCCAGTGGCTCTCTGGCCTCATGTGCTTTATATACTTGCATTATCTGTTCTGCTATCAACGCGGCCTCTGTTCCCCATTCCGGAACAGAAGGTAATACTCTTCCAGATAAATACACGGGAATATATTTGATTTCTGGTTCTCAATTTTCAGGGCAATCCTGCTTATCCCGTTATTCTTATGAATCTCCTGTATCCCAACCTGATATTCTTCACCCATGCATTCCTGTACAGCTGCGCGAATCATCTTAACGAACTCTCTATATCTCACCGTATCTTTCCTCCTGATCTGCATAATCTTATATAAAAAGAAATGCCCGGATGCCGCTTGTCTGGCATCCGGGTCCTGTATTACGCTGCTGCCTTCGTTCTTCGCAGCCCTGCCAATGCGCGTCTGTATGTAGCCGCATCCATCGCATCCAGGGAATCCAGACCATACCGATCAAGAATCTTTCTTTCAGCCACACCCGTTCTGCGCAATTCCGTATACAGTGCTTCTTTATCTGATTCCGATAATCCCTGTACGCCTTTATCTGAGCTTCTACGACTTTGCAGTTCCCCCTTTAACAACGGGTTGGGGCCGTCCGCCCTTTTCGGCTCTGTCTGATTGTGTGCCGTTTCCGGCTGTTCCGATAAAACCTGCACCGCCTCATTATTTGCTGTTTTAAAACTGTATACGCTCTCACCTTTCTGATTCATGATCTCCAACGCAGTAATCGTCTTCTCCTCTGAAATGGTTATCGTTCTTACAGAAAAAGTATCTCTCACGTACTGCTTTCCATTTTTTTCATACACCTGTACCAGATAACGTGGTATAAAAATAAACGGTGCTGTATAAAGTTCTCTCCCTATGCCCAGATTAAAGCAGGCACGCTTAAAAGAATCCGACGCCGCTCCTTTGGCTTTCTCTGTATAACTCTCCGTACCAACATCTTCTTTATATACCCACTGCTTCTTTTCTTCATCCCAGATGCTGACCACACAGTACAGCTCATTTCCAATCAGATTGTGTCGGCGTTCCCATCCAAATATCCCAAATGTCTCATCCAGAATTGCCTGGTCGACGCGGGCATTCTTATATAAAAGTAACGTAATCCCCTTCTCTCCAATATTGGATACACGGCACTCTATCTCTTCTGCTCTCAGGTTTCTTATCTTTGTAGCCATCGTTCTCCTTCCCGGACGATTCACCTTACAGAAAGATTAAAGTTCTGCAAAGCGAACCGTCCTGTCATCCAAATTCACTTGTCCATATCTGAAATTATCCTATTCTCATACTTCCTACACGAAATCATTCTACCTATATTAATATGCACTCTTCGCAATACAAGCCCAGAAGCCTTACGCCACTGAAAGACGCCGATAAGAGCTGTCTTTCTGATAGCGCGCATACAGTTCCGGTTCATCTTTGCTGAAACGCTTACTGTCAAACGTTACTTTCTGTATACTCTTCCAGCTTACAATACGGCCATCCACTTCCCCGGATTCATGCTCCTGCAGCGCAGCCTTGATCTGATTAGCCAGAGCCGCCTTCTGTGTCTCCATATCAGAAAGGCGATCACTGACTTCATCGTACTGCTCGATCACTGCTTTCAAAGACGGTTCGAGCTGAATGCAGTCAGAAACGCTTTTGCTATACTTATCCTTAAGATAATCAGTCGTCGCTTTCGTACCATCCGCTTCCGGACGCCGATTAGCAAGGACATAATTATTCCAGAAATCCGTCTCTGCTGCCAGAAGTTCCCGGATGATATCCTCGTCACGGAATACTTTATGGAAAACCAGATGGTTGCCGCCGACCAGTCCGGCCACATACGCCTTATCCATTCCGCATACAGCCATATAATGCTGAACCTGGTACATATACTCATCCGGAATGCGGCCATCCCACTGTTCCTCTTTGTACTGAGAAACCGTTTTTGCTTCAAAGATACACTTTTCTCCATTCTCATCCGTCACGATACCGTCCAGATCAGCAAACAGATACGGGTAATCCGGATGAAGAATCATGGAATGCTTCTGACGGACTTTCAGCCCCGTCCGCTTCATAAATTCCTTGCGGAGAATCGGTTCCATAATGTTTCCCCAATAGGTAAACTCATTGCCATTGTCATTCACGCCGATCTGGCCCGTCTTCTCTTCCCAGAGCTGCAAGATGGAACGATAAGGGTTCCTGCGCATAATCACAGATGCATCCGAACCACCGATACCACAGCAACGCAACTCCAACCACTCCTGCCGGGACAAATCTTTCGTCGGGATTGTCTGATATTTCATATGAATGATTCCACTCCTTTTCACAAATTTTTATCTGGCATAAAGTATACAGGCATACGCCAAAAATAGCTTCCTGCACACATCACCCTTCACACTTATGTGGCAGCACGGACAATCTGGTACGCCTTATCAATCAGGGGATTTCCATCAATTGTTCTCGCAAACAGGTTTTCCTTATAATTCCTGGTCCTGCGGATAGGCTTGGCATGGGTAGCAAAATCTGACACAGCATTGATAAACCGATAAGCATTCTTCCCAATACCAGTCAAATCCGGCGCATCAAAATATCTGCGGCTCAGATCTTCTCTAAGACGTTTATTATTCTTCTCCTGCTGCGGAGTCCATCCATCTTCATATGGAAGAAGCACCTCAATGTATTCCTGTACTTTCTCATCCGTCAGCTTTATCATACGAAGATTTTCAAATTCTTTTCCAAGATTCTCCATATACCTGTCTGCCATCAGCAGTGTGTTCTTCGCCTCTTCAAGCTTATCACCAACATTGCCTGTGTGGATCATAGACCACGACCGTTTGGCGGTCGCCAGCGCCAGATTCAGCGTGTTATTGCAGACCACACGAATCGGCGTAACTGCCGCACGAATAGCTCCACTTCCATCATGCGTATTTGAAAACACCAGATACGGGCTGATATGCTCCCCGGAGATTACAAACTCACGGGGCATACGTGCCAGAATCCAGACCTTTCTTCCATCCTGCAAGCTTCCAGCAGTCTCATAACGGACTCCTTCTCCGAGCAAAGCATCCGTGAATGCAAACGCATCCTGATTCTGAACCACCTTGTATCTGTCCGTTACCACGCCGAGTACTTTATTGTCACTGCTACGGACATTCGCCTTATAGCCACTGATACGCTCACCTTTCGCATAGATCGGCTCCTGCTGCACCGTCCAATCCAACCCGGCCAGAACAAGCGCCTCACCAGAATTTGGTGCCATATTCACTCTCGTACCGAGTCCGTGCCACGGAGTCTCTCTTACATAAAACATTGATTCTACATTCGCTGACATAATCTTCTCCTCCTTCAATACCGTCTGATGTCTTTGTCTTTCAAAGTTTCTTTTACAACAATTTCAATGATTTTAGCCAAAATGTCTTCCATAGGTGTTCCTCCTTCACAAAAGATAAGAGCAGCCGAAGCTAATCGACTGCTCTTTCATGATTATAATATGTGATTGTAATTCAAAATTTGTTCATATACTGATATTCAAGTACTATTCTTTCTATTAGAAATGAAATCTTCGTTGAACCTCAATCATTTCCATAATAATAGTATTCATTCTCAAATACACAATCCGCACCCGAATCTAAAACATCGTCATGCCAATATAACCTGTTGTTATCATCCATAACAATGGAACCAGTTCCATCCACATAGACATCATTAACCATTTCTGTACCATCAGCATAGAATATATCCGTGTAATATCGACAATCACTAAACACGATTGCATTTAATGACTCATCATATGTACCATGCTCTATTTCCCAGGTATTTGATTCAGAAGCACTTCCTGCCCAATTAATTGTAATATGATAATATTCATCTCCAGAAGCTGTATCTAATATGTTCTCAATTTTCATATTGCATCTATAGCTATTTGTATCCCACCAAGTATAGCCCGTTGAAAAACCATACGAATCTATACCAGATACAGTGTCAACCGCAGCACAATTGTAAGTGGTACTTTCACTTTCCATAAGAATCAAAGTATTCGTATCAGGATAGTATGTCATAACGCTATGTTCATAACCTGTATCATAATATTTATACCCACCATCGTCTGTCTCTACATACGCATCCGGTGTTGTGGATAAATATAAATACTCCCAATCATCACCATAGTTTAAGACAAAAACTTTTTCAACGCCATCTTTTTCTTCACACACCACTTGAAAATACTGATCAGCGTCAGAATCGAAGAAATATGAGTACTTATTAAACCAGTATTCATCAGATTCACCGTCTAAAGAAGATAAACTACTGTTCTCGTCCTCTTCTCCAATAACCACAACGATTTCCTCGTCCTCAGTATCTTCTTCCTCTTCGTTCACACCTTCAAGCCTATAATAATTACCGTCCTCATCATAAAAGTCTATTGTATAGTTCTCTTCGTCAACAAGTGCGTAGATGTCTTCAGAATAATAAATAGCTAACAATCCATTCACATATTCTTCAATACAATCATTCAAATAAATTTTTATAAGAAGCTCCTGGCAGAAAATGCCAAAATACCCATCGTTAGAATATGCTACGTAGCACTCGTCCGTTTCTTCCTCCCCGTTAGCATACTGAATTGTCAATGAATACTTTTTTGCATACCATGCAGATTCATTATATTTCTCACAGGAGTTAAGAGTAAGCACGTCATCCTCATTCAAGTTATAAAAGCCAATCATACTCGCCATATCACCCAAATAATATACCAGAACCTCGTAATCAAAAGATTTGTATTCTACATAATACATCTGTACCCTAAGGCCCTGACATAGCACATCCGCATATAGTGTCTCTTCTGCCATAAGATCTTCTACTTCATCCGAAAACATTCCGGTAGTTAGCCCTAATATAGAATATTGATCATCACCCATTAGCAAGAACTGGTCAGCCTGATCTGTAATATTAGTAAGTGTGATCATCACTGTTTCTTCATCATTATAGTAATTACCATCATCACTTTCAATAAATCCATTTAACACAAGCATAGATGAACTTTCTCTCCATAAATCAGTTAGTTCGAAAGGTTCTTCTGACGCCTCTGCCACTGTTGCCCCTGCTGTAAAAACAGTCACAATACAAATAACCAACATTACCCAAAATATTTTCCTCAGCTTTTTCATCTTTCTTGCTCCTCCTACGTTTTTGTCTTAAATGCTTGTTGCTGTGTATTTTCCAAATGAAACAAAGATTATTATATTAACTATAAGTCCTATGATATTCGAGCAAAACAAACAGGCAACGATGCTCAGCCCGTAGATGACCCTCATAAGGTGCGCTCTATTTCTTCCAAGCATTGCCACTACAATCTCCGCAATGACAAGTATATTGCATAATAGCACCAGTGACATACCTGCATTTCCAAACAGCTTTGAAATAATAGCTGTCCCCGGAATCTGTATAATCAAATCCAGGATATTAAGTGTTGTGCAGAAAGAAACCAACCGCGTATAACCTTTGTGGTTCATATATATCAACAGTTCCGAGGCAGTAAGGCTATCCATATCTGTTTCACCTTTCTCAACAATTCGGTCATACGCGTCATATTTCGACCCGGAATTAGTTCCCTTTTCATTTCGTGTTTCTTTCACAGCATCCGTAAAACTGGTGATTGCTCTCCTTGATATTTTAGTTCCTTTATCAATATAGCCATCCAGCTTATCTTTATAAGTAGCTGCTTTCATCTTATAAGCTTCAAATCTATCGTTCTCTGCTTCGTTCGTCTCAAAATATTCCTCTTCCTGCGCTTCCTCTTCTACCATACCGTCTTCATACGTTTCGCAAGTTCTGGTTTCCTCGGTCAATCTGACACCACAACCTCCACAAAATGAATCCGCCTCCTTTACTACCTTCCCGCATTCGTTGCATACAAATCTTTTCTTTTGCAAAATAGTTCCTCGCTTTCTTTGAACTCCATTCCTCAGTCTCTCAAGCTTTTCACCTTATTTGGAAATAAGTTGAAGATCATCCCCCAAATGTAACATACAGTGAACTCAATTAAGGCACCCAGCAGCAAGCCTCCTACTGTTCCGATAAGCGCTGTGGATTGAGCATCTGTTGCTAATGCCAGTTGAACATCAGCATATTGGTTATAAACATACATGATTAATTTTATTGCCGCTATGATTTCTAAAACCAACCCAACAATACCCGCTGCAAGAAAGCACATTTGGCTCTTCTTGAATAAATCCGTTGTTTCATCGTTTTCTTCATGCACGCTGACCGTCTCATCGGTGAATTCCGCACCGCAATTACGGCAGAATTTGTTTTCTTCCAGTTCTTCTCCGGTCAGTTCCTGACCGCAACACTTACAATAGTATTTAGGCATCCTCTTCTCCATCCCTTTCATATTGTATTCTGCACTGCACTCAATTCAAGATAGTCAGATTATATACCAATTAGGTTCATCTGTAAACAACATCTTAGGTTATTCTATTGAGATTATCACATGAGTATACTTTACACAGATCGGAGGAATCCCTATGAATGCTCTTTATGCTGACATTGGCTGCCGTATCGCGCAGCTCAGACACGAAAACCACCTGACACAGGCACAGCTTGCAGAGAAACTGGACGTCTCCATCAAACACATGAGCGAATGTGAGCGTGGAGTATCCTGCTTTGCTCTGGAGAAGCTCATACTGCTGTGCGATATCCTATATACAGATCTTGATTACCTCATCCGTGGGGTTGATCATCGTACAACTGATGCCGCAAATGTTCCCGGATATGTTCTCGAACTTTTCAATTCCGATGATGAAACACAGAAGCAGCTTCTGCAAGAATACCTACTCCTTTTCAAGAAAACATATGGTAACAAGTGAGACCGTTGCACAGGTGACGGTCTCTTTTTTACAGGTAAGCTCCTGTGTTATGGCTGATGTATTCTATGACTGAATCCTTTGTAATCTTCCATGTTCTTCCAATTTTAAACCCACGAAGTTCCCCTTCCCTTAAAAGACGGTAGGCTCTGCTTTTGCCAATCGCCAGCATAGAGCACACATCATTTATCGTCACCACATCTTTATATGTATCAAACATAATGAATTCCTCCTCGTCTGTTTTATTTAAATGTTATATAACGCTTCCTGGCATTTCTGAACGCTTGTTAATTATTAACAACGTAACTAACATTCATGTAATGTATAGTTTGAAGGTATATATGCCACAAAACACTGTGGTGTGTATACAAATACTATACTTGCCGACAGGATCGAAATAAACGCCGCTAAAGGAGGAATCTCTTATGAAAAAACAAAACTCAAACTCAGCAAAGGAAACCAAATACAAATCAGTTAATGTCAGATTCTCACACCAAGATCACCAGCTTCTCTGTCAGTTAGCTGAATCAGCAAATATGAATGTTAGTAATTATGTAAGAAAGTCTGTATTATCTGGTGAGCGCATTTATGTAGTAGCCCATGGAAAGGATATGCTGCCGCATCTAACGCAATTATCTAATTATGTAAACCAAATAGAAGATCAGTCACTCAAACATGAAATGCAGAAAGAGGTGCAAGCTCTATGGCAATATTTAAGTATGTAGATCTCAACCATTGTGGATTAAATCCGAAAAGTCCAAATCTCATTTGTAATGAGATCAACTATATTCTGAATGACTACAAACTACTACACAATTACTGGGGAGGATATAATTTTCTTAAAACACCAGATACCCAAAATATTATCATGCAGTTTCAGACGTTAAGAAAAATCTACAACAAAGATAACTACGTTGCTATGAGACACTTTGTTCTTTCATTTTCCCCTGAATTTGATGATGTAACTCCTTACCAAGCCGCTCAGATAGCAGAACGAGTAGCATGGATATTCGCAGGTGAATATCAGGTTATCTATGCCGTGCATGAAAACACAGAGAATCCTCATATTCACTTTCTGGTCAACCCTATAAATATATATACTGGAAAGCTGTTAGATATGGGTAAAGCCGCCTATAAAGATCTGCTATTTCAGATTCATGTAATATTACAATGCCCCTCTATGAATGGCAAGCACAAGCCTATAAAATTAATAAATCCGGGTGCATATTAAGATCATGTATCTTTGTTTCTTACATTTCTAAATCCTATGCATTAAACAGATCAGCCTGATACTGATTATGTCAGTATCAGGCAATATCGGTAACCTGTCATTTGTCTGATGACAAATCTGCTATAGTTTCATAAGCTTTATCCATATCTGTATTCATGTCAGTCTTCCGCAATTTCTAACTTTTCGAAAGAAAGCTCAGCATTCTCACCGTCTTTTGGAAGATACGGATTCTCTATCGCTTCTTTCATCATAAGCAGACCCATGGAAAATCCTAATTTAAAGAACTCCCTGGCCATGATATCCTGGCAGTCAGCCATCCGGTCACAGATTTCATCCAGCCTGGCGTAATCTTCCTTGCTGAGTTTCTCCTCACATTCTATCATCAGCTTATTTACTGCATTATCAGCTTCGATGTACCGCGGATTCTTCGATACAACCTGCTCCGATGGATATAACTTACCATCATAAATATTATCAATAATGCTCATAAAATGTCCTCCTTCGATTTACAAAATGAAAAAAGCCAGGCTGCATAGCCTGACTCGGTTATTGTATTAAGATCTCTATGTATTGCATTTTTCTATCGTTTCCGTCTGAACTCTATTCCCTCATAGACCCGCACTGGATTTCCTCTTACCAGACGATTTTTCTCACGCCATGCAGTATGCGTCTGTTTTGCCACCGCTGCCGACTGCATATCAGCAAGGATTGCATTCAGTTTTCGGAGCGCATCCTTCTTGTTCTGGTACTGGCTTCTTTGTGAAGTCGATGTAACTGCAATTCCTGTAGGAATATGTATCAGACGAACACCTGTTTCAACCTTATTCACGTTCTGGCCGCCCTTGCCGCCGGAACGAAAGCTTTCAAAACGAACATCCTGTTCTTCGCAGACATTTTCTACATCTGGAACAATGCTCACATCAATGAACCAGTTCTTCCTGCCGTGGTGTGGTCTAAACGGTGATTTGCATATCCATTGTACGGAACCGTCAAGTTCCGACAAATCTGCTTCCGATGACAGCAAAACCGACGAATACAACCCGCTGTGCTTTGATTTGTGGCAGAACAGCAGTTCCATATCCGGATATTCCTTGCACAGAGATTCATATAATTTACCAACTGCGAGTTCACATTCCGGCGGACCCTGGCCGGAGCTTACCTGTATAATCATAAGAACGATCTCCTCTCCTGTAATAAATAATAAGCAGCGTCATTAATCTTCCTTACCCAGTTCTCATTCATTGCTTCCCGCTTTAAAATTATACACTGGTGTCAATATCTGCCGGACATCCACGGTATCTGCAATCTGTCCTTCAATTTCATCCAGACTACGATAAGCAAATGGCGCCTCGTCCAGTGTATCCTTACTGATGCAGGAGCTATAAATACCTTTCATTTCTTTCTTGAAACTGGATACCGTATACCGGCTTTCTACATCTGTCCGCTTAAGCAACCGTCCGGAACCATGAGGTGCTGAACAATTCCAATCTGAATTTCCTTTGCCGATTCCCAGGATTACGCCATCGCGCATATTTACAGGAATGATCACAGTCTCCCCAGATTTAGCGGAAATCGCACCCTTACGCAGCATCCTGTAGTCGTCTCCAAGTTCAATATAATTATGAATGCACGAATACTCATCCTCTGCTTTGAGTTTCATTTCTTTTGCCAGTTCGTCCAGCATAGCTGCGCGGTTCTGTTCTGCGAACTGTGTGACAATCTGCTGGTCATGCAAATAATTCTCCATCAGAGTTCCCTTAAGGAAAGTAAGCTCATAGGGAACGTCAACGCCCTGTTCTTTCAGGAAATCCTGTCCTGTTTTCACGTAATACTCCGCGACAGCTTTCCCAAGACTGCGGCTTCCACTGTGTATAACTACGTACAACTGTCCATCCTCACTTTGGTCAACCTCTATAAAGTGATTGCCGCCGCCAAGTGTGCCCATACTGAGCTTCGCTTTCTCCGGATTGATATGTTTATAGCATCTGAGCTCCTCAAATGGGAAATCCTCGCTAAATCGATGCGCTTTGCTTCTGATACGAAACCCTGATGGTATCCGTTCCCTAATTACCGTATCAAGTTTCTGAAATTCTATCCGCTTCGTCTTTAATTTCATAACCGAAACGCCGCAGCCAATATCAATTCCTACCAGCCCAGGTAAAATCGCGTCCGTCACCCGCATGGTCAATCCGATCGGACCGATCTTTCCGGGGTGGACATCAGGCATTACCCGGATAACACTTTGGCTCGCGGTCTCATTGTTACAAATCATCTGAATCTGCGCCAGTGCGTAATCCTCCACATTATCTGTAAAAATTTTTGCAGTGGCGTATGTTCCATCTACTATTCTCATATTTGTCCCGCTTTCTCGCTTGTTTCAGCTATTATAGGTATCTTCACATTACCTCCTGTAGCTGCTACACCCTCATTCTTTCATCCAGGATAAACGCTTCCGATGTCATCCGGATGCCAAGAGCCAGCCCCTGTATGAAGCATTCTTTATTTTGGAGCACTGTCAGTTTTTTCGAGTAGGTTTTGTAATCTCTGAACAGATCACCTGCATATGACTGCACCTGGCCAAGCAGTTCCATTTCCGCTGTTCTGCAGAGTTCCATCGTATCATCATAGTCCTGCGTCTGCGGAACATACTTTTCTCCCGGCACAATCTCACCGTAAAACAACCTTTCCATGTCTGATCTTTGCATCTTGCGTACATCTCCTTTCTTTGTTGCTTCTGCTCCTTATACAAATAGAGGAGCGTGATGGTCTACTCAGATGAAGAAAGGCCTGAACACAATGGTTCAGGCCCTCCATTTCTACATCAAAATATGCATCATTTTTTTCTAAATCCACATAACTCTACAGGAATCTTTTGAAAAATGGTTCAAAATTGGTTCAAAATCCTGTTTTTTGGTTCAGAGAATATGCCGCGAACCCGCATAAATGCTGGATTCTTTCAATTCGTGCTTCTCATTGTCGGGAATAGCAAAACATCTCTTATTGCTGGAGAATCCGTCAGCAGCATCACCATACGGTCGATTCCGAATCCAATTCCTCCTGTCGGCGGCATACCAAGCTCCAGCGCGTAAAGGAAATCCTCATCCGTCGTATTTGCCTCTTCGTTCCCAAGGGCAAGCAGCTCTTCCTGCGCTTTGAAGCGCTCGCGCTGGTCGATCGGGTCATTCAGCTCGGAATACGCGTTCGCCATCTCCCAGCCATTCAGGTAGAACTCAAAACGCTCCACATAATCCGGATTTTCCGGCTTTTTCTTGGTGAGCGGCGAAATCTCAATCGGATGATCCATCACAAAGGTAGGCTGAAGCAGATGATCCTCAACAAATTCCTCGAAGAAAAGATTGAGGATATCCCCCTTTTTGTGATGCTTCTCAAAAGCCACATGATGCTCTTTCGCCACAGTCTGCGCTTCCTCTGTCGTATGGATTTCATTGAAATCAACACCTGTATATTTCTTCACAGCGTCTACCATGGTAATGCGCTCAAACGGCTTTCCGAGATCCATCTCAATGTCGTTATAAGTGATCGTCGTCGTCCCGAGAACCTCCTGTGCCACATGGCGGTAAAGGTTTTCAGTCAGATCCATCATGCCGTGATAGTCCGTGTAAGCCTGATAAAGCTCCATCAGTGTGAATTCCGGATTATGCCGGGTGTCAAGTCCCTCATTGCGGAAGACACGGCCAATCTCGTAGACGCGCTCCATACCGCCCACAATCAGACGCTTCAGGTAAAGTTCCAGAGAAATACGGAGCTTCACATCCTCATCCAGCGCATTATAATGAGTGGAAAACGGGCGCGCTGCCGCGCCGCCGGCATTGGCGACGAGCATCGGAGTCTCTACCTCGAGGAAGCCTTCGCCGTCAAGATAACGCCGGATGGCGCTGATGATTTTCGAACGCTTCACGAAGGTATCCTTCACATCCTGGTTCATGATCAGGTCAACGTAACGCTGACGGTAACGCATATCTGTATTGGTCAGGCCATGGTATTTCTCTGGGAGAATCTGGAGACTTTTCGAGAGCAATACAACCTGTGATGCATGAATGGAAATCTCACCGGTCTTTGTCTTAAAGACAAAGCCTTCGATGCCAACGATATCGCCGATATCCATCTTCTTGAATGCCTTGTATTCTTCTTCACCAATGGAATCACGGGCCACATATGCCTGAATACTCCCCTGGAGATCCTGTACATTGCAGAACGAAGCCTTGCCCATGACACGTTTTGACATCATCCGCCCTGCCACACGGACTGTTTTCTGCTCAAACTGTTCAAACTGCTCTTTGATTTCCATGCTGTGGCTGGTCACGTCGTATTTCCGAATCTGAAACGGGTCGTTTCCGCTCTCCTGAAGTTCTTTTAATTTATCACGGCGCACCTTTAAAAGCTGCTTTGTGTCAACTGTCTGTTCTGTCTTCTGTTCTGCCAATTTACTCACTCCTCATCTCTATTTTCTGGTAACAGTTCAGAACCGAAGCATCGACTGCTGTTTCCTGTTCCGAACCATTGCGATTTTCTCATCAGGCCGTGCGCTTGATGGAAAGAACCTTATATTCAATCACGCCAGCCTGTGTTTCTACAGAAATCATATCTCCTACAGAATGTCCAATCAAAGCCTTGCCCACCGGCGACTCATTGGAAATTTTTCCCTGCAGGCTGTTTGCCTCAGAGGAACCTACGATATGAAATTCCATCTCTTCCTCATATTCCTCATCATAGACCTTTACGGTGCAGCCGACGTTAATCTTGCCTGAATCAATCTCATCGTCTACAACTACCTCAGCATTTTTCAGAAGCTTGCCGATCTCTTCAATCCTGGCTTCGATATCGCGCTGTTCATCCATCGCCGCATCATATTCCGCGTTCTCAGAAATATCGCCCTGCTCTCTGGCCTCTTTGATCTTCTCGGCCACTGCTTTTCTTCTGACAACCTTCAGATCATGAAGTTCATCTTCGAGCTTCTGTAATCCGGCATAGGTCATTAAATTCTTTTTTTCTTCCATGATAAATCACACCTTCCCAAAACCTGTTATTTTTAGGTTTTCACAGGAACCGACAAAAAACGCCGTTTCCTATAACCGTGACAAGCGCGGGCATTCTACCGAATACCTGCGCTTCACAGTTACAGTATTTTAACGGATTGCCTGTAGTTTGTCAAGAAAATTAAAAGAATCTTTTATCATTCAACAAGCGTTCCAACGCTTCAAACGATTCGATCATGTTTATTTCTCTGCGGAACCGGGAAGAATTTGGAAATCCCGCGGTATACCAGGCAAGATGTGCGCGCATTTCACGAATTCCGATATACTCGCCCTTAAAAGCAACCTGCATTCGCGTGTGCCGCAGCATCATCTCCCGCACTTCCTCCCAGGTCGGTTTTGAAATCAGCTTTCCCTCCAGAAGCCAGGCTCGGATCTGAGCAAACAGCCAGGGATTGCCTCTGGCCGCACGTCCTACCATGATTCCATCACAACCGGTCTCCTCCAGCATTCGCTGCGCAGCCTGCGGAGAATCAATGTCGCCGTTTCCGATTACCGGTATTTTCACCGCTTCCTTTACCTGCCGGATGATGTCCCAGTCCGCCCGGCCTGAATAATACTGCTCTCGGGTACGCCCATGAACCGCAATCGCCGACACACCGGAGGCTTCCGCAATCCGCGCAATCTCGACTGCATTGACTTCATTTTCAGAAAATCCTTTCCGTATCTTCACAGTCATCGGCTTGTGAATCGCACGCACTGTTTTCGTGAGAATTTTCTCCACCAAAGCCGGGTTCTGCATGAGTGCGGAGCCTTCGCCATTCCTTGTCACCTTTGGCACCGGGCAGCCCAGATTAAAGTCCAGTATATCAAATGGCTGATCCTCTATCTGAGCCGCCATCTCGCTGATAACGTCCGGATCAGAACCGAACAGCTGCAGCGATACCGGCATCTCCCTGGGATCCGTTGCCATCAATACGCCTGTATTTTTATTGCGGTAGTAAATAGCTTTCGCGCTCACCATCTCTGAACAGACCAGCCCCGCCCCCTGCTCGTGGCAGAGCAAACGAAAAGGCAGGTCACTTACGCCTGCCATCGGAGCCAGTATGATATTGTTTTCCAGAACTACATTGCCGATTTTCACGGTAGTCCCCCTCCTGCTTTCGTTCCTGATTCTCTCTAAGCCTGCAGAAGTGATATCTGCCCGACGACTTATATCAAATCGCTTTTCACTGTTTTTCCGAAATATCTTCCGCCCTTACTTTTCCTGTTAAAACCTTATAATACAACTCGATTGACCGCAGCAAATTCTCTTTCGTGCGCCGCAGCTCCTTGATTTTAAGGACACTCCCGATCTCATCGTAGGAGAAATCGTCCTCTTTCGCTTCCGTACAAAACTGCAGCGTACCATCTTCATCAAATTCCAACAGGAATACGCCTCCGACATCCTCTGTATAGAGGACGCACATAACCTGAAGTTCCTCCTTTGTCTGCTCCGGCAGATTCTGAAAGCTTTCATTCAGATAGTATTTCTGCTCATAAGCACTCGCTCCGCAGAGCACTACCGGAGCCGATGAGCCACCGGTCTTCGTCTTCTCTTCATCCATACCTTATCCCGCCTCCTGTAAAAACTGCCCCTTCCCTTTCGTTCAGCGGCAGTCAGCTTTACACATACCCATAAATTCCCCTGACCGATACTTCACCTGCAAAAATCTGTTCCACCGTACCTTCTTCCCGCCGCACCAGCAGTTCTCCCCGGGCGTTAATCCCACAGGAGATTCCTTCAAATTCCCATTCAGGTGACAGTACGCGCACACGATCTCCTTTTCCAAGAAGCAGGTCATTGTACTCCTCCTGAAGGTACGTAAAGTCCTGTGTTTTCATAAATCGGTCGTAGTACTGCTCAAACTTCTCCATGCAGACATCGATCAGTTTTGCCCGTTCCGGCCTGCGTCCCATCAGGGTATGCAGGGAAACTGCCGTCTGGGAAAGTTCCGGCGGGAACTGCTCTACTCCGGTATTGATGCCAATCCCTATAACGACGTAATTGATGTAGTCCATCTCACAGCTCATCTCGGTGAGTATGCCGCAGATCTTTTTTCCTTCTGCAACTACATCATTCGGCCACTTGATTCCAACTTCCACGCCGCATGTTTCCCGGCAGGCGGCTGCGACCGCCATCCCCATGACCAGAGTCAGCATCGGCGCATGTTCCGGCTGTAGCCGGGTATTCGCAGACTCTTCCGGGCGAAGCAGCAGGCTCATCGCAATTGCTGTCCCGGCAGGCGTCACCCAGCTTCTGCCCCGGCGGCCTTTTCCCTGTACCTGTTCCTCCGCGACCACGAGAGTGCCGGAAACGGCTCCTTTCTCCGCCAGCCGTTTTGCCTCATTATTCGTCGAATCAATCGACTCATAATAATACAGCTGTCTTGCTGCCCATTCCGAATGCAGGCGGCTACTGATTTCCTCTGCCGTGATCCGATCTGGACGCTTCGTAATCCGATAGCCCTTGCTCGATACTGACTCGATCTCGTACCCTTCCTCGCGCAGCTGATTCATGATCTTCCATACCGCCGTGCGGGACACCTGTAATTTTTCACAGAGTGCCTGCCCGGACACATAGCCATCCTTCTCACTTAGCATAGATAAAATTTCTGTTTTCATTTTCCGTCCTTATATAAAAAGGTGTGCTTGAGCGTACTGCGAAGCAATAAAACACCCTACGCATCCGTACGCATAAATTTTTGTCCGATAGGGAAACTCGGAGAACTTTCCTATTGGATAAAATAAATCAACGCAGCCACTTCCGCAAGCACCACCAGAAAGCCTGCACCTCCAACCAGCGTTTTCTTTCGGATCACAGAGACAAGAATCAGCGACAGATTCATCAGAATCCCGATAATAAAAATAAAGTTCAGCACCCAGAAGTTGCGAAGAACCCCGCTAACGAACAGAATACACAAAACTGCCGCAAGAAACGCAGTAAAGCTGCAAAACCATTCCGCAATACGCGCGTCGGATTCTTTTATTTTTCTTCTCTTCCTGCTTTTTCGCTCTTTCATTCCATTCCCATTCATTTCCGCGAAGCAGCAAGGCGGCCGGTAGCTGGAGCCACGAAAAATCCACCGTCTGGCCGCTCTCTCTGCTGCCGTTTCTGTCTGAGCGATATCCACTCATTTAGCATCCCGCCAATGTCGCCGCAATCACAGCCTTGATCGTATGCATACGATTTTCCGCTTCGTCAAAAACAACCGACTGTGCAGATTCAAATACCTCATCAGTCACTTCCATCTCTTTCAGGCCGAATTTCTCATAGACCTCACGGCCAATCTTCGTCTCCAGATCATGGAATGCCGGCAGACAGTGCATAAAGATAGCCTTGTCTTTTGCCAGGGACATCACTTTTGCATTCACCTGATACGGCAGAAGCGCGTCAATACGCTCCGCCCAGACTTCGTCCGGTTCTCCCATCGATACCCAGACATCCGTGTAAACGACATCCGCATCCTTTGCGCCTTCCTCTACGGAATCCGTCAGTGTAATAGAACCGCCGCTCTCGGCCGCATACGTCTGACAGAGCTCCACCAGCTTCTGGTCCGGAAAATATGCCTTTGCCGTACATGCGGTAAAATGCATCCCCATCTTTGCACAGGCAATCATCAGCGAATTCCCCATATTATAGCGCGCGTCTCCGAAATAAGCGAGTTTTTTGCCTTTCAGCTCGCCGAGGTGTTCCCGCACGGTAAGAAGATCCGCCAGCATCTGCGTCGGATGATACTCATTCGTCAGTCCATTCCAGACCGGGACACCAGAATATTTCGCCAGTTCCTCTACAATGCTCTGGCCATAGCCGCGGTATTCAATACCATCGAACATCCTGCCCAGTACACGGGCGGTATCGCGGATACTTTCCTTCTTTCCGATCTGTGACCCGCTCGGATCCAGATAGGTCACATGCGCTCCCAAATCATGCGAAGCCACTTCAAAGGAGCAGCGCGTACGCGTACTTGTCTTTTCAAAAATCAGCGCAATATTTTTTCCGGCAAGGGGCGTCTCCATGACGCCCGCTTTCTTTTTTGCTTTCAAATCCGCCGCCAGATCCAGCAGATAGCCGATCTCCTCCGGCGTAAAATCCTTTAATGTCAGGAAGCTCCTGCCTTTTAAGTTCATAGAATTCATCCTCTTTTTCAATAATGCTCGTAATATACTTTTCATACATACTTCTCAGCAAGTGCGAAGTACTGTCCTGAACAATTACGAATGTTCAATCAATCATCCTTAGCAACTTCCGCGCATGCTTTCACCAGCCCGGCCACATTCTGCAGTTCAGACGGGATGATGATCTTCGTCGACTGACCGTCCGCCACCTTTTCCAGTGTCTCAAAGCTCTTCAGCGTCAATACCGCCTGATCCGCTTCCGCCTCGCGAATCAGTTTGATTCCCTCGGCTTTTGCCTGGTTCACCTTCAGGATCGCCTCTGCTTCACCTTCTGCCTCACGGATCATCTTTTCCTTCTGTGCTTCCGCGTGCAGGATCGCTGCCTGCTTCTCCGCCTCCGCATCCAGAATCGCCGACTGCTTATTGCCCTCTGCCACAAGGATGGAAGACTTCTTCTCACCCTCTGCCCTCAAAATCGCCTCACGGCGTTCACGCTCTGCCTTCATCTGCTTCTCCATCGCGTCAATGATCTGCGACGGCGGCAGGATATTTTTCAGCTCAACCCGGTTCACCTTGATGCCCCAGGGATCCGTCGCCACATCCAGCGTCGCACGCATCGAGGTATTGATCACCTCGCGCGAGGTCAGCGTCTGATCCAGCTCCATATCACCGATGATATTTCGCAGAGTCGTTGCGGTCAGGTTCTCAATCGCCATGATCGGATTCTCCACACCATAGGTATAAAGCTTCGGATCCGTAATCTGGAAAAAGACCACCGTATCAATCTGCATGGTGACGTTATCCTTCGTAATCACCGGCTGCGGATCAAAATCCACGACCTGCTCCTTTAAGTTCACACGCTTTGCCACACGGTCGATAAACGGAACCTTAAAATGCAGTCCGACGTCCCAGGTCGACTGGTAGCCGCCAAGGCGCTCCAGGACAAAAGCCTGCGCCTGCGGAACAACCTTAATGCAGGATGCCAGAATCCACAGCGCTACTAAAATCAAAACAATCACTAAAACCGTTCCAAAACTAAACCAGCTGTTACTTGCATTGACACTCATAACTCATACCTCCTTCACGATCAGCTTCACTCCGCTGATCTCTTCAATTTTTACATTTTTCTCTTTTTCAATGACCAGTGACTGTTCCGCGGACCGTGCCGTCCAGTACTGTCCGTGTACCTGCACCTGTCCGCTTCCGGCGAGATTATCGATCCGCTCTGTGACGATTGCTGTCTCTCCGACCAGGCTCTGCGCATTCGTCCTGACCCGGTCGCGGTTCAGCCAGCGAGCCGCCGCAGGTCTGGTAAAAATAAGCAGAAGCACCGATACCGCGCAAAACGCGGCGACCTGTACTCCCTGGCTCATTTGCAAAATTGCCAGGACAAATGCCACCAGTGCGCCTCCCGCAAACCAGATCGTCGTCAGCCCCAGAGTAATGGCCTCAATCGCCAGAAAAAGCACCAGGGCCACCAGCCATAGCAGTGCCTGCATCCCAGTTTCCATAATCACTCCGACCTCCCTCTGCATACAATGCTTTGCCTGCTCCGTATTATCAGTGAACACAGAAATCTCTGCTGATGTAATTCATGGAACTATTCCTTCACTTCGAGATCCTCTGTGTTTATTCCCAACATCTGAAGCTCTGCTTTTGCTATTTTTTCCTGGTATTCGATCTCTTCCTGACCATGCTTCTTAATTCTCTGGATATTAATGTATTTCTCAATTGCTATTTTTTTCATTTCCTGTTCATTCATATTCCAACGTCCTCCTTTTCTTTGCTATCGCGGTTATCAGGTTCTCTTTTCACTTCCTATGGTAATAGATTTTCTCCGATATTTCAAGAAAAATCTCTTTTTTATTCCGGCATCACGAACTGGCTGTTATACAGCTCCGCGTAAAATCCTTCTTTTTCCAGCAATTCCCGGTGCGTCCCCTGCTCAATCACGCTCCCGTCCCGCATCACCAGAATCACATCGGCATTCTGTATAGTCGAAAGTCGGTGTGCTACTATGAAGCTGGTCCGTCCCTGCATCATCTTCTGAAAAGCCTGCTGAATACGAATCTCAGTGCGGGTATCAATGGACGAAGTCGCCTCATCCAGGATTAGCATTGGCGGCAGAGTAAGCATCACACGCGCAATACACAGTAACTGCTTTTGCCCCTGGGAAAGGTTTCCGCCGTTTTCGCCAATTACCGTATCATAGCCCTGCGGAAGCCTGCGGATAAAGCTGTGCGCGTGCGAGTCCTTCGCGGCCTGGATAATCTCCTCCTCCGTAGCGTCCGGACGCCCCATAGAAATATTCTCCCGAATCGTTCCGGCGCGCAGCCAGGTATCCTGCAGTACCATTCCGTATGCTCCGCGCAGATCTTTCCTTTTCAGGCGGCGAATATCTCTTCCTTCGATCGCAATGCTTCCGCCGTCTACATCATAGAATCGCATCAGCAGGTTGATCATCGTCGTTTTTCCGCAGCCGGTCGGTCCGACGATCGCGACGCGCTGCCCCGGCCGGACAGAGAAATTAAAATTCTCAATCAAAGGCGTTTTCTTCGTATAAGAAAAGCTTACGTGTTCCAGCGTAACCGCGCCCGGATCCGTCGGAAGTGTCTCCTGCGCGCCCTCATCCGAGACTTCCGCCTCTGCGTCAATCAGTTCAAAAATCCGTCCCGCGCAGGCCAGCGCGTTCTGCAGCTCCGTCACCACGCCGGAGATTTCGTTAAACGGCTTGGTATACTGGTTCGCGTAGGATAAAAATGCCGAGAGCTGTCCCACCGTCATAAGACCTCCCACAACCGAAAGCGCACCCGTCAGACCGACTCCGGTATACACGAGGCTGTTGACAAACCGCGTACATGGATTGGTCAGAGAGGAAAAGAAAATCGCGCGCAGCGAATAGTTGGAAAGCCGCTTATTGACCTCATTAAACTGCTCCTGCACATTTGCTTCCTGCCCGTAAGCCTGCACAACCTTCTGGTTGCCGATCATCTCATCAATCAGTGCTGTCTGCTCCCCGCGTGTCTCTGACTGCTTGCGGAACATCGTGTAAGTCCGCTTCGCAATGAAGTTCGCCACCAGCAGCGAGACCGGCGTCAGCAGCACTACAACCAACGTAATCCGTACATTTACGGAAAGCATGAAAAACAGTGTTCCCAGAATCGTCACCACACCGGTAAACAGCTGCGTAAAGCCCATCAGAAGTCCGTCGGAAAACTGATCCACATCGGCAATCACACGGCTAACCATCTCGCCGGATGAATGGGTGTCCAGATATTGCAGCGGCAGAATCTCAATTTTTCGAAACGCCTGCTCGCGCACCTCGCTTGACACGCGGTAGACAATCCGGTTGTTTAAAATATTCATCAGCCACTGGGCAAGCGCTGTGATAAGGATCGCAACAGCCATTTTGCGCATGATAGCAAAAATCGCTGAAAAATCCACCTCGCCCGGACCAATCACATCGTCGACAACCTGGCCGGTCAGTACCGGCAGGTAAAGCGTCAGTATCACGGAGAGAACTGCCATCGCAAGTGAAAGCAGCACCAGTACCGCATGCGGCCGGATGCATGTAAGGACCCGCATCAGAATTTCTTTTTGTCCGCTCTTCTTGTTCATGCGAGCACCTCCTTTCCACAGGTTCCGGCACTCTTCTTCTGCTCCCGTTTCGATGGGTGCTGCGACCCGGAAGCTGGGCCTGTCTTTTCCACCCCTGGCTTTACGTCGTTCTCCGCTTTCGGGAACTGAGAATAATGCGTCTCCCGGTAAACCTCACAGGTTTCCAGAAGCTCTTTGTGCGTACCAATTCCCGCCACGTGTCCGTCTTCCAGCACGATAATTTTATCCGCGTGTGCGATAGAAGAAGTCCTCTGTGACACGATAAAGACCGTCATTCCGCCGCATGTCTGTTCCATCCCCTCCGTTTTTCCAATAAGCTCTGACGTTCCTCCCTGGGAAGAGCTACGGCTGTGTCCTGCTTTTTTCGTAGCCGTTTTATGATTCAGATCCCGAATCGCGGCGCGCAGACGCGCATCCGTCGCAAAATCCAGCGCGGAAGCACTGTCGTCCAGTATCAGGATTTCCGGATGCCGCACAAGCGCGCGGGCAATGGTCAGCCGCTGTTTCTGCCCGCCGGAAAAGTTGCGTCCCTCCTGCTCTACAGGAGCGTCAAGGCTTTCGCGAAGCAGCTTTTCTTCCGTCTCCGGCGTACTCTTTCGGCCGACGGCATCGGCTGCATGACCAGATTCTTTCCCGTGCGCGCGCAGCACATCCTCCGCCTGCGCTGCCCGGATCGCCTCGATTAAATCCTCATCCGTCGCGTCCTCATTGCCCCAGAGCAGGTTGCTGCGAACCGTTCCTTTAAAAAGAACTGGTTTTTGCATCACAATACCGACTTTCCGCCGCAGTTCATCCGGCGCATACGCCCGGACATCCCGTCCGTTTACCCGCACACTGCCCGCACTCACATCATAAAACCGCGGAATCAGGCTGACCAGTGAGGTTTTTCCGGAACCCGTACCGCCGATAATGCCAACCGTCTCCCCGCGTTTTGCGGCAAAGGTCAGATCATCCAGGGCGTCAGCCCCGGCGCCGCGATAGCGGAACACCACGTGATCAAAAGAAACTGCCTCAGACTCATCCCGATTATGTGAAGCTGATTTTTGCTGTACATCTTCTTTTTCCCCAATTAAATCGGAGGCCGATTCCATCCCTACCGGTACATCGAGCACCGTTTGAATCCGGTTGCCGCAGGCAATCGCTTTCGTCACAGTAATAATCAGGTTCGCCAGCTTTACCAGCTCCACCAGAATCTGTGACATATAATTGACCAGCGCGACTACGCTTCCCTGCGTAATAATCCCAGCATCTACGCGTGAGGCGCCGACATAGAGCAACGCAATCAGCCCGACATTCACTACCACATAGGTCATCGGGTTCATCAGCGCCGAAATGCGTCCGGATAACAGCTGCACCTTTACCAGCGTCTCATTTTTGTCATCAAAATCCTGAATTTCCTGCGGTTCCCGGCAAAACGCGCGGATCACACGCACACCGAGCAGATTCTCCCTCGTCAGGCGCACGACCCTGTCCAGCCGCTCCTGCACCCGCCGGTACATCGGGATGCTGATCAGCATAATGCCAAACACAATCACACAGAGTACCGGAATCACTACCACAAACACCAGCGCCGCCTTCGCGTCAATGGTAAACGCCATAATCATTGCGCCAAACACGATAAACGGCGAGCGCATGAACAGGCGAAGAAACAGGTTCACGCCGGACTGTACCTGGTTGATATCACTCGTCATCCTGGTGATCAGCGTAGATGTGCCGATGTCATCCATCTCCGTAAACGAAAGCGCCTGAATATGCGCAAAGAGTACTTCTCGCACTTTAGCAGAAAATCCAACCGCTGCCTTCGCGGAAAAATACTGCGCCGTAACCGAGCAGGCCAGCCCGATCAGGCCAAGCGCCACCATCAGCAGGCACATACGCAGAATGTACGCTGTGTCCTGATTTTTGATCCCCACATCAATAATTCTGGCCATCACCAGCGGAACCAGCAGTTCAAACGACGCCTCCAGCAGCTTAAACAGCGGCGCGCAGATGGATTCCTTCCGGTATTCCTTCAGATATTTCAGTAACTTCCACATGTTCTTCTCTCCCTGGCTCTCAGTCTTCCTTTCCGAATCCATATGTTACCATTTTCACAAAGCACTGTCAACCTCCGACATTGCACTCCTTTTATGATATCTACGGCTTAGCTCCCGCCAGTTTCAATTGCGCGCTCCTTCCTGTGTTCACAAAAAAGGAAGACACACATACGCCTCCCTTTTTCTTCTCTGGCATTCTGCTTCTTACAGCAGTCCCTGTCTATTCACCCCCTGCTGCTCCTGGTAAATCTCCCTAAGCAGCGCCATGGTATTGGTAAACTTCGCATTGACCGGATAATCATCGCTCTGATAGGTACTGTCCAGATAAAAGTAAATATAACTGTTATCTTCGCTGTAATAGATATCTTCAAACGACACTTCCTTCAAATCCTCCCGGTACGCTTCCATCAGCTCCGAAAGCCTGTATAAAGGCACGGTAATGTCAAGCACACTGTAAGACTCCACATAATACCACCCTTCCTCATCCACGTCCTCTGTTGTGTCTGAAAGTTCTTCTGCCTCACTCTCATCTGCGAATTCACTTTCTGCCTCCAGGTCTTCTTCCGTTCTGGCGTCATTCACAGTATCTTTATCCGTCACGAGCAGTGTTTCTTTACTATATCCATACAGATAGACCCAGATGCCTGAAATCCTGTTCAGGGTTTCCTCATCCCATGTACAAATCGGAAAATACGGTTCTCTGAAGTCTTCATCCTGAAACAGCTCGTTCATCACTTCACAGTAAAGCTCCTTGTCGATCTGATAGTACCGATACACCTCTTTTCCGCTCTTAAGATGATACTTGATATATACGCCATTCACATTCTGGTCATAGATGGCGTCTGAAAGGCCATATTCTTTTACGTTTTCCACTCCATCCTCAGCCAGCTCATAAATTCTGTCATACTCTTCCCATTCCACCTGATCCAGACGCTCCCGATAAGACGTGGAATAAACAATTTCTCCATTGTCGCCATAAGCAATATAGGAAGAAAAATCAGGCGTTGAAACAGCCATTGCCATAATCTCGTCCTGGGCCGGAAGATAGGTATTGAATCCCGACAGGTCGAAACGGTACGCAAAGAAAATCGCGCAGCCAATGGTAATGGAAACTGCAAACTGCCATTTATGGGCAAGAACCTGACGAATATCCATTCGGTAAATAAACTCTATGATCACACAGGCCAGAGCGCCAAACAGCAGGATAAACATGACCTCAAAAAACACCGCCTGCGTCAGCTCATAGGCAATCAGCCCCGCTACCAGGGAAACCGGAACGGTAACCATCACCTTAATGACCGGCTCGAGGATGGGAAACGCAAGCGCGGAGCCTGCGGCCTCTGTTTTTCTTGCGCGATACAGCGCCAGCACCGCCAGCGTCAGTACCGCGGTAATTGCGATGACCTGGCAAAGATCTCCCGCAGTCGGCAGCTTTTCCGCCCCTGTTATACGGGAAGTAATTCCCGCGCGGGATCCGGAATACAGACACCACGCCCATGGAGAAGTAAAACGCAACTGGGAAGGAAGCGAACGAATGATCTCCACCTTTGTATTTAAAAATACACTTTCTAACGATTCCCTAAGCAGCATCAGCATCGGCATGTAGACTCCAAACGCCCCGATTGCCAGAAACGTCGTCAGAAAATTTCCGGCAAGCATCATCGCAACCAGCGTTGTCGAATAGCTGCACAGATAAAATAAAATCCCCTGCAGGCTCGCGAGCGCGATTTCAAATACAATCTGCCCGGTCAGCGCCTGGTAAAACAGGCCAACCAGAACCGTCAGCACCTGTCCAATCAGATAGGCGACCACAAACGTCAGCGCACTGCTTAAATATTTTACGCCAAAAAGCTCTTCCCGCTTCAGGGACAGACTGTGATAAAAATCCTGCTTCACCCGTGAGTGCAAATACGCAAATGTGGTTAGCGCACACACTGCGCCGCAGATCAGAATCAGACCAGTATTCTCCGCATGTCCCAGCCCCACATGGCGGCTGAACTGTTCCACCGCACTGTAGGACGTCACCCCTTCACGCATCAGCTCATTCTGACGAATTGCCATCGACATCATCGCCCGAAACGGTAAAAAGAGGACAAAAACTACCATCTGCACTGCCGTCAGCCAGTTCATCTGCCGTATTTCTCCGCGCACCAGTTTAGAAAACGAGATTTTTGATGTCATAACCCGCCACCTCCGTTTCACTGATAAAAATTTCCTCAAGTGTCAGCGGCAGAATTTCTGAAAACAGCGGCTGCCGCGCCTGAATCTTCCATTCAATCTCATCATAGCTTCCGCGCACCACAATTGTGAGCAGCGACCCCCGCTTCTCTTTTTGCAGTACAGTCAGTTCTCCAAGCAGTGCCGCTTCATCGGCCGCATCCGGAATCACGCACTGAATCTTGTGAATCCCCAGCTTCATCTCATCCAGATCTCTCGCAAACAGAATGCCGCCCCGATGCAGCAGCCCGACATAATCACAGATATCCTCGATCTCACGCAGACTGTGCGAGGCAATCACCGGCGTAAACTTCCGGTTCAGAATTTCTGACGCAAACAAACTTTTAACCGTCTGACGCATCACCGGATCCAGCCCGTCAAAGGTCTCGTCGCAGAGCAGATACTGTGTATTCGCACAGATTCCCAGCAGTACCGATACCTGCTTTTTCATACCCTTTGAGAAAGTTGAGAGCTTCCGCTTCGGATCCAATTCAAATTTCCCCAGCAAATCGTCAAACCGCACCGCGTCAAACATTGGATAGACAATCCGGTAATAATCCCGCATTACATCCGCTGTCGCATTCGGAAAAAACATTGCCGTATCCGGAATAAAGCAGACCTTTTCCTTCGCCTGCACATTCTCCCACACCGGAAGCTCATCAATCTTTACCTGTCCATCATCGGTCTTCAGCACCCCGGCAATCACACGCAGCAGTGTACTTTTCCCCGCTCCGTTTGTACCGACCAGTCCGAAGATGCAGTTCTCGCCGATCACGGCATCCACACCATTAAGCGCCGTAATCTCTCCAAAGCGCTTCTTTACCTTTTCAATCTGAATCATGCTTCCGCCTCCCCCACTTCATAATACTCCCTGGCTTTATCCAGAAAGTCTTCACACGCAATATCCAGCTCTTTCCCTTTCATTACCAGTTCATTCAGGCTTTGAAACACACGTTCCTGTTTTTTCTGCTTCATCAAAGCCCCATTCCCAGATACAAAATTTCCCCGGCCTTTTACCGGATAAATATAGCCTTCCTGCTCCAGCATACTGTAGGCTTTCTGTATCGTGTTTGGATTAATTGAGAGCTCCATTGCGAGGGAACGCACAGAAGGCATCTGACTGTCCGGCTCCAGCACGCCGTTTACAATCAGGGTTTCAAACCGCTCCGTAATCTGTTCATAGATCGGACGGCGATTCTGCAAATCAATCCCTATCATAGCTTCACCTCCAAGTGTACTAAGTTTACTAGTACACCTGGACATTAGCATAGGATCTGTCATCTGTCAACGGAGTTAAGGAAAAGATAAGAAAATAGGGATTAGGTTATAGAATCGGATAGGGGGAGTCCTCTCACCCTATCCGCTGCGCGAGCCGGGTGCGGCTTAGCCGCAAAATTCCTTACCCGGCTCTGTGCATAGCAAAAAAAAGCTCTGACCATACTCATGATCAAAGCCTTTTCACATGGACCTGAAGGGATTCGAACCCTCGACCTCTCGGATGCGAACCGAACGCTCTCCCAGCTGAGCTACAAGCCCATATAAGTGGAAGTAAGGAGGCTCGAACTCCTGACCTCTCGCGTGTGAGGCGAACGCTCATCCCAGCTGAGCTATACTTCCATACTTCCGAATATTCTTGTGTCGAACACAAGCAATTATACACGCTTTTTTGAAAAAAACAAGAGGGAATTTTATTTTTTTTGCAGTTCGGAGTAAATTCCAGATAAATTCACTCACAATGTCCCTTACAATGCCCGCAATCACCGCCGCACTGAAAGGATTTCCCCGCTTTTTTATCTTTTATCATGCTTCTGATAATGAGTGCCACGATCACAAGCAGAATTCCGCCCACTACGATTGTCCCCATATAGTCCACGCCTCCATCTTCTTACCGTTTCCGGCTGTTCAAAAGGGGCAGAGCAAGCCCTGCCCCTGCATAATTACTCTATATAGCTGTTTCGTGTTTTCCAGCCACAGTTAACTTTTTGCCAGATTACAGCCTCTCCACGCGTTGGCATGTCCTTTGCTTTCAGGCTATCAGGCTCTGACAGCTGCTCCTGCCTTTACCGTTTTCCTGTTTGGATCCGGACGAACCAGCATATATACAAACAGGACTACCACTGCAATTGCTACAATCGTAAAGATACCAAAGCTGCATTCACCTGTAGTCAGGCCGACGAGCTGATATGCCACCAGCGATACCAGATACGCAAAGCCGCACTGATATCCGATTGCAAACCAGAACCATTTGATGTTGTTCATCTCACGCTTGATCGCGCCCATTGCCGCGAAGCACGGCGCACACAGCAGGTTGAAGAGCAGGAAAGAAAGCCCTGCCGCAGTGGAAGAACCGCCGGATACAAACGCTGCCTGCATGTTCTGCCATACCGTTCCTTCTCCGCCCGCATAAAGAATACCCATCGTGCCTACGATGTTTTCCTTTGCCACGAGACCGGTGATGGAAGCCACTGCTGCCTGCCAGTTGCCCCAGCCCTGCGGGATGAAGATCCAGGAGATCGCGCCGCCGAGTGCTGCCAGAATGCTGTAATCAATCTCATCCTCAGAAAGCATCCGGAATCCATCCTCCGCGAATCCAAAGTAGGTCAGGAACCAGATCACGATTGTAGAAAGCAGGATGATCGTACCGGCTTTCTTGATGAAAGACCAGCCGCGCTCCCACATGCTGCGCAGCACCGCGCTGACCTTCGGCATATGATACGCCGGCAGCTCCATCACAAACGGAGCCGGATCGCCTGCGAACATCTTTGTCTTTTTCAGAATAATACCAGAGCAGATCACTGCTGCCACGCCGATAAAGTAAGCCGCAGTCGCGATCAGCGGATTGCCGCCAAGAAGAGCGCCCGCTACCATCGCGATAAACGGAACCTTGGCGCCGCACGGAATAAAGGTCGTGGTCATGATCGTCATCCGGCGGTCTTTTTCATTTTCAATGGTACGGCTCGCCATAATGCCCGGAACTCCGCAGCCCATGCTGACCAGCATCGGGATAAAGGATTTTCCGGAAAGGCCGAATCTGCGGAAGATCCGATCCAGGATAAACGCGATACGCGCCATGTAACCGCAATACTCCAGGAATGCCAGCAGAATGAACAATACCAGCATCTGCGGAACAAATCCCAGCACAGCGCCTACACCGGCTACAATACCGTCAAGAACCAGTCCGGAGAGCCAGTCTGCACAGTTCAGCGCATTCAGAAGGCTTTCAAACAGCATCGGGATACTTGGAACGTAAACGCCGTAATCTCCCATTTCCGGAGCGGTATATTCATACGCCGCATAAACCTCAGCCGCCGCAGTCAGATCCTCGTAGGTCGCTTCCGCATCGGATACCTCCAGCGTTTCTTCATCTTCTACAGTATACTCTGCCACAGAGGATTCGTCAAACATCGCAATCAGTTCGGTCAGAGCTTCCGCTGCCGCGTCTGTGTCATACTCCTCTGCTTCTGCATCGAGGGCTTCCGCGATCGCGTCCACATCATATCCCTGCTCTGCCGCGTAGTCTGTAAAGCCGGTAATTACTTCCGCCGCGCCAGCATACTCTTCATCTGCCTCGCTCCATTCCGCCGTGCCGATCCCGAAAAGATGGAAACCATCTCCGAAGAGATTGTCATTTGTCCAGTCTGTCGCCGCAGCGCCGATGGTCGACATTGCAATGTAGTAAACCAGGAACATTACCAGAGCAAATATCGGCAGCGCCAGAATCCGGTTAGTCACGATACGGTCGATTTTATCAGAGGTTGTCAGCTTATCCTTCGCAGATTTCTTCTTTACACATTTATCAATAATAGAAGAAATATAGGCATAACGCTCACTTGTAATAATACTTTCGGTATCATCGTCAAATGCATCCTCAAGGGCTTTGATTTCCGCGGATACATTTGGTGTGCTCTTCAGATTTTCTGCAATTTTAGAATCCTTCTCCAGCAGCTTAATCGCAAAAAAGCGCTTCTGCGCGTCCCCCACGCTGCTGCCGAGTTTCTCTTCTACCTTCGCAATCGCATCCTCTACTTCATCTGCAAACTTATGTACACGCGCGACCGCTTTTTTGGAGTTTGCCGCCGCAACTGCTTTCTTCGAAAGCTCATCAATACCGGTACCCTTCATCGCAGAAATCTCGACCACCTCACAGCCAAGGCTCTTTGACAGTGCCTTTGTGTTGATCGTGTCGCCATTTTTCTGCACCAGATCCATCATGTTGACAGCGATGACCACCGGGATCCCCAGCTCAATCACCTGTGTGGAGAGATAAAGGTTCCGCTCAATGTTCGTTCCGTCGATGATATTAATGATCGCGTCCGGACGCTCATTAATGATATAATTTCTCGCAACCACTTCCTCCAGTGTATAGGGGGACAGGGAATAGATACCCGGAAGGTCCATGATTTCAACGTCCTTCTGACCTTTCAGCTTTCCTCCCTTTTTCTCAACGGTTACGCCGGGCCAGTTGCCAACGTACTGGTTCGAACCGGTCAGGGCATTGAACAGTGTCGTCTTGCCACAGTTCGGATTGCCCGCAAGTGCAATTTTAATCGCCATTTTCTTCTCCTTCTTCCTTTTAATCTTCTGATATCGGAATTCGTTCCTGTTTCATCTGAAATACCGGCTGTTTGTTCTGAGATTCTAATACAGATCTCAGCCTTCTAACGTTTCATTGGTTATCCTAACGAAAATCATATGTTTCTAACCGCACATTATGATAAACTAACCAGGATTTTATTTTTCTTCCAAATATCTTATTTTACTAACAAAAGTCTGGTTTTTCTAACTTTATTATAAAAAAATCAGTTCACCTGTATCATCTGCGCGTCTTCTTTCCGAAGCGACAGCTCATACCCTCTCACGGTGACCTCGACCGGATCGCCGAGCGGCGCCACTTTGCGAACAAAGATCTCCACGCCCTTCGTGATGCCCATATCCATGATGCGCCTCTTCACCGGGCCTTCTCCGGATATCTTCTGTACGGTAACTGTTTCTCCAACAGAAGCTTCTCTCAACGTTTTCATAATGTCCTCCTTTACCTCCTTGCGCTAAACCAGAATATGATTTGCCATCTCTCTGCCAATCGCGACGCGGGAATTCTTAACGTTCACAATCAGATTTCCGCTCACCTCAGAGATAACGGTAACGATACCTCCTACGACAAATCCAAGTCCTTCCAGAAATTGTCTGGTCTCTTCCTTTCCGCCAATCTTTCGGATCACGTTTTCTTCTCCTGCTTTTGCCATACTAAGTGGCATCGTCCTCAATCCCCTTTCTCATCCCTGCCCCAGCTGTATTCCCAGCAAGGCCAGAATCGATTGCACACACAGACGAGCGGAAATCAATTCTTTCTACTCGCTGCACCTTACTGACGTCGCTTTTATCTATCGTGGGTTAGTATACTCTAACATTTAAAGGACGTCAAGTCATTTTTTCAGTTTTTTCTTTACGGTTTTTCAATTTAATGTTATACTAAATTCATGTATTTTTAAAACATGTGAGGTATCAAAATGAGTGCAACAAATGAATCTGCGGAAAACTATCTAGAAACGATTCTCATTCTGAGCGAGCGCCTTCCGGTGGTTCGTTCCGTCGATATCGCGACGGAGCTCGGATTTAAGAAATCAAGTGTCAGCATTGCGATGAAGAATCTGCGGCTGAAGAATCATATTGTCGTATCCGACGCCGGATTTATCACCCTGACCGAATCCGGGCGTGCGATTGCAGAGGAGATCTATGAACGCCATAAATGGATTTCTTCCTGGCTGATTTCTCTCGGCGTAGATGAAAAGACTGCTACGGAAGACGCCTGCAAAATTGAGCATGTGATCAGCCGCGAAAGCTTCGAGGCGATCAAGACACACATTCATCTTACTGCACAGGAATAGATTTCCGTTACGAAAATTCATCCTTTTCCTGTCCATTTCATAGAATAGGAAAAACATCCGGCCGTCAGTCCGCCTGGCGGCCGGCGGAGATTCTATGAATTCGTCTTTTCTCTCGCCCGCACTCTCTGAGGATTATTCCGATCTGATCGTGCGCAGGGCGCCGTTTTCATCAACCTTATCTGATTCGACTGCGGAGTTTTCTTTATCCGCGGCATCTTTTTTCCAGCCACAGACCGTTTATTATACGTCGATGGCCGATGAACCGCGCATTTTCACACAGACTCTTAACGAAACATATTCCATCCTGTACGCCCCGCTGTCTGACCATCTGTCGACCGTAGAGGAAATCGGCTATTCCTCTGTTCCAAAACTGTTCACAGAAATCAATGTGGTCAGCCTGGAAGCCGCCGGTATCCTTCCGGCGCGGATTCAATCCTTTTTAGAGCTGTCCGGTCAAGGCGTGCTCATGGGATTTCTCGATTCCGGTATTGATTACACACATCCCGCGTTTCGAAACGCGGACGGCACCAGCCGGATCCTGCGTCTCTGGGATCAGTCCGATACGCGCGGCACACCGCCTGCCGGGCTCTCTTATGGCACCGAATTCACAAAAGAAATGATTGATCAGGCGCTTTTTTCCGGTTCAGCGTCATCCTTTCCGGGAAACAACGAAGCCGTCCGCTGGGAAAGCTCCTCTGCAGAGACGGGGCGGGCCGCTGGGTTTGCCCCCTACCCAGATTTGCGCGGTCATGGCACCGCAGTCGCCGGAATTGCCTGCGGCAGTCCCGACGCGGGCGAAGGCTTTACCGGCGCGGCGCCCAGGTGCAGCATTGCCTTTGTCCGCCTGAAAAATGCCAAACAATATCTGCGCTCTTATTTCCGGCTTCCAGAAACCGCCGTTGCTTATCAGGAAGATGACCTGATGCTCGGAATTCGCTATCTGGCGGACTGCGCCGCACAGCTTGCAATGCCGCTCGCGATCTGCATATCGCTCGGAACCAACCAGGGCGGCCACACCGGGCATACACCTTTCGAGGAAACCCTGAATGAAGCGCTTCTATCTCCCGGCGTTTTCGCGGTCACTGGTACTGGAAATGAAGTCGGGTTTGACCATCACTACCGCGGCAGACTGCAGCAAGCCGGGGAGACAGTCAATATTGAACTTTTGATTGATCAGGAGACGCCCGGGTTTTCTCTTGAGTTCTGGGCAAACGCCCCCGAATTGTTCCGCCTTGGTTTTACCTCCCCCACTCGGCGAGACCATTTCTCCTCTTTTACCGGTGAATGGATTCTCCAGGGATTTTTCCTTTTTATTAGAAAAAAGTCGGCTTTCTGTCACATGGGACATAACAGAACAGCCCGAGCGCGCACAGCTTATCCTGATTCGTTTTTCCGATCCAAGCCCCGGTCTGTGGCACATCCAGGTTACAGGTTCTGACGCAGCCAACCATCTGTTTCATCTCTGGCTGCCCATCCATGGACTGGTTGATCCTGATCTCCGTTTTCTCGCAGCAGATGCGGACACCACCCTGGTCATTCCCTCCTGCGCCGACCTGCCTGTCGCTGTGAGCGCCTGGAATGCTTACAATGACAGCCTCTATCTGCATTCCGGACGCGGCTACACCAGAAATGATACCATAAAACCAGACTTTGCCGCACCCGGTGTGCAGGTTACCTGCCCCTCCCCCGGCGGAAGCTACGCTTCCATCACCGGTTCCTGCGCGGCAAGTGCGCTCACTGCCGGAGCAGCCGCCTTGCTCCTTGAGAGCGGTCTGCGACAGAATCCGCCCCGCTATTTTTCCTCTGAAGAACTAAAGAAGCTGTTTTTGCGTGGGCTGCGGCAGCGCAGCGGCCTGCCCTGCCCGAATCAGAGCTGGGGAAACGGCGAAATGAATCTTTACGGTATTTTTCAATCCCTGCAGTCACACTTTCCATCCGAAAACATATGATACACTGTAAAATCAATTTTCGGAGGAAAACGAAATGAGTAATTTAGCGGCTACCAACTGCGGATGCGGATGTGACACCGGAACAAACAATTCCTTCCTGTGGATTATCGTCCTTCTCTTCCTTGGCTGTGGAAACGGATGTGGTTCTGCCTGCGGCACTGACAACAACTGCCTGTGGATTATCATCCTCCTGTGCTTCTTTGGCGGATGTGGAAATTCCCTGTGCGGCGCCTGCGGCTGATTCAGATAAGCCCGGAGAGTTCTGAGCGGGGAGTCCAGGAGCTTAGAGTTGAAAAAAGGCAGTGGGTTTTCCCCACTGCCGCATTTTACTCTTCTGCGTATAATTCCGTCAGATAGTCATCCAAAGCCGCCGTATCTACCGTATAGGTCGGAAGATCAACCGTTGTACTGTCTGAGACATCGGAATAATTATAAACCGAAACGCCAATCCATACCACAAGCAAAACAGCCACCAGCGCCATCGCGGCCTTGGTCAGCATCCACTCGCGTTTTTCTTTCTTGACGATCTTTTTCACATTTCTTTTTTGTTCCTTATGGCGATCCACTTTTTCCTGGCTCATGTATCTCTCTCCTTTGCAAATACTGCACTCGAAATGAAACCCTGCAATGCTGGAATCTCAAACCATTACTCGAAT
>Ga0192278_1018_pt1 | contig 45094 bp, 37 predicted proteins | sample Koala_Koa24_K3_FD_131271 | JGI IMG/M metagenome (GOLD analysis project Ga0192278, IMG submission 131271) | Enriched cells from koala feces incubated with labeled cellulose particles, San Francisco Zoo, California, United States - Koala_Koa2-4_K3 ...
ATTGGGCATAAGGGTCGGGTGCGGTAACAAGGGTAACGCAGTCGGCATTGCCGTCATATACCTTTACCTTGGCACGCATAAGATTATCCGCCAGATGAACGAGGGCAGGGGAGGAAAAGCGGAGGTATTCCGTAAATTTTTGCTTCACGCATTTTTTACCGTAATGTTGGGCTGCGTGTTCAACGGATGACGCCGTGGCACCTACCGATTTGTAGGGTCCCGTAACCGTGCTGTAAAGATCATCGGAGGTAAGCGAGAACACCGTTTCCTCACTTTGTGAAATAATTGCTTCAACTATGCTGTACTGATCCCCGGTAAAGCTTTCAAACTCGTCAAAGTAAACGTACATTCCCTTGAAAAATCCGTGCCGCTGTGCAGCCTCTGCGGCGGCGTATGTATCCAGCATACCGTCACGAAGATTGTGATTTTCTATCAGGGTAATGTATTCGGTGTAAATGCTCCATAAATCCGTAAGCTTGTCCCTCATTCCCTCGGGAGCGGTGGGGAGAACGTTTCCCAGCAGCTCAGGGGTAATGCCGCTGCAAATAAGCTCCGCCACGGCGGACAGGGCGGTATTTACGAATGTGGGGCGCTTAGCCTGGCGGCGATAATAGGTAAGCTGACCGCCATCGGAAAGCTTTTTCAGCGCGGTGTACATAAGCGCATTTTTCATAGTGCTGTCGGCTGCGGCGGGAGAAAGGGTATCATTACATTCATCGAAAATACGCTTGTTAAGCCGCGACAGGGAAAGAACCTCCGCAGAACCGTTATTAAAAAGCCTGCAGCCCATTCGGTCACAGAGCATACGTTCATATTCAAAGGTAAATTGTTCGGGTACGATAACAAGAGTGGGCTGTCCCGCAACGGCTCTTTCGGTTACTGCGTCCATGACAGCGGTGGTTTTTCCCGTTCCTGAAGCCCCGTAGTAAATAGTTACCATATAAATACCCCCAAAATTTATTGTAAAGGCTTGATTATTTTGTTGTAATATGCTATTATTATATCACAGTATTTCACCATTTTCAAGGGAAACCTTTGGTTGGGTACAATTTTGGTGTGCTGCAAAAAACGGAGGTAAATTAAATGATTTACAATTACATAACCGCTCTTGTACAGTACGGACTGGAGCATGGTCTTATTACGGAGGAGGACAGGTGTTTTGCGGTAAATTCATTGCTGAAATCACTTCGCCTTGATGATTACGAGGAAGTCTTCGGTGTGTCGGGTGCGTCCTTGGAGGATATACTTGGTGCGCTCTGTGACTATGCCTGCGAAAAAGGGATTATCGAGGACAGCATAGTTTACCGTGATCTGTTCGATACGGAGCTTATGGGCTGTCTTACCCCTCGTCCATCCCAGGTATCGGCGGCTTTTTGGCAGGATTATGGGGTGTCTGCGGAGCTGGCTACGGACAACTATTATCGTTTCAGCGGTGATACCAACTATATTCGCCGTGATAGGGTGAGCAGGGATATTAAGTGGAAAACCGAAACGGAATACGGTCTTTTGGATATAACCATCAACCTTTCAAAGCCCGAAAAAGACCCCAAGGCTATAGCTGCGGCAAAGCTTGCCAAGCAAAGCAGCTACCCCAAATGCCAGCTGTGCATGGAAAATGTGGGATATGCGGGAAGAGTCAATCACCCCGCAAGAGAAAACCACAGGATAATTACAGTGGATATCTGCGGCGGACAATGGGGATTTCAGTATTCACCCTACGTTTACTACAATGAGCATTGCATAGTATTTAACTATGAGCATACGCCTATGGTGATAGATAAAAGCGCATTTGACAAGCTTTTTGACTTTGTACGGCAGTTTCCCCACTACTTTGTGGGATCTAATGCGGATTTGCCCATAGTGGGAGGATCTATTCTCAGTCACGAGCATTTCCAAGGGGGAAGATACGATTTCACAATGGCAAAAGCGCCTATCGAGAAAAATTACACTGTCAAGGGCTATGACGATGTCCTTGTGGGCAGGGTAAAGTGGCCTATGTCCGTTATCCGCCTTTCAGGGGAGAATACCGACAGGATTACGGAGCTTGCCGCCGTAATACTGGAAAAATGGCGTGGCTACACGGACGAGAATGCGTTTATATTCGCCGAAACTGAGGGAGAGCCCCATAATACCATTACCCCTATAGCGCGGAAAAACGGCAGAATGTACGAGCTGGATTTGGTGCTGAGAAACAACATAACCACGGCGGAGCATCCCCTCGGCGTATATCACCCCCATGCAGAGCTGCACCATATAAAAAAGGAAAATATAGGACTTATTGAGGTTATGGGACTGGCTGTGCTTCCCTCACGCTTAAAGGGTGAGATGGAGCGCCTTGCACAGGTTCTTGTAAATGACGGTATAGGTGCTGTACGCAGTGACCCGATTCTTGAAAAGCACGCAGATTGGGCGGAGGAGTTTGCTTCCCGTACAGAAATTACTTCGGATAATGTGCTTGATGTTATCCGCAATGAAATAGGCAAGGTATTTATGCAGGTTCTGGAACACGCAGGCGTCTACAAGAGAAACTCGGAGGGAATGGCTGCATTTGACAGGTTTGTTGATACGCTTAATTAACCCGCAAAGCAATGATAAAAAATCCGCAGATTGTCTTTTAACGACAGTCTGCGGTATTTTTGCTTTATTTTGAAAATGGTATTTTATCCTACAAGGCTTTTAAGCTTCTTCTCAAGCTCTTCCTTAATTACCTTTGGTGTAGCGGAACCTCTAAGTGCCTTGGAGCATTGTCCCATAAGGAATCCGAATACCTTAACATCTCCGCTGACATACTGATTTACAGCCTTTTCGTTGGCGGCAATTACCTCGTCGATAACCTCAAGAACCTTGCCCGTATCTGTGACAATGAGCATACCTCTTGCCTTGGCGATCTCCTCGGGAGAGCCGCCCTTTTCGGACATTTCACGGAAGATTTCCTTTGCATCGCCCTTGCTTACCTTTTCGGTGTCCGCCATTTCTATTACCTTTGCAAATTCCCCGGCGGTGAAATTCAGCTTTTCAAGGTCAATCTCGCCCAAATTAATGCGGCGCATAAGCTCGCCTATAACGAAGTTTGCAACAGACTTGGGGTTGTTGTATACCTTAAGCGTGTCGTCAAAAAGGTCGGAAAGACGTTTTGAGTTGACGATTATCTTTGCATCCTTCTCCTGAATACCTGCGGAAATGTAGCGTTCCAGTCTTTGGTAAGGCATTTCGGGGAGAGAGCCTTTGATTCTTGCAAGATCCTCATCGGTAAAGTTTACCTGTAGAATATCGGGATCGGGGAAATACTTGTAATCGTGGGCGTCCTCTTTACTTCTCATAGTTCTGGTTTCGCCCTTGTTATCATCGTAACGTCTTGTTTCCTGGACGACACGCTCGCCCCTGTCAAGCAGTCTTGACTGGCGCTTAATTTCAAATTCAATGGTTCTGTAAATGGACTTGAGGGAATTAAGGTTCTTGATTTCCGCTCTTGTGCCGAACTCGGTATCGGTGGGCTTCATCAGGGAAATATTTACATCACAGCGGATAGAGCCTTGTTCCATCTTACAGTCGGAAACCCCCACATATTGCAGCAGCAGTGCAATCTTCTCCACAAAGCACCGTGCCTCCTCGGCGGAGCCAATATCCGGCTCGGTAACTATCTCAATAAGAGGAATACCGCAGCGGTTATAGTCCGCAAGGGAAACGCCGTTTAAATCGTCATGAATAAGCTTTCCTGCGTCCTCCTCCAAGTGAATACGGTTAATTCTTATATTTTTGGACTTCTTTACGCCGTCCTCCTCATACTCGATAGGTACGAGACCGTTTATGCAAAGGGGCAGATTGAGCTGTGAAATTTGGTACGCCTTTGGCAGATCGGGGTAAAAATAGTTTTTTCTGTCAAATACGGAAAATTTGTTAATGGAGCAGCCCAGCGCATAGCCTGCCTTTACCGCATATTCAACGGCGGTTTGGTTGATAATGGGCAGTGTTCCGGGCATACCGGAGCAAACGGGGCAGCAGCGGCTGTTCTTATCGCCGCCGAATTCAGCGGAGCAGGTACAGAAAACCTTTGATTTTGTAAGCAGCTCCGAGTGTATTTCAAGTCCTATTACGGGAATATATGATGACATAACCGAAAACCTCCCTTATATCTTAGGCTCTGTGCGGGTAAACGTCTTTTCAAAGGCATCAGCCGCACCGATAACCGTAGCTTCGTCCCACATTTTGCCGATAAGCGACATACCGATAGGCATACCGTCCCCATTGTAGCCGCAGGTTGTGGAAATAGCGGGGAGAGATGCGATGTTTACCGTTACGGTGCATATATCCGCCTGATACATCTTTGCGGGATCGTCAATATTTTCGTTTATGCCGTAAGCCACTGTGGGAGCGGTGGGAGTAAGCACCAAATCGCACTTTTCAAATATCTGTGCGTATTCCTCGCGGATTTTCTGTTTAAGCGCCATAGCCTTGCCGTAGTACGCATCGTAATATCCCGAGCAGAGGGCGTAGTTGCCAAGCAGAATACGGCGCTTTACCTCGTCACCGAAGCCCTCGCTTCTGGATGCGATAATAAGGTCATTGTAATTGCCGGAAACATCGGAGCGATGACCGTACTTTATTCCGTCATATCTGGAAAGATTGGAGGACGCTTCGGCGGAGGAAATAAGGTAGTATGCGGCAACGGCGTATTTCAGCGAGGGCATACTGCAATCTATTATTTCCGCACCCATATCCTTGTATTTTTGAGTGGCAGAGAGAACGGCGGTCTTTACATCGTCATCTATGCCCTGTGCGTAAAATTCTGCAGGGAGGGCGATTTTAACGCCCTTCATATCCATGCCTATTTTTGCGGTATAGTCATCTACAGGCAGCTTGGAAACGGTGCCGTCATGGTAATCGTAGCCCGCAATTGCATTGAGAATAGTACCGCAGTCCTCGGCGCATTTTGCTATAGGACCTATTTGGTCAAGGGAGCTTGCAAAAGCCACAAGACCGTAACGGGAAACTCTTCCGTAGGTGGGTTTAAGTCCTGTTACACCGCAGAATGAGGAGGGCTGTCTTATAGAGCCGCCTGTGTCCGAGCCGATAGCGGCGGTACAGAGATTTGCGCTTACAGCTGCAGCCGAGCCGCCCGATGAACCGCCGGGCACTCTTTCCGTGTTGTAGGGGTTGCGTGTTTTCTTAAATGCGGAGGTCTGGGTTGAACCGCCCATAGCAAATTCGTCCATAGAGGTTTTGCCCAGAATAACGATGTTTTCGGCATTCAGCTTTTCCATAACGGTAGCGTTATAGGGCGGAATGAAATTTTCCAGCATTCTTGAAGCACAGGTTGTTTTTATGCCGTCGGTGCAGATATTATCCTTAATTGCAAGGGGAATACCGCAAAGGGGAGTGCTTTCGCCTGCATCTATTTTCTTTTGCGCAGCCTCGGCAGTCTTAGCCGCAGCTTCGGGGGTAACGGCTATATAGCTTTTAACGGAGGGCTCCTTTTCCGCAATTCTCACAAGGTAAGAGTTGGCAAGCTCCGCCGCGGAAATTTCCTTTGAATCCAGCATTTTGTGCTGTTCTTTTATAGTGAGTGAAGTAACGTCCATATTTTTATCAGCTCCTTTTATTCTACTACCTTAGGTACAACGAAGCAGCTTTCGCTGTTTACCGCATTCATAAGCAGCTTGTCCGTTGGAAGCGACGGCATAGCCTCGTCCTTGCGGAGATCCTTGAGATAGACGTTGTGATTATCCTTTAGGGGATCATAGGTGATGTCTATTTCCTTAATGGTGTCCATAATTTCAATAATGCTCGTCATATCCTTAACAGCCTGTTCAAGCTCTTCATCGGTAAAGCTGAGCTTACCCAGCTTTGCAAGATACTTGACCATTTCCAAATCCATAAAATCTACCTCGTTTCACGAAAAATAATACTCATCGGCAGGTATAGCGATGAAATCTCCTTAACAGTATACCACAGCTTGAAGGATTTTTCAAGAGTTTAACGAAAAAAACAGCGTTTTCCGATTAAAAACGCTGTGAAACCGATATATTTCAAGGAATTTTAAGCGGTCAAAGCCCCATTGCCCTTTTAATCAAGGCATTACTCCCGAATACTCCCGTATTTGTCCTCGCTTAGCCTTACATATTCCCTGACCCTGTCAAGGCTTTTGTTCAGTGAAATAAGGTCTATTTCGCCGCTTGGGAGAAATGAAGTTGCCTCTATTGTATAATCGCCTGTGTAATCAAATTGGGTAAGATTTTCAAAAAATGCGGTGAAATCAATATGTCCCTCGCCGATTTGCGGGGTTTTCAGACTGCTCCAGTCCATATAACCGCCGTCGTAATCGTTTATATGCATATGCTTAATATGTCTTTCATCCCACAGCCAGCGGTTTTCATCGCTGAAAGCATCGGACAGCTCGTTGTGAAATTCAGCCATTTTTGTATCAAAGGTAAACGGTATTTGAGGATATTCCTCATGAAGCAGCCTAAGGTTTGACATGGGGGAATGTACATTGCATACAACATTTTCCACAGTCAGAGTTTCGCCGCAGTCCTCGGCGATTTTCCAAAGCTTCGGGTAAGCCTCAACGCACTTGTCCATATGGGAATCGGAGATAAGTCCGTTCCAAAGGTGCAGCACAAGAGTTTTTGCACCCAGTGCGGCAGCGGTACGGCAGTTTGTTTCAAAAAGCGCAAGCCCCTGCTTATCATCACCCTGTGAAATAAGTTCCCCTATTTTCTTATCGCAGTGAACGACACGAAAGGGAATACCGCTGTCAGCCAGCTCGGCGGTAATGCTGTCAAGGCTGTCGTACCATGTATCATATATCATAAATTCAAAGCCATCGCAGTGAATATAGGGGGCATATTCTGTTATTATCCTGTGATTTCTTCCGTTTGGTCTGCCCACAAGACAGCCGGTGGAGCATAATATTTCGTGCAACTCTGTTCACCATCCTCCCGAAAATGTGTTTTCATTATAACATTCTTTAAAATGCTTGTCAAGGGTAATGCTGATACAGTGGCATAATTTGAGAATTGCCTTTTAGCGATTGTCAATTGTTAAATTTGCATAAATATTCTGTGCCAAATATCGTATTAATTGAAAATTATTTTAATTTAGCTTGAAATAGTCTGAAATTAGTGCTATACTTAGTGTGGATAGATATTATCCTTTATCGGTCGAGCTATCTTCATATACCTTAACCATTGGTAAAGACGGGTGATTAACGAATGGGCATGAATGAAATCATTGAAAAATGTACAGGCAGATTAGAATGTACTTTTGTGAGCAGCCTTAACAGTGATGAGTATTATATAGCACATACCGACGCAGTGGGCGGTTTTCTGTCCGAAGATAAGGAACCGTTGTCACAGATTGTTTTCGCCAAAAATATTATCGATGATGACAGGGCAATGGCGGCTGCCTTTTGCAGAGAGCTTATTTCCCTGAAAGAGCCGGTGTCTGACGATTTTGCCCTTAGGGAAAACAGATACAAGATTGAGTTCAGAATTATCCTCGATGATATGGTAAGATGGGTTCGCCTTACCTGTATGGTTTATTGCGGCGATGACAATAATCCCGAAAGCATAGTGGGCAGAATGCACTTTATGACTCCCTCAGAAATTATGAAGGTAAGGGCGCTGCAAATTCACGGAGTAGGCAAAAGTCAAGCCGATTACCTTGAGGATATCAGAGCGCTTATAGATTCATGCGGCGCTCAAAGAGTTGTACTCGTACAGTTTGATATAGTTAATTTCAAGTATATTAATACTCAATATTCCGAAAAAGAGGGAAATGAAGTTCTGGACTATGTTTCCCGCAAGCTGGACGAGATGTGCGGGGATAGCTGTGTGCATTTCCGTATGTCGGCGGATATATTCCTTGTGGCAGCGGTATTTAACGGTATGTCCGATGTTGAGCGCATTGTTTATAACATAGAAAACGATATAAGCGAATGTGACGGTATACGGCTGAGATATGCTTTCGGTGTCTATATTGCCGAGGATAAATCCGTATCCGTAAGGACGATGTGCGACTGTGCATCTATGGCAAGATAAAGCATAAAGGGAAATGCCCTTCAGAATGTGGGATATTTCTCGGAGAGCCTTTTTGAAAGCGTCAATATGCGTCATATGGTGGAGGAGAGAATGGAGTACGCCCTTGAAGCGGGGGAGTTTACCGTATATCTCCAACCCAAGTACAGCATAGCTACCGAGGAAATAGTTGGTGCAGAGGCACTTGTACGTTGGATTCATCCCGAAAAGGACATTATTTCTCCCGGCGATTTTGTCCCCATATTCGAGCAGAACGGTTTTATTATAAAGCCTGATGAATTTGTCTGGGAGAGAGTTTGCAGTCTGCTGCGCAAATGGATAGATTTCGGCTTATCTCCCATACCTGTGTCCGTGAATGTGTCGAGGATACACCTTAAAAACAACAGGTTTATAGCTACCTTTGACAGGCTTATCGAGAAGTACGGACTTGACAAGCGCCTGCTTGAAATAGAGATAACCGAAACCATTGACAATATCAATGCGGAAAATATGATAAAGAGCCTTAAGGAGCGCGGCTATATGCTGCTTATGGACGATTTCGGCTCCGGATATTCCACACTGAATATGCTCAAGAGCACGCCCTTTGACATCATCAAAATCGATAAGGAGTTCCTCAACGAGTTTATGCTTTCCGACAGAGGAAAGAAGATTATTTCTCACACAATATCCATGTCCAAGGATATCGGACTGGGACTTGTGGCAGAGGGTGTGGAAACTAAGGAGCAGGCTGATTTCCTTTGCAGCTGCAGCTGTAATGTGGCTCAAGGCTTTTACTATTCAAGGCCTATTGATATAGATGCTTTTGAAAAGATGGTTTTCCCGCCTATGGAGGCATAACGGCAGGTACGCCGCCCAAATAAATACAAATATAGCTGCACCCTCGCCATATGCGGGAGTGCAGCCCTTTCTATATCTTGAAATCAGGTATACAGTGTCATAAATATGTGTTTTCTTCCGCTGTACCCTTTGTGACATAGGGTTGAATTGTGAGAAATATGACCGTTAAGCTGAAAATCGGAATTGTCTGTCGGACTTTCTGCTTCTGATATGCTGTCTGACAGCAGAGCAAAAGCTATGAACATGATTTTAGTGGTGGTATAGTCTTTCATATCTGACATCCTTTCTATCAACTTTTAAGGCGGGGAGCTTCTATAATCCATATTATAAACATCTTTTCTTAAAAAAGTCTTGAAGCGCATATGAAATATAGCTATTTTCACTAAAAAATCACCGTTTCATCAGGGAGTATTGCCAATAATTTGCACAGTAAATATACGCTTGTGAAATTAAATAATAATTCTATTTTACCATTTGAAAAATTACAACAAAACAACAAAAATTTATGAAAAAACATCAAAAATACTTGAAAATCCTTGTTTATTGTGCTATAATGCCGTTTGGTAAAAAAATAGGTTGTTATGTTTTTTTGGAGGAGAGAATCTTTTTTATGGATTATACATATCTTATGTCAATTGTGCTTATTTTGCTGGGCACAAAGGTTTTAGGGCTTTTTTCCAAAGTGGTAAAGCTGCCGCAGGTTGTTGGCGCGCTTATTGCCGGAGTTGTTTTGGGACCTGCCTGCTTGGGCTGGGTTCAGAACACTGAAATGCTTTCAAATCTGTCCGAAATAGGCGTTATCGTGCTTATGTTCACCGCAGGCTTGGGTACGGATATAAGCGAGCTGCGCAGGTGCGGTAAAGCTGCCTTTGTGATAGCTCTAATCGGGGTAATAGTCCCTCTGCTTGGCGGATTTGCGGTGGCATACTTTTACAATGACAGTTCGCTTGACAATTTCATGCTGCAAAATATCTTTATCGGCATAATCCTTACCGCAACCTCCGTAAGCATTACCGTTGAAACCCTCAAGGAGATGGGTAAGCTTAATATCCCTGCGGGAAATGCTATACTGGGTGCTGCGATTATCGATGATATACTGGGTATTATCTGTCTTACGCTGGTTATAAGCCTTGGCAGCGGCGGCGTTGACGCTGCGGGCATCGGGATGGTTCTGCTGAAAATATTGGGATTTTTCCTGTTTACTGCGATAGCGGCCGTGGGCTATCATTATGCATTCAAAAAATGGTCGGATTCCAGTCCCGTAAAGCTTAGAAGATACGTGGTAATAAGCTTTGCATTCTGTCTTGCGCTTTCTTATTGCGCGGAGGAATTTTTCGGAGTTGCGGATATTACAGGTGCGTTCTTTGCGGGACTTGCACTTTCCGGAACAAAGAAATCCGACTATGTGGAGAAGCGTGTTGATACCCTTTCATATATGCTCCTGTCACCTATATTCTTTGCAAGCATCGGATTAAAGGTCGAGCTGCCCCAAATGAGTATGAGAATAGTGGTTCTGACGGTTCTGCTTTGCGTTGTTGCGGCACTTACAAAGGTTATTGGCTGTGGACTGGGCGCAAAGCTATGTCACTACAGCGGAAAGGAATCCCTGCAAATCGGCGTAGGAATGATTTCAAGAGGCGAGGTTGCTCTTATCGTAGCTAACAAGGGGCGAGGCTGTCGGACTTATGAACGATGATTTTTTCGCGCCTGTGGTTATAATGGTTGTAGTGACCACGGTAATTACACCGATACTCCTAAAGCTTGTCTTTAAGGAAAAAAGTTCACCCAATTTCGAAGCGCAGACAAAGGCGGAACCCATAAGCATAGGTTAATGAAAAAAATACAAAGCAAAATCCCTCGCACCGCATTGCAAAGCGGCGTGAGGGATTAATTTATGTGATAATAATTACTTCAGCTTAACAGCCTCTTTTGCCTTTGCGGCAATATTGTCGGCGGAAAGTCCGAATTCCTTAAGCAGGTCAACGGCAGGACCTGAATGCCCGAATACATCGTTTACGCCAACCTTGATTACAGGTACGGGAGCGGTTTCCGTTACAGCCTCGGCAACGGCAGAGCCAAGACCGCCTATAACGCTGTGTTCCTCGGCGGTTACGATAACCCCTGTTTCCTTGGCAGCCTTTGTAATGATTTCTCTGTCAATAGGCTTTATGGTGTGAATGTTGATAACTCTTGCGCTTATGCCCTCGGAGGAAAGCTTTTCGGCAGCACCCATTGCCTCGTTTACCATAAGACCCGTAGCGATAATCGTAACATCGCTGCCGTCCTTAAGCTGTACGCCCTTGCCCATTTCAAACTTGTATGTGCTTTCATCGTTGAATACGGGAACGGCAAGTCTGCCGAATCGCAGATAAACAGGTCCTTCATATTCCAGTGCAGCCTTAACCGCAGCCTTTGCCTCAACATGGTCGGCAGGGTTAATAACAACCATTCCGGGGATTGTACGCATAAGGGCAATATCCTCGTTGCACTGGTGTGTTGCACCGTCCTCACCAACGGATATACCTGCGTGAGTAGCGCCGATTTTTACATTAAGGTGGGGATAGCCTATGGAGTTTCTGACCTGCTCAAACGCACGCCCTGCGGCAAACATTGCAAAGGAGCTGGCAAAAACCTTCTTGCCCGTAGCTGCAAGGCCCGCGGCAATACCCATCATATTAGCCTCGGCTATACCGCAGTCGTAGAAACGTTCGGGACAAGCCTTTTTGAAAATTCCCGTTTTTGTTGCAGCCGCAAGATCGGCATCAAGGACGATAAGGTCGGGATAAACCTCGCTAAGCTCCGCAAGAGCCTCGCCGTAGCTCTCTCTCGTTGCCTTTTTTACTATATCAGCCATTGTATTTCACTCCTATTCCATTACCGCTCTATGCTGTCAAGCTGTGCTTGAAGCTCACTCATTGCCTGTGCATACTGCTCCGCATTCGGCGCAGTACCATGCCAGCCAACTTGATTTTCCATAAATGAAACGCCCTTGCCCTTGACGGATGTCTGAACAATCACGCTGGGCTGTCCCACAACCGATTCAGCCTCGTCAAATGCCTTTTCAAGGGAATCGAAGTCATGTGCATCAGCTGTGATAACGTGCCAGCCGAAAGCCGCAAACTTATCGGTAATAGGCATAGGGGAGCATACATCGGTGATTTTTCCGTCTATCTGGAGCCCGTTGTTGTCTACAACAGCGGTAAGATTATCAAGCTTGTTGTGGGCGGCAAACATAGCAGCCTCCCAAACCTGACCCTCTTCAAGCTCGCCATCGCCCAGAACTGCGTAAACTCTGTAGCTGTCGCAGGAAATCTTACCCGAAAGAGCCATTCCCACTGCGCAGGATATGCCCTGACCCAGTGATCCCGAGCTCATGTCAACTCCGGGAATATACTTCATGTCGGGGTGACCTTGGAGGCGTGAGCCGATTTTTCTCAGGGTTTTAAGCTCCTCAACCTCGAAAAAGCCCCTCTGTGCAAGCACGGAGTAAAGTGCGGGGGCGGTGTGACCCTTTGAAAGAACAAGGCGATCCCTGTCGGGCTTCTTGGGGTCCTTGGGGTCAACGTGCATTCTTGCGAAATAGAGATATGTCAGAACATCGGCAACGGAAAGAGAACCGCCGGGATGTCCGGATTTAGCGTTATAAACCCCCTCGATAATCCCCATTCTCACCTTAACAGCTGTAGCTTCCAGCTGCTTTTTCATAACCTCATCCATGTAATTCAATCCTTTCTATCCATAATATAGCTTAATACCTCCGCCACAGCGGTGCTGCTGTCAGCCTTGCAAACCATGTCGGCAGCTGCCTTCACTTCGGGTATTGCCGTTGAGGGGCAGGCTGCAAAGTCGGCAAGCTCCAGCATTCGTAGGTCATTGTTGTAGTCACCCATAGCGACAACGGTATAGCCGTCAAGCTTGTAAAGGGAAACTATCTTCCTCATGGCATCGCCCTTGGAGCAATGGGGAGGGAGCATTTCGTGATAAACCGCATCCGAGGTGACAAACTCGGCACAGTCGTAATATTGCAGGCTTTTCGCGTACTGGGCAAATTCGGATACAAAACGGCTTTCCATCGCAAAAAGCACCTTGTTCCAGCTTCCCCTCGGTACGTCCTCAATGGAGTTTACCTCTTCAACCGCTGTCATACCCGCAATTACCCTGTGCTGCCGTGAAATATCATTGCACTGCACCACATAGGCGGTAAAGGGCGTATTTATCTCCGCAGATACTTGGGGAAAACGGTTCAAAAGCTCCATAATCATGACCTTTGCCTTATCCTCGGGCAAGGTTTCCTGCCACTTCACTGTTTTATCGCCGAAATCGTATATCATACAGCCGTTGCATAGAACCGACGGCCCGTCAAGGCTGAGTGTTTCGGCATATTGCTGCGTTGCCTGGATAACCCGTCCCGTGGCAATGCTGAATCGTCCACCTGCCTTGCGAAAACGGGACAGAGCCGCAAGATTTTCAGGGGAAACGCTCTTGTCCTTGGAAAGCAGAGTGCCGTCCATATCCGTCAGCAGCAAAATTTTCGATATATCCTCAAACATAAATTAAGTAAGCCTTTCAAGGGTTTCGGTAAAATAATCGGGGAGGGGACTTTCAAACTCCATGTACTCGCGGGAAATCGGATGTATAAAGCCGATTTTCTTGGCGAAAAGGCATTGCCCCAAAAGTCCCTTAAAGGGCTTTCCGTAGACATCGTCACCGATTATGGGGTGTCCTATATATGCCATATGCACGCGGATTTGGTGGGTTCGTCCCGTTTCCAGCCGCAGCCGTACATGGGTATAGCCCTTAAGCCCCCTTATTACCGTATAATGTGTAATTGCCTCACGGGAATTTTTTTCCGTAACAGCCATTTTCTTTCTGTCCACCGGGTGTCTGCCGATAGGCGCATTTACGGTGTCGCTGTCCTTTGGCAGATGTCCGCAGACAATAGCCTCATATTCCCGTGTAAAGCTATGTGTCTTTATCTGTTCGGCAAGAAAGGTGTGGGCTTCATCGGTCTTTGCAACCATAAGCAGTCCCCCTGTATTCTTGTCGATTCTGTGTACTATTCCGGGACGAATAATCCCGTTTATGGAGGAAAGCTTTCCCACGCAATGGTACATCAGCGCATTTACCAGCGTGCCGCTGTAATTTCCCGGCGCGGGGTGAACCACCATTCCCTGGGGTTTATTAACCACAAGGAGGGAGCTATCCTCGTAAACTATTTCAATAGGTATGTTTTCGGGAACAACGTCAATAATTTCCGGCTCGGGAATTATTGCTGATATTTCGTCCCCCTCGCTGACGATATAGCTTTTCTTTACCGCTTTTCCGTCTACCGTCACAAGTCCGCTTTCCAGCATTTTCACAGCCATTGAGCGGCTTATATCGGAGCAGTATTCGGACAGCAGCTTATCTATCCTTGTTCCGTTGTGACAAGTCTCGGCGGATATATAAACGGTGTTATCATTCTCCATTATTCTCCACCTCGGCAGTGTCGGGGGGATTTTCCTCAAACTGTTTTTTGTATTTCTCGTCTATGAAAATATAGTAAATAAGCAGCAGAATTGCGCCTATCACCACAAAAACATCGGCTATGTTGAATATAAACGAAAAGGGGAACAGCTTGATGAAATCCACAACGTAAAGCTGCATACAGCGGTCGATTAAATTGCCTATTCCGCCCCCTATTACCATTGCAAAGGTTACGGTCATAAGTGGGTGCTTGTGTTTTTCCCTGTGGAAAAATATTATCATAGCGATAAGGGCAATTGCGGTGACGGCTATCAGCACTACGGTTTTATCCGAAAAGCTGCTGAACGCCGCACCTGTGTTGCGGTGAATGGTAAAGGATAATATATCTGTGTCGCCAATTCCGATTACCTTTACAACCTCGCCCTCGGTAAGGGCGTTTACGGCACAGTACTTTGTTATTCTGTCAATTATAACCGCCGCAGCAATGCAGAGCCAAAATAGCAAGACCATCTTCAATCAGTCCTTAATTACTCGTTACCTGTCCGCAGCACCGTGAGCAGAGGGTGGGGTGCTGTGAGTTTTCGCCCACAGTGGTGCTGTAGCTCCAGCAGCGTTCGCATTTATCGCCAAGGGCACGTTCAACGCTGAATGAAAGCTTATCCGCAAAATTCTGATCCTCGCACTTAAATTCACCTGCATTGTCGTTGACTATTTCCAGTCCTGAAACGATAATCACGGTTGGGAGTATATCCTCGTAGGATTTCAGTCTTTCGTAAAGTGCCTTATCCTCCGCATGGAGTATTACCCTTGCTTCAAGAGATGCGCCGATAAACTTTTGCGCTCTCATAAGCTCCAATGCCTTTGAAACGGCAGTACGGACATTGTATATTTCATCCCACCTTGCGGTGAAGTCATCGGAAACGGTGACAGCAACCTTTTCGGGCATTGAATTAAGGAAAATGCTTTCCTTGTCGTCCTGTGCGTAGTGGGGGCTGTATTTCCAAATTTCCTCTGCGGTAAATGAAAGTATCGGGGCAATAAGCCTTGAAACCGCGCTGAGGACTGTGTACATAACGGTCTGTGCGCTGCGTCTGTCAAGGGATTTTTCGCCGTCGCAGTAAAGTCTGTCCTTGATAATATCAAGGTAGAAGCTGGACATATCCACTACGCAGAAGTTATGAATGCTGTGTACGACAATATGGAAGTCGAACGCGTTATAAGCCTCCTTTACCTTGTCAATAAGGCTGTTCAGCTTAATAAGCGCCCATTTATCTATTTCGGGCATATCATTTACGTAAACCATATCGGTATCGGGGTTGAAGCCGCTGCCGTTAGAGAGGTTTCCAAGCATAAATCTTGCGGTATTCCTTATCTTCTTGTACATATCGGAAAGCTGCTTTATAATATCCTTGGATATTCTTATATCCGCATGATAATCCGAGGAGGCAACCCACAGACGGAGTATATCCGCGCCGTTTTGACCGATTATATCCTTGGGGTCGATGCCGTTGCCTAAGGATTTGTGCATGGCTCTTCCTTCGCCGTCAACAACCCAGCCGTGGGTGCAGACAGCCTTATAGGGAGCTGTGCCCGTGGTAGCGGCGGAGGTGAGAAGTGAGGACTGGAACCAGCCTCTGTATTGGTCTGCACCCTCAAGGTAAAGATCTACGGGGAGATCAAAGCCTCTTTCCTTCATAACAGCCCTGTGTGTAACACCGCTGTCGAACCATACATCGAAAATATCCTTTTCCTTGATAAACTCGCCGCAGCCGCATTCACACTTAACGCTTGCGGGTATGAACCGGGCAGGATCCTTTATATACCATGAATCCGAGCCTTCCTCACGGAACATATCGGAAACAGCCTTAATGGTTTCCGGTGTAACAACAGGCTTTCCGCAGTCCTTGCAGTATACGACGGGAATAGGTACGCCCCATGTCCTCTGACGGGAAATGCACCAGTCGCTTCTGTCTGTTACCATTCCCTTGATTCTGTCCTCGCCCCATGCGGGAATCCATTGTACGTCCTCTATCGCCTTAACGGCATCATCCTTAAAGTCCTTTACGGAGCAAAACCACTGTTCGGTTGCGCGGAAAAGCACGGGCTTTTTACATCTCCAGCAGTGGGGATATTGGTGCTCAATATTTTCCGAGGCAAACATTGCGCCGCTCTCAATCAAATCCGCAGCTATAACCTTATTTGCGGCAGCAGTGGTAAGTCCTTGATATTTTCCGGCTTCCTCGGTCAAAATTCCCTTGAAATCAACAGGCACTGTCATTCCTATTTCGGGATATTTCTTGCATACCTCAAAGTCGTCAACACCAAAGCCGGGGGCGGTGTGAACGCAGCCTGTACCGCTTTCCAGCGTGACATGATCGCCTACGATAACCAGCGAATCTCTTCCCATAAAGGGATGCTCCGCAGTCATATATTCCAGCTCGCTGCCCTTAAATGAGGCAACGGCGGTATAATCCTCAATTCCCGCAGCCTTCATTGCTCCGCCTGCAAGCTCTGTGGCCATTATATAGTTTTCGTCCCCCGCATTGAATACGGTGTATTCATACTCAGGCCCCAGTGCAATAGCAAGGTTTCCGGGGAGCGTCCATGTGGTGGTGGTCCATATAACGAAGTATGTCTTGTTAGGATCAATTCCCTTGGCGGTAAGCAGCCCCTTATCATTCTTTACCTTGAATTTTACGAAGATAGAGCGGCAGGGATCGTTGGCATACTCAATTTCAGCCTCCGCAAGAGCTGTTTGGCAGTCGGGACACCAATAAACGGGCTTTAACCCCTTGTAAATATATCCCTTGCTGTACATTTCGCCGAATACCTCAATTTCCCTTGCCTCAAATTCATGGGTGAGGGTAAGGTAGGGATTATCGAAATCGCCCCAAACACCAAGACGCTTGAACTGCGCCATTTGGCTGTTTACCTGCTCATGGGCATATTCCGTGCATTTCTTGCGCAGCTCCACAGGCTCAACAGCGCCGTTCTCAACGCCCAGCTGCTTCAGTACCTTAAGCTCAATTGGCAGACCGTGGGTATCCCAACCGGGGATATAGGGGGAGCAGTAGCCGCTCATGTTCTTATCCTTAACGATAATATCCTTGAGTACCTTATTAAGGGCTGTTCCCATGTGAATATCTCCGTTGGCATAGGGAGGTCCGTCATGGAGGACATAGGTAGGCTTTGAGCTGTTCTTTTCTATCATCTTGCGGTAAATTTCGTTTTTGTCCCAATCTTCAATCATAACAGGCTCTTTTGTGGTGAGATTTCCTCTCATGGAAAACTCGGTAGAGGGAAGATTAAGCGTGGAATTATAATCCTGTGACATAGGGTATTCTCTCCTTGAATGCTTTTTATAAATTCATATAACCTGCATAAACCGCATGATTTATGTCATGCGGTATACCGGCTATTATTTTTTAAGGGAATTAAGGTGATTGGATGCCGCTTCCGGTGTGCCAAAAACAACGGTGGAATCCATATCCGCAGGTGTATCGGCCGCCTTTTCTCTGCCCGTAGGTCTTACCTTTTCGGGAGCCTTGGCGGGTGCGGGGTCGGCACTCTGCTGATCCGTTTCATCATCACTTAGGTCGGGGAGGGATGTTATAAGGGTAATATGCTTCTTATACATACCGAGGATCTCCGACTTGAAATCGGAAACCTCTTTCTTCATGTTGTTGAACTCCGCCCTTGCCTTTTCGGCGCGAATGCCTGTAGATCCGATAATTTCGTCAGCCTTTGCATTGGCCTCGGCAATGATGGCGTCAGCCTTTGCCTTAGCCTCGGCAACTATAGCGGCAGCCTCCTCTTCAGCCTGAGCCGTTACGACCTTTGCCTGTTTATGCGCACCGATAAGAGCCTCCTTAAGAGCCTCCTCATCGTTCTTATATTCTCTTATGCTCTCAACAAGGATACCGATCTTATTTTCGGAATCATCCTTTTCACGGATCATCTCTTCAAGCTGATCCGCAATTTCCTTAAGAAATTCGTCAACCTCTTCTGTTTTGTAACCGGGTCTTGCCTGCTCAAAGCGTTTCATATTGACATCGTTTGCGGTAATCATTATTATCCCTCTTTCCTCGACAATGCGGTTATTTATACTACCACATCTTGGCATTATTTTTTTATTTAAAGATACTTTTCCACGGTTATATGCAGCCGCCCTTTTCGCGTTTCACCGCCATCTGCGGAAATAAGAAATCTCCCGAAGCCCTTTACAGACAGCAAATCGCCGTCATTTACAGTATGGGAAACGCTTTCCCGCTGTATATGATTGACACTGACTCCTCCGGAGCGTATAAGTATCGCCGCTTTTTCACGGCTTATGTTCACGGCTGACGCGAGAATACAGTCAAGCCGCATTGAAGCAACCGAAGCGCTCGTTTCCTTGAAAAAATCGTGACGGACTATCAAATCGGATTTATCCGCAATGGCAGTCTTAACGCCCACTCGTCCCACCTTTGTGACAGATGAAACCGCAAGCTCTGCAGCATTATCGTTCATAAGGGCAAAGGCTTTTCCCTCATCGCAGATAATATCTCCGATAAGCCGACGTTCAATTTGCAAATTCATAAGGCAGCCGAGAAAATCACGGTGAGAAAGCTTGTCCTCGCGGCGATAGGTAAATTTCACCGCAGTTATAGGGAAAAGCGAAAAATCCGCTTCTCCATAAGGCGGGAAAATTCCCATAACTCTGCGCTGTGCGCCCTCATAGCCGCCGTATGCGAGAAAGCAGGGCGTGTCCTCTGAACCGCAAAGACGCCCCAGCACATTCTCCGCCACCACACATTCTCTCTCTGTGAGGAAAAAGGTGAAGCAGGGTCGAAAGCTCTTGCAGCAGTCCTCAACCATATCCGACAGATGTGCGGCGAGGATTTTTTCATCGCGGTTAAGCTCCGCTTCGGAAATACTCACCATAATCCGAAAGGCTGTTAAAGCTGAACGCCGTTGTTTTCAAGCTCGGCGGAAAGCTCATCACCCTGAAATCCCACGTTGTAGGGGGTAATTATAAAGGTATTGTGGGCAACAGGCTTTATGCTGCCTCCGTTTGCGTAAGCCACACCGCCAAGAAAATCGATAATTCTCCTGGTAATATCGGGTGTGGTAACCTCAAGGTTAAGGACAACCGTTTTCTTGTTGTTAAGGTGATCGGCGATTTCCTTTGTTTCTTGGAACTTGCTGGGCTTTACCAATATAACCTGCAGCTGTGCTGTTGCGGTTATATTCATCACTCTGTTGGGCTTATTGTTTCCATAGCCCCCATCGTCGTAGCTGTCCTGGCGATAATCTCTGCCCTGCGACTGATTATTCTGTCTATACTCCTGGGAATCGTATTCGTCCGAACCGTAGTCGTCACCGAATCCCAATGCATCCTTAACGCTATCCAAAAAACCCATTTTATTTTTTCTCCCTTTCGTTTTTTATTCAGGCGAGCTGTCGCCAAATTCTGTTATTCTGTTATTTTTGCCTTGCGCCAAAAAGTCCTGTGCCGATTCGCACCATTGTGCTGCCGTATTTGACCGCATCGACATAATCACCCGACATACCCATTGAAAGCACGGATATATCCGTATTATCGATTTTTGCCGCTTTTATATCCATGTATAGCCGCTGCATTTTTTCCAAATAGATGGGACTGTCGGATTTCGGGGGGATTGTCATAAATCCCCTCACCTTTATACCGTCAGTCTGTGCAAGCTCATACACGGCATCCGCCAGGCTGTCGGGAGAAAAACCGCTTTTGCTGTTCTCTCCTCCGATATTTACCTCGCAGAGTATATCCATACATTTTCCGTTTTTCAGCGCCTGTCTGCCAATTTCCTTGGCAAGGGAAACGCTGTCCACGGACTGTATCATCGATACACTATCTATAATATATTTTATTTTGTTGGATTGCAAGTGCCCAATGAACTGAATTTCAGCATTGTTTACATAATATTCTTTCTTTTGTAAAAATTCCTGAACTCGGTTCTCGCCGATAAGGCTAAATCCTTTGGAAACCGCAAAGTTGACGTATTCCGGCGGGACAGTTTTCGATACCGCCATAATTTTTATATCATCACTCTCACGGCCGCAGCTTGCCTTAGCTTCAGCCACGTTATGGAGGATTACCTTAATGTTTTTGGCAATCATATCGCAGCGGCTGTCATTATTCAAAGTTAATTACCTCCCCGCCGGAGGAATTTTCGCTGCTTTCGGTATTCGCGCTTTCGTCATCCGACTCCGACACGGTATTATCGTCCGACGCATCGTTTTCCTGTGCAGTGTCCTCCTCGTCCTTGATATCCTCCAAGGTATATCGGATAATTTCATACTCCTCATCCTCGGTTTCATCAAGACCTTCATCGTCCAGATTTGACATATAGTCGGCGGTATTGACACCGTCAAGTATTATTTCATCATAAACAGCAACATAGTCGCTGTCGGAGGTTATCCTTGAAAGCAGGTAATCATCGCTTTCAAATATAACGTCCAGCTTCTTGAACAGCACTCTTTGTCCCCAAAGGACATAGACGCCCATGTTATTATCCTTGTCAAAACGTATGGCATCCCGCGAAACCCGTATACCCTCAAAGTCGTTAAGGGTCATTTCAACTCTTTCCACACGCTTCTGCACTAAGTCGTAGGTCATTTCCTCGCAGCGCAGTACAGTCACCGATTCGTCCTCGGACTCTGTGGCGTCGAGCCGTTCAATAACGGCGTTTACCACATCGGGGGTGGACGTAAAGCTTAATGTAACGGTATCTCCGGCATTGTAAACATGAGCGGAGTTATCTATTACTCCGGCAATTTTCCAGTTGTAGCCCTTGATAAGCTTGCCGATTTCCGTGTCCTTTATTTCATTGGCACCCTGCCCGCTTGTAATAGTTTTGATTTCATCGGCGGTCAAATCGTCGGTTGTATCAATGCTGAGTATGCTTTCATACCCATCGGTATAGCTTACAAAGTATCCCGAATCGGGGGAGAGAACTGTGCTTTTTTCGGTTACATTAAGGCTTAGCAGTGAGGACAGCTCATTATACAGGCTGTTTATGCGGGTGTTGTAATTGGTTTCCTTGCCTATGGATATTTGGTATATGGACATAAGCGTCAGCAGATTATCCCGCTGATCTCCTATATCGGACACATCCGCCTTGGCAAGTGAGGTAGCGAGTGTCTGATAGTCCTCGCTTATAAGGTTTGAAATAAATTCCGGCTGTGCAGTGGAGGTGGTACCGGGATTTTGTGCAGCTTCAAGCAGATCGATTTCATCTTCAACCTCACTTATGCGCTGAATGGTATTGATCTCATCCTCGCTGTCATAAACCCTTGCAACCGCAGAGCCGTTGCCAACCTTACTTCCGTCCGAAATCTCAAAGTAGAGCATTCCGTTGACATATTGGTTTATTACGGATTCGTTGCGTATGTAAACGCCTCTGAACGAAACGGTATCGGCGGACGAATATATAACAGCGGTTTCGGTCTTATACTCATCGGTAACGCCGGCATAAGCCTGATAAGCTATTATAATGAACAAACCCACGGCAACAAGAGCTATGACCAATTTCATTAAACGGTCATTCATTTTCAATTACACCGCCCGTAAAGGTCAGTCATTTTCCTCGGTATCAAGTATTGAAACCGGTCTTGCGGGGATAATTGTGGAGATAGCGTGCTTGAAAACAAGCTCCTGCTTTCCCTCGGTTTCAATTATAACGGAGTAGCTGTCAAAGCCCTTGATAAGACCCTTGAACTGAAATCCGTTGGTGAGTATGCAGGTAATGGGGATTCTGTCCTTTCTTGCCTGATTTAAAAAGACATCCTGAAGATTTAAAGCTTTATTCATATTTATGTTCCTTTCTTGGCAATGTAAAACCACAGTATATAAATCTGATAGGTTCGTTATGGTTTATCCTAAGGGCATGGCGGTGTCCGTAAAGAAACAGCTGTGCCATGCTACTCTTTTATATTATAACACATAATTTTCGATTTGGCTATATTAAACTTGCACATATTTATAATTCCGTCAAATTGTTCAGAATTTGCGGTATCAATCCATGAAATTCGTGCATCTCGACGAAACCATGTGAGCTGTCTTTTGACATATCGCCGTGTTTCACGCTTAATTTTCTCAATTGCATCTTCAAGAGTACACTGATTATCGAAATAAGGTATAAGCTCCTTATATCCGATAGCGTTGGAGGCAGTCTTTAATCGGTATTTTTCATAAATCCCCCTTGCCTCTTCCACAAGCCCCATTCCGATCATTTCGTCCACACGGCGGTTTATCCTGTCATAGAGAATACTCCTGTCAAAGCAGGTAAGACCTATCATACAGACATCGTAAGGGGATTCGTTTTTTCGGCTGAGCGCCATATTTTCCTCGGCAGTTCTTCCGGAAAGCATACACATTTCTATTGCCCGTATAACCCTAACGGTATTATTCGGGTGAATCCTTTCGGCTGCCTTTGGGTCAAGCTCCGAAAGGCGCTTGTGCATAGCTTCCGCTCCGATGCTTTTTGCATCGTCCTCAAGCCTTTGCCGCAGAGCGGGATCGGAAACGGCATATCCGAAATCTATATTGTCGATAAGGGAGTTTATATACAGTCCCGTACCTCCCACAACAATCGGCAAAAGACCGCGGCTGTGGATATCGGCAATGTGTCCGCTCGCCATTTCCACATATTCCGCCACAGAAAAATCCTGCTCGGGGCTGAGAAAGCCTATCATGTGATGAGGTACGCCCCGCATTTCCTCCGCAGTCGGCTTCGCGGTGGCAATGGCGGGTTCTTTGTATATCTGCATGGAGTCTGCGGAAACAATCTCTCCGCCAAGCTGCAGGGCAAGCTCTGCTCCCACGGCGGTTTTTCCCGAGGCTGTGGGGCCGCAGATCACCAAAAGGGGAATTTTATTTGTATTTTCCATTTAAAGCCTTTCGTATAATCCTATTCTATACTGCTGCCATGAGCGGTTTTTTCTATATGTATAACGCAGTTTATGTGGTTTTTAAGCTCCTCCACATGGGAAATTATTCCCACAAGTCTGCTGCCGCAAATGTCGTTTACAACCTCCACGGCTTCGTTAAGCGCATCGCTGTCAAGAGAGCCGAAGCCCTCGTCAATGAACATGGAGTCTATGGACGCTGCGCCGAAATGCATCTGCATTGTTCTTGAAAGAGCCACTGCCAGCACGAGAGAAATCTGAAACTTTTCACCGCCCGAAAGCTGCCTTACATCAAACATGGCGGATTTATCATCGGAAAGGAAGCTTTCCGCCGCAAAATCCAGTCCCTTGCTTCCGCTTGAGGTCTTTACGCCGCGCTGTGCGGTTTCCTCGCCGCAGCGGGATATCCTAAATCTCCCGCCCATTTTCTCCGCAAGCATACGGTTAGCCTCATCGGTCACCATGTCTAAGAAAATTCCCAAAACATAGCGCGTAAAGGATACGTCCTTTGCGCCCTTCATCAGCTTGGCAAATTCCTCTCGTCTTTCGCAGACAGCGGACTGTTCGGAGTATTTTTCCGAAAGCGCTGTGTACCTTTCTATCAATGATTTCAGCTTTTCAATCTGTGAGGAAATCAGTGTAAGCGCCTTTTCCGTTTCGGTGCAAAGGCTGTCTGCCTCGGTATATTGCTTCTCCAAAGCTTCCATATTCGGACGGTCAGCATCTTTAAGCTCCTCGGAAATTGTTTTATAGGCATCATGGGCAGAGGATAGGCGGTTTTCAAAGTCGCCGTATTCTGCTTTCAGCCGCTCCAAGGAGGCGATACCGTCCTTATCGGGGGCAAATTCGCCGTATTCGGGCAGACCGTTCTCCGAAAGCCTGATGTTCAGCGGGGCTTTAATCGCATCAAAATCCTCCGAGGATTTTTTCTCCTCGGCCTTTGCGTTGTCGTAATCCGATTTTGCACGGCTGTATTCGGAAACGGCGGTCATATTTTCCTGTGACAGAGCCTTATCCTCGTCCCTATAGCCCTTAACCTGTGCGGAATAGTCCCTTATCCTTTCCTCTAAGGCGGAGATATTCGGTATATTCGGATCAAGACGCTTTTTCAAGGCGCTAAGCTCGCCGTTTGCGGCTATATAATCCTCCCGCAGAGCGGTAAGCTCCTCGTGATATTCGCGAAGGCTTTTTTCGGCTTTCTCCGCTTGGAGTGTGGCTTCGGAAATTTCATCCTTTAGTGATTTAAGCAAATCGCTTTTTTCCATTGCGCCTCGGTATGCCTTTTCTGTTTCGGTGAAAAGGTTTTCGCTGTAGCCTGATATGGCAAGGGAGGTCTTTATGCTTTCCGCCTGTCTGCCAAGCTCGTCCAGAATGCCCATTGCCGCATCATATTCGGCGGTGAGAGCGGATATATCTCTTCTTAAATCGCTAAGCTGTTTATCGGAGCGCTCAATTTCACTTTCGTTTATAAGGCCCTCATTTTCGGTGAAATGGCTGCATTCCTCGGTTATAAGGCTGCCGCATACGGGACAGCAGTCGCCCTTGTGCAGGCTTGCCGCCAATTGTGCGGAGATTTCCGCGGTGAAGCGGCTGTGCAGAGCCGTGTTCTCCTCGGAAAGAGCCTGCTCCTTGGCTTTCATCATACCGATATCTTCGGCAAGCTTATCTGTCTTTGCCTTTTTCCGTGAAATATCCGTTTCAAGGCGCAGCTGTTCACGGTAGTTTTTCCTCTCTCCGTTGAGAAAATAATATTTCTCCGCAAGCTGCGCCACTTCCGCGGCGGCTTTTTCTGTTTTCGATTTCTTTTGGGAAAGCTGCGCTATTTTCTCGGCTATATCGTCATATTGCTTTTTGGCATTGTCGTGCTTTTTCCGTACACCTTGACCCTTTTCGGAAAGAGCCTTGACAGCCTTTTCGCTGTCAACCGCACAGATATATGCTTCACGCAGTCCCTCCAGCCGAACCGTTTCAGCGGCGAGCTTTTCGTTATCCTGCTCCGCAGTCTTATGGACTTCAAGGCGTTCGGTGATTTTATCCACGCGAAAAGCAGCCTTTTTCAAGGAAGCATCGGCAGCATCGGCTACAAATTTTCTGCGGTTATATTCGTTATCGGCTCTGACACATTGGTTATAGTCGGAAAGCACGGATAGTTCCGTTTCAAGACGTTTTATGCGTTCTCCCGCTGTTTTGTGGGCATCAAGGCGATTTTCAAGGGATTTCAGATTGCTTTCCGCCAAATCCAGCGCTTCAAAGCGCTTTGCGGCAAGCACTCCGTCGCTGCGCCTTTTGTCGGCATTCTCCTTGGCGGCTTTACTTTCCGCAAGCTTTTTTTCAAGGATAGTATAGCTTTCGCGGCTTTTATCAAGTGCGGCCTTGGCATCATCAGCACTGCCAAAATCGAATGCCGCAAGCATGGTTTCACAGCTTTTTTTAATATCCTCCGTTCTTCGGCGCATATCCGCAGCCTGTGAGGATAGGTTATCCGTGATGGCGTTGTATATATCCGCACTGAAAAGAGTGCTTAATACAGCCTCCTTGTCCTTGCTTTTAGCGGTTAGAAGCCGTTCGCATTTTCCCTGTGGGAGAATGACAACCTGTCTGAATTGCTCGGCTGTCAGACCGATAAGCTTTTCTGCGGCTGCGGTAAGATCCTTACTTCTTGTGCTGTTAATATACGGTTCCCAGATTTCGCCGCTGTCCGTCCGAACCAGCTTGAGGGCTTCCCCTTGGGGGGTATAGCCTGCGGCACTTTTTATGTATCTTCTGGTAAACCTATAGCGCGCTCCGCCTATATCAAAGGTGAAGCTTACATAGGGTATTTCCTTTTTGTCGCTGAGAAAGCGGGACACGGGAACATCTCTTTCTCCGCCGCTGCTTTCACCGTAAAGAGCGTAGACCATAGCGTCAAGTATGGTGGTTTTGCCCGAACCTGTTTTGCCGCTTATAAGGAAAACATTTTCGTTGATATCGGCAAAGTTAAGCACCGTTTTTTGAAGATAAGAGCCTATCCACTGAAATTCAAGTATAATCGGCGTCAATTGGGTAAACCTCCCCTTTGGGTATTATGTGTTGCAAGGATTTCCCTTTAATTCCTTTTTCTTTTCATACATACGCTTATCGGCGCTGCTTACGGCGCTGTCGGCGCTTCCTGTTCCGTTGTATACGGAGAATCCGTATGCTACAGAGAGCGTAAACTCCTCAAGGGTTTCATTTTCGCAGGCCATGCTTTCACAGAATTTTTCCGAGAGAGCGGCGGGATCACATTTATCCGTGATAAGACAGATAAACTCATCGCCGCCTATACGGTAGCATTTACCAATATTCCCGAAGGTATCGGAAATAGCCTTTGCGCCTAAAATGATAAGCTCATCGCCATGGGTGTGACCCAGATTGTCGTTTACCGCTTTGAGATTGTTGATATCAAATACAAATACGGTAAAGGGCTGCGCAGCCGATGAAATTTCCGCAAGCCTTTCCTTGTAAGCCGTTCGGTTGCCCAGTCCCGTCAGAGCGTCCTCATACGCCAGCCTTGAAATAATGTCGGTTTTTAGTCCCTTTGTCACCAGCTTGATTACACAACCAAGGCTGCGTATACCAAGGGTTATTACATAAAACAGCAGGGCAATTCGGGTGAACAGCGATGAATCGTCAACGCCGCCCTGCCTGTATCTGACAATGTCAACTACCGCGGCAATAGCTATGGAAACCATTCCGCAGGCGGCAAGAATATCCGCCCGCGATTTTTTCTCCGCCTTAAAGCAGAGCAGATAGTTTGCGTAAACTATTCCCACAGCACCTATTCCGATTGCAATATGTGTGCAGGTAAGGGTTTCGTGGAAATCATACAGTCCTGTAAAGTGAAGTATTGTACAGACGGCAAAATTCAGGATAGTGACAAAGGATATTAGGGGGATTATTGCTTTATTTTGCTTGTCAAGCTCATTTTTGTATATCATAAACAGCGGCATTGCAATAAGCATAAGGGACATACATGAAAGGGTATGGAGAGCGGGGGTTTTGTCGGTGAAAAGCTGAAAAACCTTTAGCTCCGAGAAAGACCACAGCGCAGTCATAAATGAAAAGTAACCTAAGTAAAGCAGCTGCTTGGGAATATCCTTGACATAAAATGAGAGTATGAAATAGGACACAACAAGCATAAATCCCACAAATATCAGCAAAATACAGGTGACAGAGCCCGCAAGGCGCCCTTTTAAAGCGGTCTGAAAGGAGGATATGCCTGATCCTATGTATACGTTATCAATGCAGGCACTGCTGTCATTGTAATAGGTGGTAAGGCGTATTGTCATGGTTTTTCCGATATCGGACGAGTCAAGGGGTACAGAAATCCATGCGGTACCGGGAGATTTTTCGTTGGGAAAATCGCTTTTGGATATTTCTGCCATAGTCACGCCGTTCACATCAACGGATATGAAACAGTTTTTCACCTTAAACCATAGATTATCCCCGCTCTTAACGGTATCGGGGACTGCCGAATAAAAGCAGGCTTCGGTGTATTGCACCAAATTCGGGTGCTTAAGGTCGGCTTCCTCCGTCATTTCCTCATCCGTGTACCACCTATCCCCGTAGGAATAAAGCTCACTGTCCGTTCCAAATTGGGGAGAATATCCAAAAATAATGCCGATAAAAAATATTGCCAAGGTGAGAACTGCCGCAAAAATATAGAACATAAAATAAATGCCGGAATTATCTTTATTTGTTTTTGCTTTCATCTATCGGTCATCCCTTTCGTTGGCTGTCACTGCGTCGGAAATCCACTTCCTCATTTCATCGGTAAATTCCCGTTTATGATATTCCGTGATAAATCTTTCCGCCAGCTCCTCGGCGGACATACCCTTTACCTGTTCTGCGGTCACGCTGTCCCTTGCGCCGCCTAAGCTTTGGGGACGGCAATCTGCTACCAGTTTGTTTGGGTAGAGGGAGCTTATGGTGTCCGACAGACCCGCTGCGGTGGCTCTGTCGGTAAAAATAAGCCGTACATATTCGTTTTCCCGCGTATCGGCCGCCATAGCGGTTATTTCCTCAAGGCTGCCCGATACGGTTTTCAGCGAAAGAATATTTTCTACGGGAACTGCCTTTAGCACCCGTGTATCGGTGTCAAAGACGGACAGGCTTTTTTCACGGATTTTCGGGGGAAATCCGTTACTGTACTCATTTCCCTCGGAAAAGGAGTAGGGCAGGGGTGTGCCGCTGTATCGCACTACAGCCTTTCCGCCGCTGTCTATGGTCTGTGCGCTGTGGAGATGACCCAGTGCCGCATAGTCAAAATCCGCAAACAGTGAGGCATCGGTAAGCTGTGCGCCCCCCGCAAGCCTTGCGGAAAGAGCGGATTTTGTCGCCTTTTCGCTGTCGGAGGTAATCCCGCCCACGGCAAAGCAGTGCGCGGCAATTATATGCTTTTTGGAATTATTCCAATTTTCCTTTATTCTATCGGTTAAATAGCGGAATGCATCTGTTTGGCTTTCGATTTTTATTTCATCCTCCGAATTTTCCGCTGCGGCAATTGCCTTTACCTCGCTTACCGTGAAAAAGGGCAGGCAGTAAATCTGTGCATCGCCTTTTTCAACGGGGCGCAGATAGTCCGAAAGAGTGCCCCTTATATGCAGACCGCAGCTTTCAAGCAGTGATGAGTGAACGGAAAGCCTTGGGGCATAATCGTGATTTCCCGATATAATAATCACGGGTATATGTCTTTTTGCGGAAAACAGCTCCTTTATAAAGCCGTCAAATGCTTTTACGCTTTCCCCCGAGGGGTCTTTGGTATTGTATACATCACCGGAAATGATAATACAGTCGGCATTTTCACTCTCGGCACAGTCGGTAATAACCCTTGCCAGCTTCTGCTGAAACGGCAGAAGCGAAAGACTGAAAAGGTATATTCCCAAATGCAGATCAGAGGTATGTACAAGCTTCATCAGACTATTCTCCTAAACTGCTTTTCAAGCTCTTTTTTCGAGAGCCTGAACATTACGGGTCTGCCGTGAGGGCAGTACCGTATACGTTCATCGGCTAAAATCTGTGCAATTAGGGACTTTAGCTCCTCGGTGTCGGTTATATCGTTTGCCTTAATTGCACTGCGGCAGGCAATAGTGTGGTACATATCGTCAATTCGTTCGGGCAGCGGGTCATGTCTATGGGCGGCAAAATTCTCCGCCAGCTCGGTTACCACATCGCCTACATCAACGCCCTGCAGCATGGTGGGTATACCCTTTACCAGCACATAGGGCGCTTCAAGAGGCTCTATAAGAAAAGCCGCCTTTTCACAGGCATCAGCATTTTTCATAAAGGCATCATATTCACTGTAATCAAGGCGCAGCTTTACGGGTTCAAGCAGGGTTTGGCAGGTTAAATGCTCCTTGCCCGTGCGCAGCCGTTCAAAGTTAATTCTCTCGTGGGCGGCGTGCTTGTCCACTATCAGCAGACCGTCCTCGGTTTCCGCAATTGCGTAATTTTTGAACGCTTCCCCGATAATTCTGAAATAAATATCGCTTTTGGGCGTCCCGCACTCCCCGGTCGTTTCATCGGGAGCATCCTTTTTTTGGGAGTGTTTTTCCAAAGAGCTGCTGTTTATGTATTTGAATGAATCCAGTGACGGAGCCGCAACGCTGTTTTTCAAATTGGAAAGAGGGGGATTATTCTCTTGACCCTCGTCCTCGTCTTTAATTTCCGGTACGTCACGGGGTGCAATAATAAGCTTATCCTGAAAAGGAGGATATTCCGAGCCCTGCTTTTTGCTTTCTTCCACATAGGACACTTGCGTCCGAATAGGGACGGTAACGCTTTTCGGAGAAACGGATGTGTCCTCCATAGCGGTTTGTTCACCCGTTGAATCGGTGAAAATAGGCATAGCGTAATCCTCTACGGTGCGCTTATGCTCCGGTACTACAATTTCTGCGGGCTTTTGATCCGCCAAAACGGCGTTTTTCACCGCAAAATACACACAGTCGTAAATTAGCTTGTCATCGGAGAAGCGAACCTCGATTTTTGCGGGATGAACGTTTACGTCCACAATATTAGGGGGAATTTCTATATTAAGCACGCAAGCGGGGAATTTACCCTCCATAATGCAGTTGCGGTACGCCTCCTCAAGGGCATACATACAGGTCAGGGATTTTACATATCTTCCGTTGACGTAGAAATGCTGCATAGTGCGATTTTTTCTGCTCCAAAGGGGCTTTACGGTATAGCCGCTCACGGAAATTCCGTTCATGCGGTAGTTGACGGGCAGCAGCGAGGCTGCAAACTCCTTCCCGAAAACCGAGTAAATCGCCGAAAAAAGCTGATTATCTCCCGGAGTGAACAGCTCCTGCCTGTTGTCACGAATAAACCTAAAGCATATTTCTGGGTGAGATACGGCTATTTTATTCACCAGTGAGGCAACATTGTTGCCCTCATATTGATCCTTTTTCAGAAATTTCAGCCTTGCGGGAACGTTGTAGAATATATCCCATATTATAATTGTAGTGCCCTCGGGACAGCCGCTTTTTTCGTAAAGCTTTTCCACGGTACCCTCTATAACATAATGTGTGCCGAATTCCTCATTTGCGGGTCTTGTGAAAATCTCCGTCTTGGAAACAGCGCAGATCGAAGCAAGGGCTTCCCCTCTGAATCCCAATGTGAGGATATTTGTAAGGTCGTTTTTATCCTTTATCTTACTTGTGGCATGGCGAAGAAAGGCTGTGGGTACTTCATCATAGCTCATACCGCAACCGTTGTCCGTAATACGGATATAGGAAACGCCGCCCCGCTTTATTTCCACAGTTATGACGCTTGCACCGCTGTCTATGGAATTTTCCACAAGCTCCTTTATAACAGAGCTTGGCCGTTCTATTACCTCGCCTGCGGCAATCAGCTCCGCAAGCTCTTTATCGAGAACCCGAACCTGTGGCATTGCTATGTTCCTTTCTGATTAAATATATCCCAAATATCGCATAATAAATATCCAAAATGTCAGCGTTACCGAGGAAAGCAGCGTTGTCATGGCGATAACGCTTGAGGTCAGCACACTGTCGTTTTTCATGTTTTTCGCCATTATGTAGCATGATGGCGTTGTGGGAGAACCCAGCATAATAATAAGTGCCGTAAGAGCCTCGTCCCTAAAGCCGAACCATAAAACCGCCGGAAAAAGAAACGCCGCGGGCAGAACTATCAGCTTGACAGCGGCGCATATTGCTGCGGGAGCAACCTTTGCCAGCGCCTTTTTTCCCTCAAAGGATGCGCCTATGACAATCAGCGAAAGGGGAGAGCAAATATTCGCAATGCTGTCCACGGCTTTGGATATAATTGTAGGCAGCTGAAGTCCCGCAAGGGAAGCAAGCGTTCCCAAAACTATACCTATTATAATAGGGTTTTTGGCTACGCCCACAGCGGCTTTTTTCGCAATCTGCTTTTTGTCGGTGATTTCTCTGGAATCCTCGCCCTCAACTGTCAGTACAATCACCGCGTATATGTTGTAAAGGGGCACGCTGCCTATGATTATCATGGGGATAAGTCCCGCCGAGCCGTAAATATTCGTCATAAACGATACGCCCAGTACCGCTATGGAGCTGCGGTACGCCGCCTGTACAAAAGCGCCTATCATGCTTTTGTCCTTGATAAAGAGCCGCGCGCATATCCATATAAGTGCAAAGGCAATGGTGGTTATAACTGCGGAGTATACAATCAGCTTTACGTCCAAATCGGTTTTCAGGTCGGTATTCATCATATCCGTAAAGAGCATAAGCGGCAGGGACACGTTGAATATAAACTTATTGGCAACGGATAAAAAATGCCGGTTATCGAGCATTCCTATCTTCATCAGCACCCAACCCACAACCATTACCAAAAACACGGGCATAGTGGCGTTGAGACTGTATTGGAGACTTTCCAAGGGTAATCATCTTCCTTTTTTATGTATTCACACAATTATAGCACAGTTTTTTATTAAGTGCAAGGGAATTTTTAAAGGTTTTGCGATTTGCGCCGAAAAAAGCACAGTAAAAAAATATGCTTTACAAATTGAAAGAAATGTGTTATAATTACCCCGTAAATTTCTTGCGTTCTAGCGAAGCTAAGGGGGATATGAAAATGAAAGGCTCTATAGTTCGTGCGGCGGCGCTTACCCTGCTGTCGGCGGCGGTGTTGGTAGTGGGGATTATTATACTGTCGCAGAATGATGATGCGGAAAATGTGGACACAATCGTAACCTTTCCCTCCGAATATGCCTATATATCCGAAACGGAGTCGGAAACCGAGGCGCATGGCGGTCATGACCTTGAAATATACGTTGATACCGATGAGCTTAACACCGAAACCGTATCTGCGGAATTGGAGGAGGAAACGGATTATACCGAAGCCGAGGGGGAGGATGAGGCGGCGGAAACCACAGTTACCTCCGTTTCACGAACCATTATAACCAGCAGACAGCGTAAGGAATATGACAGCAATTCCGTTTATATTGATATGGAAAATATCCTTCAGCTGCCCGAGCTGCCTGTGGGCTGTGAAATAACCGCATTAACCATATTGCTTAGATACTACGGCTTTGATGCGGAAAAAACCGACCTTGCAAGCAACTATCTACCTAAGTCTTGGGGAAACGCGCGGTATGAGGACGGGAAAACCTACAAGGACAGCTTTTTCTATTACTTCATAGGCGATCCCTTTTCCACAGGCTACGGCTGCTTTTCCTATGCCATTGAAACTGCCGCAAACAGCTACATAAGCTCCCACGGTGGCGGGTATACCGTAAAAAATATAAGCGGCTGCAGTCCCGACACTCTGTATGAATATCTGATAGTGGGTACTCCCGTGCTTTGCTGGGGTACGGACGGAATGATTGAGCCGGAGTATTACGAAACATGGTATGATAACGCAACGGGAGAGCAGCTTGACTGGTATCTCAATGAGCATTGCTTTGTGTTGGCGGGATTTAATATGAGCGCGGGAACGGTAACGCTGAACGACCCCATGAAAGGGATTATCGATTACAACATAGATAAGTTTGAAACCCGTTTTCAGCAGATGTATTCACAGGCGATTGTGATTATTCCCGACAGCGCTTCCGAGGACAGCTATAAGGAGGAAACATCTGCCTACGTCGATGAAACGGAATATATTGACAGCGATTTGACGGAAACAAGCTATGATATTTCAGATGACACTTGGGAAACGGGATCGGAGAGTGAAATATACGACACCGAAGAAATGACGGAAACGTGGACAAGCATTGCAAATTTGGAGACTTCCGCGGAGGAATCCTCCTCGGATGAATTGTATGACACCTCCGCCGATTTCACCGAATAACCACGAATAATAAGGAAATGGCTCTGCTCAAGTTCCAAAATGGGATTTGAACAGAGCTTTTTACTCCACGAAAATCTGAATAATGTGCAGAAAATTCTTGAGAAATTCATAATATAATCGAAAATAGTGAAAATAGCACAATAGGGACGAGTTTTGCAAGTTTTAATTTAAAAAATTTCACAAATTTCAAAAAAGCCCTTGACAAATGGGGCAAGTAGGTATATAATACGGATATAGGATAACAGCAAAGGTGCTGTGGCGACGGCAGTTGAATTCAGGGATGTCTTTAACCGGCGGTGTCACAGCACCTTTGCCTTTCTGCAAAGATAAAAATGGAGGGTGATTTTTATGACAGAAGAATTGTTGACCCAGGTCAAGGACGTTGTTGCGGAAGAAGCCTTCGGCATATGGTTTTTAATCGGTGCCGCACTGGTATTCTTTATGCAGGCGGGCTTTGCAATGGTCGAAACAGGCTTTACCAGAGCGAAGAACGCAGGTAACATTATAATGAAGAACCTGATGGACTTCTGTATCGGTACTGTGGCTTTCATTTTCTTGGGCTTTGGTCTTCTTCTCGGCGAGGATATCGGGGGCTTTATCGGTACTCCCACACTGGGCATACTTACCGACTATGCTAACTTCGATTTCTCCAATTTCGTATTCAATCTGGTTTTCTGTGCTACTACGGCTACTATCGTTTCCGGTGCTATGGCAGAGAGAACAAAGTTCCTTTCCTACTGTATTTATTCCGCAATTATTTCAGCGGTCATCTACCCCATCGAGGCACACTGGATTTGGGGCGGCGGCTGGCTTGCACAGTGGGGCTTCCACGATTTTGCAGGCTCCTGCGCAATACATATGGTGGGCGGTCTGACAGCTCTTATCGGCGCTTCAATGGTTGGTCCCCGTATCGGCAAGTTCGTTAAGGATAAGGACGGCAAGGTTACTAAGGTTAAGGCTTTCCCCGGACACTCCCTTACAATCGGCGCACTGGGCTGCTTCATTCTTTGGTTCGGTTGGTACGGATTTAACGGCGCAGCTGCAACCTCCGGCGGACAGCTTGCATCTATCTTCGTTACAACAACAATCGCTCCGGCAACCGCTACTGTTATATGCATGATTTTCACATGGCTCAAGTACGGCAAGCCCGATGTTTCAATGTGTCTTAACGCATCTCTCGCAGGTCTTGTAGGTATTACGGCAGGCTGTGATGTTCTCGATGCGGGCGGCGCGCTTGTAGTAGGTATAGTTTCAGGTCTGCTGGTTGTATTCGGCGTTTGGTTCTTGGATCACGTTATCCACGTTGACGACCCGGTTGGTGCAGTCGCTGTTCACTTCCTCAACGGTGTTTGGGGTACATTGGCAGTAGGTTTGCTTGCTAACCCCTCAGTTCCCGGTTATTCCCTCGCAGATCAGAACGGCAATCTCCTTGCAGGTCTTTTCTACGGCGGCGGTGCTGCACTTCTCGGCAGACAGTGCACAGGTATCATCACCGTATGCGCATGGGTTGCTGTTACAATGACAATCGTATTCGCTGTTATCAAGGCTATAATCGGTCTTAGAGTTACCGAGCATGAAGAGCTTGTTGGTCTTGACATTGAAGAGCACGGTCTTGCTTCCTCTTATGCAGGCTTCGTAATGACCGAAATGCTTAACACAGGCGTTGAGGACACTTCCGCTGAGGTTCCCGTTGAGGCTGCTGTTCCCGTTAGGCTGGCACCCAGCTACAATGAATCCGTATCTGCGGACGGCAAGAAGTACACCAAGATTGAGATTATCTGTAAGCAGAACAAGTTTGAGGCTCTCAGGGCTGCACTCGGTGAAATCGGCGTAACAGGCTTGACCGTAACCTCCGTTCTCGGCTGCGGCGCACAGAAGGGCGCAAGCGAGTACTACAGAGGTACTCCTATCGAACCCTCGCTGCTGCCTAAGACAAAGGTTGAGGTTGTAGTTTGCAAGGTTCCCGTTGAAACTGTGGTCAACACAGCGCGTAAGGCTCTCTACAGCGGTCATATAGGCGACGGTAAGATCTTCGCTTACAATATTGAGGACGTAGTAAGAGTAAGAACCGGTGAAGTAGGCTACGATGCACTTCAGGATGCCGAAAACTAAGGCTTCATAATTTACAGCTTTTATCAGCCGCGTTTTCTTTTGGAAATGCGGCTGATTTTACTATTTAATCGCAAAAACAATTGCAAATAAAAATAATAATAATTGTCTCTTGCAAAATCGCTCACAATGTATTATAATATACCTTATAAACCGTGTAATCGAATTTTTTCGACTATGATGCCGAATTATATTGAAGTGTTGGGGTAATATCCATATACCGCCCCGCGCTTCGGGAGGATATTTGTTTTATGAGTGAAACTGCAAAAAAGAGAACGCCCGCGGTACAGACATTGCCAATGCTTGTGTTGAGAGGACTTGTTCTCTTTCCTAAAATCATTATACACTTTGATGTGTCCCGTGAAAAATCCATGGAGGCGCTGGCGGCGGCTGTCAAGGAGGACAAGCAGATTTTCATTACCGCACAAAGCGACTACAGCGAGGATATTACACAGGATAATATCTGCAAGGTGGGTATCGTTGCATCTGTAAGGCAGATGCTGCGGACACATTCGGGTACAAGAGTTATGGTGGAGGGACTGTATAGAGCCAAGCTTGTCAAAACGGTTTCCGAAGAGCCATACCTTACGGCACAGGTCAAGCGTTATCCCGACCGTACACCCAAGGTTTCCGATGAGGAAATGGAAGCACTTTTAAGAGCGGTTAAGGATGAATTTCAAGCGTGCAGCATGAATATGCCCCGTATGCCGGAGGAGTACATAAACAACGTTCTTAACAACAAAGACCCCCGTACCGTCTTTGACAATATTGCCGTTAGTATGCCCCTTTCCGTGGAGGAAAAGCAGATGCTGTTAGAGGCAAACGGTCTTGTGGAAAAGCTTTCGCTGCTGCTGTCCATGCTTACCCGTGAATCGCAGGTTATGAGCTTGGAAAGAGAGCTGCATGAGAGGGTTCACAGCCAGCTTGACGAAAATCAGCGGGAATATTATCTGCGGGAGCAGCTTAAGGCTATCCAAGAGGAGCTTGAGGAAGGCGACATGGGTACTGACGCCTTTGAGTATATGGAGAAAATAGCTCAGCTTAATCTCCCCGAAGCCTCGGAAAGCAAGCTTATGCGTGAGGCACAGCGGCTGTCCTCAACGGCGCCCTCGTCCCAAGAGGCATATGTAATCAGAAATTATCTCGATACCGTCCTTGATCTGCCTTGGAACGTATCAAGCAAGGAAAAGAACGATATTAAAAAGGTTAAGGCTGTCCTTGACAAGGATCATTACGGTATGGATAAGGTAAAGGACAGAATACTGGAAACCATTGCCGTAAGGCAGCTTGAGCCTGAGATAAAGGGACAGATTATCTGTCTGTACGGCCCTCCCGGAGTGGGAAAAACCTCCGTTGCCAAGTCAATTGCAAGGGCGCTGGGTCGGAAATATGTCCGTGTATCATTGGGCGGCATACGCGATGAGGCTGATATAAGAGGTCACCGCAAAACCTATGTGGGCGCAATGGCGGGAAGAATAATTAACGCAATTTCCGAAGCGGGAACCAATAATCCGCTGCTGCTGCTGGACGAGGTGGACAAGATTTCCGACAGCTATAAGGGGGATCCATCCTCCGCACTGTTAGAGGTATTGGACAGCGAACAGAACACCGCTTTCCGTGACCATTATATAGAGGTTCCCTTTGACCTTAGCAATGTTATGTTTGTGACAACCGCAAACAACATTTCCGAGATAGATCCCCCTCTCCTTGACAGAATGGAGGTTATCGAGCTTAACAGCTACACTGCCGAGGAAAAATTCCATATTGCCAAGGAGCATCTTGTTCCCAAGCAGCTTAAAAAGCATGGTATGAAGCGTACCATGCTGAGGATAAACGATGCGGCTTTGCGCCTTGTTATAGACGGCTATACCCGTGAGGCGGGAGTAAGACAGCTTGAAAGGTGCATTGCCTCCCTTTGTAGAAAGGCGGCAAAGGAGATTATCGAAAACGATCTTCAAAAGGTAAGCATTACCGCATCAAATCTCGAAAGCTACTTAGGTCACAGAAAATACCTTGAAAGCAGCCTTTCAAACGTTGATGAGGTGGGTGTGGTAAACGGTCTTGCATGGACTGCCGCGGGGGGAGTTATTATGCCCCTGGAGGTTTTGGTTATGGAGGGCAAGGGCAATGTTACCGCTACAGGCTCTCTGGGCGATGTTATGAAGGAAAGCTCGGGACTGGCGGTAAGCTATGTGCGCTCCATTGCGGACAAGTACGGTATAGACAAGAATTTCCATAAGGAAAAGGATATACACATTCACGCTCCCGAGGGCGCTACTCCCAAGGACGGACCCTCCGCAGGCGTTACCATGACAACGGCGCTTGTTTCGGCTCTTTCGGGAATACCTGTTCGTCACGATGTGGCTATGACAGGGGAAATCACTCTCCACGGCAAGGTGCTTCCCATAGGAGGACTTAGGGAAAAGACTATGGCGGCTTACAAGGAGGGAATGAAAACCGTAGTTATTCCCGCAGCCAACAAGGGTGATTTGGACGATGTTGACCCTGTTGTAAAGGACGGACTGGAGTTTGTGCTTGCAGACAGAATTACCGAGGTGCTTGATGCCGCCCTTACCCAAAAGCCGAAAAGCGGAGGCAGGGAGCATATATACAACGGCGATGATGTAAGGGTAAATCCCGCAAAGAACGATGATAAAAGCCGAGTGCCCGTACACTCATAAAAGGCGGTGAAAGCTATTGTCCGAAATCAATTTCAATAATGCGGATTTTTTCCACTCATACGGCGTGTATTCGCAGATCCCACCATCGGATAGAGTGGAAATTGCTATGGCGGGACGCTCCAATGTGGGAAAATCTTCCCTGATAAACAAGGCTCTTAACCGTAAGTCCTTGGCGAGGGTGTCCTCTGTTCCGGGAAAAACCGCAACCATCAATTTCTATGACCTTGACGGTATATATCTGGTGGATCTTCCCGGATACGGCTACGCCAAGGTTGCAAAATCGGAAAAAGCCCGTTGGGCGGAGCTTATCGAGGGTTATCTCCATGACGATAGGGAAATGGCGCTTATTTTCCAGCTTATAGATATGCGCCACCCGCCCTCCGCAGACGATCTGCATATGATAAATTTCCTTATCGACAGCGAAATTCCTTTTGTCATTGTATTTACAAAGGCGGATAAGCTTACCAAGCGTGAACGTACAGAGCGCATGGAGGGCTTTGCAAAGGAAATACCCTGCTTTGACCATATAGTCAGCATACCGTTTTCCGCACAGACAGGCGAGGGAACGGATGAGATACGGAAAATAATACAGGAGGTAGTGACATAATCGGTATATTTGACATGATAAAATTGTAAAAGGAGAATTTATATGTTTATTTCTGATAATCTTTCGGTGAATGAAGAGGGACATCTTACGGTGAGCGGTGCGGATACTGTGGAGCTTGCGGAGAAGTACGGCACACCACTGTATGTAATGGACGAAAATCTGCTCCGTGAAAACTGCCGAAGCTTTAAAAGCTCCATTGATAAATACTATGGCGGAAACGGTCTTGTATGCTTTGCATCAAAGGCTTTCTGCTGCAAGGCTATGTGCAGGCTTGCCCTTGAGGAGGGAATAGGTCTTGACGTTGCTTCAATCGGCGAGCTTTATACTGCGCTGTCCGTGGGATTTTCTCCCGAAAAGCTGTGCTTTCACGGCAACAACAAGACGGACGAGGAAATACGCTATGCCCTTGAAAGCCGTATAGGACATATTGTTGTGGACAATGTATACGAGCTTAACCGCCTTAACGAGCTGGCGGAGGAAAGCGGAATCGTGGCAAATATCATGTACCGCATTAAACCCGGTATAGATGCCCACACCCACAGCTTTATCATGACAGGTCAGATTGATTCCAAGTTCGGATTTGCTCTTGAAACAGGCGAGGCTTATGAGGCTGTCAAGAAAGCTCTTTCCCTGAAAAACATCAGACTTGTGGGACTTCATTGCCACATAGGCAGTCAGATATTCGACATAGATCCCTTTGTAAAGGCTGCGGAGGTTATGCTTGATTTTATCGCGAAAATCAAGGATGAGCTGGGCTACGAAACGGAGCAGCTTGACCTTGGCGGCGGCTTTGGCATACGCTATACCGATGAGGATAATCCCGTGGGATATGATAAATATATGGAGAGAGTTTCGGCACGAGTAAAGGAAATATGCAGGGAAAAGAATTTAAAGCAGCCCTTTATTCTTATCGAGCCGGGACGTTCCATTGCAGGCCCTGCAGGTCTTACCCTTTACAAGGCGGGAGGTAAGAAAACCATACCGAATATCCGTACATATGTTTCCATTGACGGAGGAATGGGAGATAATCCCAGATATGCCCTTTATCAGTCCAAGTATGATGCCGTTGTTGCCAACAAGGCAGGACTTGAGAGGACGGAAACCATTACCCTTGCGGGAAAATGCTGCGAAACGGACGACCTTATCGGCGAGGGCATGAAGATACAGCCCGTTGAGGTAGGCGATATAATTGCTGTCCTTGCGACAGGCGCATATAACTATTCCATGTCCTCAAACTACAACAGAATACCCAAGCCTGCGGTCGTTTTTGTAAACGGCGACAGCAGCAGAGTTGTGGTTAAGCGTGAAACACTTGAGGATATAGTGCGCAACGATGTTGAGTAGGTTCATATAAATTTTTTACCCATTCCGTTTTTTGCGGAATGGGTATTTTTGCCGAAAAATATTCCCCCTTGACTTTTTTAACACAAGGGTCTATAACATTATATGTTATTTTAAGAAGAAAAGGCGGAAGATTTATGGAGAGTGAAAATCGTAATATTCTTGGGACAGGCGATATTAAACGTCTTATGGTTAAGTTTGCCGTGCCGAATATCGTTGCAATGCTTGTGGGTGCGCTTTACAACATTGTGGACCAATTTTTTATAGGCAGAGAGGTAGGAATTTTGGGAAATGCAGCCACCAACGTGGCGTTCCCCTTTACTACCTCCTGCGTTGCAATAGCGCTGCTGTTCGGAATAGGCGGTGCATCCAGCTTTAACCTTGCAATGGGCAGGGGTGAAAAGGACAAGGCGGCATACTATGTGGGGAATGCGGCTTCAATGCTTGTAATCAGCGGTATCGTGCTTTTTGCTGTGGCTACGATTTTCCTCCGCCCCATGCTGATGCTTTTCGGCTTAATGGAGGAGGTGCTGGCATACGCAATGCCCTATGTCCGCATAACCGCATTCGGATTTCCCTTTCTGATACTTACCACAGGCGGTGGACACCTTATGAGAGCCGATGGAAGCCCGGGAATGACTATGCTTTGCAGCATAACCGGTGCGGTTATAAATACCGTTCTCGATGCAATTTTCGTGGTGGGCTTTAAATGGGGAATGGAGGGCGCCGCAATTGCCACGGTAATAGGTCAGGTTGTGTCGGGAATTATGGTAATTGTCTACCTTTCACGGTACAAGACCGTTAAGCTTTTCCCTAAGCATTTCAGACCCTCATTGCATTGTGTGGGCGGAATTGCAATGCTGGGAACTGCGTCATTTTTCAATCAGATAGCTATTATGATAGTGCAGGTTGTAATGAACAACCTTATGTCCTACTACGGAGCGCTTTCCCAATGCGGCGAATCCATACCCCTTTCCTGTTCGGGCGTGGTTATAAAGGTAAGCCAGGTTATGTTCTCGATTGTCATAGGAATATCCCAGGGTACACAGCCGATAGAGAGCTTTAATTACGGTGCGCAAAGGTATTCCAGGGTAAAGGCGGCATACAGATATGCCCTCTATGCAGGCGGTGCGGTTGCCGTAATATCGTTCCTGCTTTATCAGATTTTCCCCCGTCAGATTATTTCCATTTTCGGACAGGACGGCGGAGAGATGTATTTTGAATTTGGCGTAAGATTTTTCCGCATATATCTTTTCGGTGCAATAGTTTCCTTTATGCAGCCGATTACATCAACGTTTTTCACATCTATCGGCAAGGCGTACAAGGGTATTTTCCTGTCCCTTACAAGGCAGATAATATTCCTGCTTCCCGCCACCCTCATACTGGCTTATTACAAGGGTATTGACGGGATAATGTATGCGGGACCCATTGCCGAATTTGCAGCGTTTTTGGTTTCCGTAATTATGATTGCCATAGAGATGAGCAAGATAAATAAGCTTGAGCAGGCGCTTCTCACCGAAGAAAAATCGGCGGTAGGTGTCTAACACCCCAGCTTTTCCATAAACTCCTCGGTAGTGTAGTTACCCGAACGGTTAAATCTGTCGAGTATAATAATTTCATCGCCCTCGCTGTTTTGGGAAAGATAGTTTACCCTTTCCGTGCAGGTGAGGGCAATTTCATATCCGTATTCGGACAATATAGGATAGCTTTCCTCGGATATAAAGCCAAATGGATAGGCGAAAACAGCGGGGGGATATACCGCAATTTTCCCGAAGTAAATCGGTGACGGCGGAAAGATCCTCGGAAAACAGCGATTGGTAGTCGTCAACGCTTTCCCATTCAAGCCTTGAACAGCCCTTTCTGCCGTCAAGGGAATGCATGGAATAGGTGTGCGCGCCTATTTCAACGGTGCCGTCAGCGGAAAGAGCGGATATTTCCTTCCATGTGAGATATTGGTAATAGGGATTGTGGTCGTCCTGCTCCACAGCGGATTCGCAGTAGCTGCCCACGATATTGACAATACCCTTCATGTGATATTTTTCCAGAATGGGCAGGGCGTAGGTGAGATTGTTCAAAAATCCATCGTCAAAGGTTATCATAACAGGCTTATCGGGGAGTGAGCCGTTATTTTTGCAATAGTCCAGTACCTGCTGTGCCGAAACGGCGGTGTAGCCGTTTTTTTCGAGATATGCCATGTCCTCCTCCAGTGAATCGGGAGTAATTATATAATCCCCCGTGCGGGAGGTGTCCTTTAAAACGCTGTGGTACATTATAACGGGCAGACGCACGTTATTTTGCGGGGAAATAGCATAATTCCCCTTACCCTGTCTGCAAAGGAAAATGCCTCCGAGAATAAAAGCGACAATCACCGCCGCTGCTGTAAAGCAAAGGGTATTTTTTGTGGTCATGGTCTTTTCTCTGATTTCGTAGGATAAGTGTAGTATATGATTTATTCGCGGATTATATGCACAGAGCCGCTCCATATGGATTATACCGCTTATATTCCAAATATATACATATAATAATCCTTGACAAAAGCAGGTCAATAGTGTATAATAAGGATAGGATAACGGATATACCGTTATCGGATTCAGTGAAATATTAAAAAGCCGGCGAGTCTCCGCCGTAAAGAGAGAACCAAAAAAATGGGGAGCATTCATTTGTTCCCCTTTTTCTATGTGATGGGGGTAGTATGAGGTTTTATTACATAAAAGATGAATATATACATTATTTGCAACGTTTTGATAACAAGGTAGAATTAAATAAAAACGAAAGCAGACCATATGTGGGAATAGTGTTTCAAGTTGGCGATATTAAATACTATGCACCGTTTACTTCTCCTAAGGCTAAACATCAAAGAATGAAAAACGGTAAGGATTTTCGCAAAATTGCAGATGGGAAATTGGGTGCAATAAACTTTAACAACATGATACCTGTGCCTGATAATGTGTTAATAATGTTAGATTTTAACAGCGTGCGTGATTTATCATATAGGAGATTATTACAGAACCAATATCGTGCTATTAAGGAAGATATGAAAGAGATAGAGGAAACTGCAAAAAAAACTGAGGGATTTAATTTTAACGGAGGATAGTAATTTAACGAGTTATGACAAGCATATAAAATCCCGCTGTTGTAACTTGGCACTATTGGAAACGGTGTATTTACAATATAAGGAATAATGCAGGCTTGTTTTTAAATAGGACATTTGGTAGCGAAAATGTGGAATCACGAAAAATTTAATGTCACTTACTGTTGATTTTTGCTTTTGAACGTAGTATAATGTTGTTGGTCGGTTTTATTTTTTTGAGAAATTATTCAATAAGGGGTTTGTCCCGTTATTATATGTAAGGAGAATAGCTGTGACTGTTTCGGGAAACAGAAAGAAGAAAAAGGACAAGGACAAGCCTAAATTCAGGATATCCTTTGTTTTTCTGTTTATTTTTGCCAGCTTTGTAGCTTGCTTTACTCTGTATATGAGAAGTGATATAGATATTTCCGATGAGGGCGATACCACACTGCAAGCCCCCATTGTTACCACACAGGCTGCCTCTTCGGCGGTGGAAACGGAGAGCATTGCCCTTGATGATGAGGGGGAGATTGTTTCCACAGCGGGGATAAATCCCATTGCCCTTTGCGATGACGTGGGGGAGGAGTATTTGGAAAGCTGTATGTTTGTGGGGGATTCGCTGGTAGTGGGTCTTTCAAGCTACGGAATTATACCTGAGGACAGGGTCGTGGCAAGCATCGGCATGAGTACCATGACTATAAACGATACTCCTATTGAGCTGGCTGATGGCACATCTATGCTTGCCTGCGATATGGTGAACGCCGCCGCACCCGAAAATCTGTACATACTTTTAGGGCTTAACCTTATGAGCTACTATACGGACGAGCAGCTTCTTGCGGCATATGGAGATTTTGTGGACAGCATTGACAGGACAAATACCAATATTTACGTGATTTCCGTTCCCCCTGTGACTGCCGCAAGGGAAGAGGACGAGGAAAATCCAATACTTAATTCCGATATTGACAGCTTCAATTCGGATTTGCTGAAATTTGCCAACAGCAGGGGACTGTACTACATTGACCTGAATACTGCGCTCAAGGGCGCGGACGGACGCTTTTCGGAGGATGACGCCGAGGCGGACGGTATACATTTCAAATCGGAAACCTATACGGTGATGCTGGAATATATCCGCACACACGTTTACAATGGCTGATAATACCTTAGAGTAAGGATGGTAAACTGATATGAAGATAACAATTGCCGCTGCGGTGTTGGCGGCTGTAATGCTTACAGGCTGCTCCGCAAATGCCGAGAGCGATACCGTATCTGCGGAGGACGATGCGATTCCTGCGGTAAATACCAATGCTTCCGCACTTTCCTCGGAGGAAACACAAACAGAGGATTCCACCGCCTATACGGAGGCTGTGACAGAGGCTCAGTCCGAAACGGAAACCACGGTGGATACTCAGACCGAAACCGCTGCGGAAGCGGTGGAGTTCAGCTGTGCCGACATTACGGCGAAAATTCTTGAGGAGGTTTCCATGTCCTCAATGGTGCAGGTGGGGTCTGACAGGATAGGGTACTATTTGGATATTGATGCGCCCGCTGACGAGGACTTTTCCATGTACATATGCGGTTCGGGGGGATTTGCGGACGAAATTGCCGTGTTTTTCCTGGAAAATATAGATGAATCCGCCCTTGAGGATGCCATTGAAAGCCGTGTGGAAACAAGAATGAAGGATTTCGAGGACTATAATCCCGATGAATCCAAAAAGCT
>Ga0192278_1025_pt1 | contig 39971 bp, 40 predicted proteins | sample Koala_Koa24_K3_FD_131271 | JGI IMG/M metagenome (GOLD analysis project Ga0192278, IMG submission 131271) | Enriched cells from koala feces incubated with labeled cellulose particles, San Francisco Zoo, California, United States - Koala_Koa2-4_K3 ...
TAATAGCCCGCCAGCGTTTCGGCCAGCTCGAGGTCTTCCGGGGTCGTAATCTTTATATTATCATAAGAACCTTCAATCAGTTTTACCGGTATGTGCAGAATCGTCTCTGCTACCATTGCGTCATCCGTAATTTTAACTGCGCCTGCCTCCTGCTTTAGCGAACTCTGTTCCCTGAGAATCAGTTCCTCGTAAGCGCGTCTGATCAGAGGATAGGAAAAGGACTGCGGAGTCTGTATCATCCACAGCTTTTCACGCGGTAGGGTTTGTTCCACGTAGCCTTCCGCACTTCTCATCTTAATGGTATCCTTTACCGGCATTCCGACTGCACAAGCCGGACAATCAACCAGACCCTCGAAAATACGATTCAGCATGGCAGCGTCAATAAACGGCCGCGCCCCATCGTGAATCAGAACATAATCGCAGTCCCCTGCCGCTTTGAGGCCCTCATATACAGAATGATAGCGTTCTTTTCCGCCGTGCGTGATCTTCTTTACCTTTGTAATTCCATACTTCTCCGCATATTCTCTGCGGCATTGCTCCTCTTCTCCCTCGCCGCAAACCAGGACAATTTCCTCTATGCGCGGGCAGTTCTGAAACGTGTGAAGAGAATACCACAGCACGGGGCGGTCCCCCAGCAGCAGGTATTGCTTTTTTTTCGTGCTCTTCATACGGCTGCCGCTGCCGCCCGCGAGCACAATCGCGATATTTTTCATTCTCTTTTATAATCCTCCGATACCTTCTCTTCTCTCAATTCACAGATACCTGCTGATACCGCGCCACCAGCCTTCGCTTTACATAGAAATAACAGATCAGGTGTACGCTTTCTGTCACGATCCAGGATACCGGATAGGACAAATACAGCACAAACAGGGTGTGATTCACAGCAAAAACTGTATAAATCCATATTACACGCAGCAGGCAGGAGCCAACGAGAGAAACAACCATCGGCAGCACAGACTCACCCATCCCTCTGAGTTCTCCGGAAATGACTTCCATGATCCCGCAGAGGCAGTAAGTAACCGCGATGACGGAAAGACGGGTTATCCCATAGGCGATGGCCTCCTGGTTGCCGGGAAGATAAATTCCCAAAAGCAGGTTGCCCATGCGGTATGCCACCTGGCCAAGTACCAGACCGGTAACGGTCACCATCAGGAAACAATGTAAAAACACCTTTCCGATCCGGTCGAATTTGCGTGCGCCGACATTCTGGCTCGTAAACGTCTGAGCAGCCTGGTAGAAGGAATTCATCGCCATATAAATGAACCCCTCTATATTCCCCGCCGCGGAATTTCCCGCCACAGCAATCTCACCAAAGCCATTGACCGAGGACTGTATCAATACATTGGAAAGAGAAAATACGGTTGACTGCAGCCCTGCCGGCAGACCTACCCGAAGAATGCGAAACAGCTTCGGCTTTGACACACGGATTTTCTTCAATTCCAGATTCATCTCCGGCTCCAGACGCATCAGACTGCGTACGACCAATGCGGCAGATATCGTCTGCGAAACCACCGTCGCAATCGCCACACCAGCCACATCCAGGTGAAACACCGCCACCAGAATCACATTCAGGACAATGTTAATCAGTCCGGCGATGACCAGATAATACAGCGGCCGTCTGGTATCTCCCAGAGACCGGAGGATCGCGCTTCCGAAATTGTACACTGCCATCGAAGGCACTCCCACAAAGTAAATCCGTAAATACAGTTCCGAGAGGCTGATAATCGTCTCCGGTGTCGCCATCAGCCGCAAAAGCAGCGGGCTCAGAACAATTCCCACTACACCAGTCACAACACCGCCAGCCAGGCTGATTGCAATCGACGTGTGAATCGTTTCTTTGACCTGATCCTTCTCGCCAGCACCATAAAAGAAAGCCGTCGCCACGCCAGAACCCACAGACAGGCCTACCAACAGGTTCACAATCAGGTTAATCAGCGCGCCGTTCGAGCCTACCGCAGCCAGCGAATTGCTGCCCGCAAGTCTGCCTACCACAATGATATCCGCTGCATTAAAAAGCAGCTGCAGGATACCGGCCAGCATCACCGGAAGAGTAAAAATCAGCAGTTTCCCCGTCAGGGGACCCTGCGTCATGTCCATCGTCTGCTGATGTGTCCTATTCTTTTTTAAAGCTTCCACACAACTCATCCTCCACTTTTATCTCACACGTTTCGCCATTTCAATTTCATACAATTTTTCACGTTCCAAACGCCAGGGTATCCTGTCTCTTCCCTTTTCAGTCATCTGGCAGCCTCTCCCGGATAGCGTTCCCCCAGCTTCAGGTTTGGCACCGCGTTCAGATCCAGCCCATGCCGGACGCCGCGGATATATTCATAATAAGCCGCCGCCCCAATCATCGCCGCGTTATCCGTACAGAAAATCGGCGAAGGGCGGTAAAAGCGGATTTCTCTCTTCCCGCAGGCCGCTTCTGTCGCAGTGCGCAGAGCAGTATTAGAAGCCACGCCCCCCTGCCAGGGCAAACTTATCCAGACCAGATTCCTGCACAGCGAGCATGGCATGCTCCACAAGCACGTCTACCACTGCTTTCTGAAAAGAAGCCGCCACATCCGCTTCCACAATCGGTTCGCCCTTCATTTTGCACCCATTCAGATAATTCAAAACCGCTGACTTCAGGCCGCTGAAACTAAAATCATAGGGCGCATCCGCAATCTTTGCTTTCGGAAACGCAATCGCATCCGGATTCCCCTCTTTCGCGAGGCGGTCAATTTTCGGACCTCCGGGATAGCCCAGGCCAATCGCACGCGCTACCTTATCAAACGCTTCTCCTGCCGCATCATCCCTGGTACGGCCAAGGATCTCATACTCGCCGTAATCCTTTACGCGAACGAGATGGGTATGCCCGCCCGATACCACAAGGCAGATAAATGGCGGCTCAAGGTCTTTGTTTTCAATATAATTGGCCGAAATATGGCCTTCAATGTGATGGACGCCTACCAGAGGAAGGTGCTTCGCGTAGCTGATCGCTTTCGCCTCAGCCACTCCAACGAGAAGCGCGCCAACAAGACCGGGACCATAGGTCACCGCAATCGCATCCATATCATCCAACGTCATCTTTGCCTCAGACAAAGCCTCTTCAATCACCTGGTTGATCTTTTCGATATGCTTGCGTGACGCAATCTCCGGCACCACGCCTCCATAAAGCTTATGCAGATCAATCTGCGACGAAATCACATTTGAAAGCACCTCCCGCCCATTTTTTACAACGGAAGCGGCAGTCTCATCACAGGAACTCTCAATCGCAAGAATTGTTATCTCTTTCTTCTCCATGCCGTCAATCTCTGTATTCATTCTCATACTCTCCAAACGTATCCAATGCCTGAACGGAAATGCCGTTGCCGTATTCCCGCTTTTCTGATTCCGCAGATTCTGAAAAATGTTCCGCAATTCAGGAGCACTTACTCATCCGCAAAATCCAGTTCTACGCTCTTCCCATCCTTGCCCGGGTACGCATTCGGAAAGATTTTGCGCACCTGCTCCATGTAGTCCTCCGGCCGCACAAGAGACGGACTGTAATGCGTCAGCCACATTTCCTTTGGCTGTGCGCGGTGAGCCAGCCGCGCAGCCTCCGTAAAGGTCATATGCTTATGCTCCACCGCCTTCGCGTCCTTGTCCGCCTCGCCGTACATTCCCTCGCAGATAAACAAGTCCGCCCCGGCAGCGTGCTTTACAATAGAGTCCGTCGGCCGGGTGTCCGTCGAATACGTCAGCTTAATCCCGCGGCGCGCAGGCCCCAGGACATCCTCCGGGCGATACACACGCCCATCTTCCTCGATGACTTCCCCTTTTTGCAGCCGGCTCCAGTATTTCATCGGAATCTCAGCCGTTTTTGCCCGCTCCACATCAAAACGGCCGGCACGGAGAATCTCCAGACTGTATCCATAACAAAGGACATTATGATTGACACGAAACGCCGTAATCCGATAACCCTTTTCCTCAAATACCTGCTCCGCCCCCTGTATCTCCTTATATATAATAGGAAAAGGCAGTTCAGGCGCAACCACACGTAGCGCATTTACGACACGTTCCAGTCCCTTCGGACCAATCAGTGTCAGCGGCTCCGTACGTTCCGCGTTCCCCATCGTCAGCAAAAGCCCGGGAAGCCCGCTGATATGATCTCCGTGGTAATGTGTAAAACAGATCGTATCGATCGGCTTAAAGCTCCAGCCCTTTTCCCGAACTGCAATCTGCGTCCCCTCTCCACAGTCAATCAGCAGGTTGCTTCCATTGTACCGCGTCATCAGAGACGTCAGCCATCGATAAGGAAGCGGCATCATCCCGCCGCTTCCCAGCAGACATACATCCAGCATTTTCCCCCTCCTAGCGTATTCTCTACAAATATTCCTCTATTTCCACCGACAGGACAAACTTCTTAACCATCTCGTCATAGCATGTTTCGCAGAGATAAAAGAAATGGCGTTCCCCATCTTTTTTCGAAAAATACCCCCATTCCTGTCTGCCCTCAAAAAAGCCCTCCTGGTATATGCCATTCTCTATCTCAAACGTTTTCCCGCAACCATTGCAGCGCAATTTCTTCTGTTCGCTCATCCGGAAATCCTCCTTCTGTCATCCACGGCTCCCAGGCTACTGGTACCTCGTCTTCAAACTATCGCGACTTCATACTTGCCTGAATTTCCATCTGCTGCGTTGTCATCAGTCAACGCAGCCACCGCCCGGCCGCTGCCGACGCTTTTACAGTATAATACGCGCCGCGCCCGCCAGCTACCGGAAATCACTGGGATTCAATCCGGCTCTGACGTCCACATAATCACTGCGTCTTCGTCCGGCTTTCTGTAAAAATTTCTGCGAATGCCCGCAGATACAAATCCAAGTTTTTCATAAAGACGGATGGCCGCGGCATTGCCCTTTCGCACTTCAAGCGTAAAACGCCGGATTCCGCGTTTTCTGCCGTTTTCCATCAGGTGCGAGAGCATGGCATACCCAAATCCTCTGCCGCGAACCTCCTCCCGTACAGCGACATTCAGTATCTCCGCCTCTTCGAAGCTCCGCAGCAAACCACAGTATCCCACAATCTGATCTGAATTTTCTTCTCTCGCGACCAGATATACCGAGCATCCCTGTTCCAGGGCTGAGCGAAACCCGTTCTCACTCCACGGCTCTGAAAAACACGTCCGCTCGATGGCCGCCACCTCCGGAATATCCCCGAAGCGCATCTCACTGATCTGAAGTTCACTCATAGTTCCCTCTGAAGGCGTTCTGCCCGCTCACGCTCCGCCTGCGACAGCCGCAGATACTCCGGCGTATGCTCCGCTGCTGTCTGTGTTTTTCCTTCTTTAAAATATTGCATGGCAAGCACTGCCACAGAGGAAGCCCTCTGACGGTTCAGATGTGCGGGTGCAAACTGATACGGAACTTTCATCCGCTCCCGAATCTGTTCCCGATATACCGGCACACCGTCCCCAAGGAAAATCACTTCGCCGCCGTCCTGATTCAGCTCGTCCACAATCTCTGTGACCGCCATCGGTTCCTGCGCCCGTTTTGTGATAAACGCTTCTCCCCTGAAAGAATAAATGCCTGTATAAACCTGGCTTCTGCGGGCGTCCATCATCGGACAGATATTCTTTTCACAGCCGTATAAATTCCACGCAAGGGCGTCCACCGTCGGCACTGAGACAAGCGGCTTATCCAGCGCCAGCCCCAGGCCTTTTGCCGTCGCAGAGCCGATGCGCAGGCCGGTAAAGGAACCCGGTCCTCCCGCTACGGCAATCGCGTCCACGGACTGCAAATCCAGTTCAATCATCTTTGCCACCTCATCCAGCATCGGAAGAAGTGTCTGTGAATGTGTCTTCTTATAATTAACCGTATACTCCGCCAGCAAGGTGTCATCCTCAGCCACCGCCATGGAAGCCACCAGGCCAGAGCACTCCAGCGCCAAAATTTTCATATCTGCTCTCTTTCTCTCATCGTAATCCTTCGATAATCGAACCCCCGCTCCAGATCTTTCTCAATCGAGATAAAAACTGTCTGCGGCGGCAAAAGCTCTTCAATCAGATTCGCCCACTCGATCAGGCAGACGCCATTTCCATAGAAGTAATCTTCATACCCGATCTCTTCCATTTCCTCCACATCCCCGATCCGATATACATCAAAATGGTAAAGCGGCAAACGGCCTTCCTCATAAATCTGTACGATGGTAAACGTCGGGCTGCTGACCGGCTCTGTAATCCCAAGTCCTTCCGCCAGCCCCTTGGTTAAAATGGTCTTCCCCACGCCCAGATCGCCCTCCAGGGCAAAAATCTGACCTGGAACAGCTTTTTCTCCAAGATGACGGCCGACAAGAAATGTCTCCTGCTCCGAATTTGTCTCTATTGTCATCTAAGTTCTCCTACTCCGGTCAAACCGGAAGCACAATGCGGCTGTTTTCTGTGAGTAAACGTCTGACAGCCAGGCTATTCACAATGTCTTTCCTGCAGAAACGCGAACGGCACCTCATCTGCCAGAAAATGCTGCAGCATATAGGCAGCCATGATTGCCACACGCTCTTCCCGCAGGATTCTGCGCACTTCGTCCCGGTCCGCGAGAACCACCTCAATCTCCTCCGAGATCTCCTGCATATCCGCACGAATCTCTCCGTCCGCGTACCCGTACACTGTCGCGCAGCACTCATCCGTCATTCCAATTGTTGTATAATAAGGCTTTTCATAAATTGTGTCAACCGGAATCGGCTGCAGAGTCAGCCCGGTCTCCTCCCGCATCTCGCGCACTGCGGCAGAATGGTACTCCTCTCCCGCCTCAATCAGGCCGGCCGGAAACTCATAGATATAATTATCAATGGTATAGCGGTACTGGCGAATCAAAACTACGCGGTCTCGCTTCTCGCCATACAGGCTGTATATGATCACCCCGTCCGGTGACTGTTTTTTTGTAGAAAGCTCCAGATCCCCCGCACACTTTGCCCGTGAGGATACATAATACTTCCCTGCATGTCCTTTGCTGTTCTCCACATCAAGTTCATAGAGGTTGACGTACGGATTCCCCGTCGTCCTTTGAATGCTCCTGATCTTGCCCATTTTCTGCGCGCACCTGCCCTTCTACCTTTTAGCTTATTTATCATACCACAGAAAACAGATAAATCAACTGAAAAAGTACTTGATATTTATCCGGCAATGCGCTATCATAGAGACCAGTTTAAGATTGGTTCTTCGGGGCGGGGTGACATGATAAATATGAATTCCCCACCGGCGGTATAGTCCGCGACCCGCGAAAGCGGCTGATCCGGTGACGTCTGACGACGAATTCCGGAACCGACAGTATAGTCTGGATGAGAGAAGAATGCAGCACGGTTTTCATAACCGTGAGATTCTGCCGCGGAGATTTTCTGAATGGGAAGTCTCTTTTTTTATGTTTCAGCAGAACCATCTGCACCAGGAAGAGCCTTTTCCTTAAATGAATATTTCTATTTAAGAAAAGGAGAACAAAAACATGGGAACAGGATTATTACAGACCGTTTCAGAAAACCTGCAGTTTGTCGCGGTGTGCGCTGTCGTGATCGCGGCGATTATCGGCGTGTCATATGGGCTGGAAGCCACTGTGCTGAAAAAGAACATCGCACAGGTAGGAAAAACCAGGTACATCACCATCTGCGGCATGCTTGGCGCGATTGCCATGATACTGCACATCCTGGATTTTCCGCTGGTTGCCATCGCACCGAGCTTCTATAAGCTGGACTTCAGTGAGATTCCGGTGATGATCGGAGCCTTCTGCTTAGGACCGGTCGGCGGCGTTGTCATCGAGCTGGTGAAAATTCTTCTGAAGCTGATCATCAAGGGAACCTCTACCGCTTTCGTCGGCGATCTGGCGAACTTTGTAGTTGGCTGCTCGTTCGTTGTTCCGGCAGCAGTCATTTATCATCTGAAAAAAACGCGTACAATGGCCATCATCGGTCTCGTAGTCGGCACGGTGGTCCTCGTGGTATTCGGCACAATGTTCAACGCGATCTACCTGCTTCCGGCTTTCGCCTCTCTCTACGGGATGCCTCTGGACAGTATCATCTCCATGGGTACCGCAGTCAATGGCGCCGTAACAAACGTGACGACCTTTGTCATCTTCTGCGTCGGCCCGCTGAACCTGATCAAGGGAATCTGCATTTCCGTGCCGACCATGCTGCTCTATAAGCGAATCAGTGTGGTTCTTCGCACCGCGAGCTCCGATTCCTACGCAGCCGGGAAAAACCGCCAGCCGCAGGGCTGATTCTGGTTTTCACGTCCATACAAAACATGCGCTTTCACTGGCACGGCATATGCATCTCTGAGAGGGAAATGTCCTGTCAGGAGCAAAAAACAGGTCTTTGCAGCAAGCGGAAGACCTGTTTTTTGTCTGTGAAAATACGGAACAGTTATCTGTTTTTACTTACATACATTCACCGGCGCACCCGCCAGGTACGCGTAAACATTCTCAAACACAATCTCAGTGCGCCGCAGCATCGCTTCCTCGGAAATAAACGCCTGATGCGGGGTCAGCAGGGTATGTTTCGCATGGAGAAGCGGATAGTCCGCCGGAAGCGGCGGCTCCATATCGAACACGTCCACACAGGCATATCCCAGCCGATCTTCATTCAAAGCCTCTGCCAGCGCGGCATTGTCCACGATCGGGCCGCGGGCGCAGTTGATAAAAATCGTGTCCGGCCGCATCAGCGCAATGCGCTCTTTTGAAAGGAATCCCCGGGTCTGCGCGTTCAGCGGCAGGTTCAGCGATACAATATCACTCGCAGAGAGTACTTCCTCCAGTGATTTGTATTCGATGCCGAGCGCTTTCGCTTCCTCATTCTCACTGCGATTATAAGCAATCACCTTCGCCCCAAAGGCCAGGAAAAGCTTCGCGGTTCGCAGACCAATCTTGCCAAGGCCGATAATACCGACGGTCTTCCCGCAGATCTCACGGCCGCCAATCCCAGCGCTGGTTCCTCCCTCACGCACGACGGTATCCGCCTTCACCACGTTCCGCAGCGCATCAACCGCCATACCGATAATCAGCTCCGCCACGGTCTGGTTCGAATAGCCCGCGGCATTGCAGATCATTACGCCGCGCTCCCGGCAGACATCCACTGCTACATGATCAATACCGGTAAAGGCGACGGACAGCATTTTCAGCGAATTCGCGCTCTCTACTACCTCAGCCGGATAAGGATTGTTCGCAATCATGACAATTTCACAGCCTGCACTCCGCGCAGCCAGCTCCTGCGGATCTGTCGTCTTCGTATCGTAATAAACAAACTCATGTCCCAAACCCGCCAGTTTTTTCGAGTGCTCCTCAATCACGGCTGCCGGTACACCGATTGACTCTAATAATGCAATTCTCATCTTTCCCACCTCATATATCAAAATGCGGCCTTCTGTCCGCTCATGTACGAATTATACTATTTCCATTCTGAAATGTCATCCGTTTTTTTATCGCAAAAAATTTAAGTGCAAACGTACATCCGCATTTTATCGCAATAAATCAAATCAGCTTCGAAGCACAAAATATTCGTGCAATCGCACTGTATAAAATTGTTTATGTTTCTCCCATTCAGAATTAAACTATAGACAATTCAACAAAGGAGGAAATACTACTATGGCAGCAGTGTCAGAAAAAAGGAAAAAACAGTATCGTCAGCTTGGTCTGACCATTGCGTACTATCGAAAGATGAATGGAATGACGCAGATGCAGCTTGCAGAGGCGATCAATGTGAGCCGTACCCATCTGAGCAATATTGAGGCGCCCAATATGCCGACCTCGGTTTCTCTTGAGCTCCTGTTCGACATCTCTGACGTTCTGGAAATCCCCATTGCAAAGCTGTTTGAGTTCAGAGAGTGATTCCTGTGCCCAGATTTATAAAGTACTGAAAAGGGCAGGTCTGCACGCAAATCAAAGCAGACCTACCCTTTTATTCAATCCTCTTCACAATAACTCATTCGGTCCTTTTTCGCCTTTCGCGAAATACAGCGCATTCTCCATTGTCGTCTCGCTGATGGCCTGCATGGCTTCCTCTGTGAAAAATCCCTGGTGGGAGGTCACAACCACATTCGGGAAGGACAGCAGCCGCGCCACGGTCGAATGCGGCATAATCTCCTCCGACAAATCCTCATAGACGGAACCATTTTCCTCCTCATATACATCCAGACCAACCGCAAAAAACTTGTTCTCGCGGATCCCGCGAACCAGATCGTCCGTTTTGATCAGGCCGCCGCGGGAGGTATTGACCAGGATCACGCCATCCTTCATCTGCCCAATAGTATCGATATTAATCATGTGATGGGTCTCCGGTGTCAGCGGGCAGTGCAGGGAAATCAGATCCGATCGCTCAAACAGCTCCTTCAATTCCACATATTCCACAAAATCCAGGCTCTTGTTCGGATACATATCATAGGCGATCACTTTCATTCCAAAGCCCTGACAGATGCGCGCCATCGCGGCTCCGATCCGGCCCGTGCCGACGATTCCCGCTGTGCGGCCATAGAAAGATACGCCCAAAAGCCCATTCAGGCTGTAATTGTTCTCCCGCACCTTGATATACGCCTTATGCAGATGCCGGTTCGCAGTCAGAGCAAGCGCCATCGCGTGCTCCGCCACAGATTCCGGCGAATAGCCTGGCACATGCGCGACGCGGATTCCATATTTTTTCGCCGTCTCCAGATCCACATTGTTGTATCCCGCACAGCGCATCAGGATCAGCTTCACCCCACACTCGTTCAGTGTCTCAACGGTCTGTGTACCGACATCCATATTCACAAACGCGCAGACCGCGTCATACCCCTTCGCCAGCGCGGCCGTATTCGGCGTCAGCTCCGCCTCAATAAATTTCACTTCAATCCCCGCATACTTTTCCTCTTCCAGACACGGGAGCAAATAAGTCTTATCATAGCTTTTTGTTCCAAAGAATAGTATTTTCATCCTGCAGCCTCCTCAAGTTTTTTCTAATAGCAAGAATCTTTTCGCTACTGAACGTACCTTATTTTTCCCATTTTGTCCAGTCTTTATCTACCCTTTTACACAAATTTTACCGGATTCTGTGGTTTCATATCCATCTCGCTCCGCATTTTTTCCAGCGCCCTTTTTTCCAGTCTGGACACATAGGAGCGGCTGATTCCAAGCAGTCCGGCAATCTCCCGCTGGGTCAGCTCCTTCTGCCCATTCAGCCCGTAGCGCCCGGCAATCACCTTCCTTTCCCTCTCATCTAAAACACTGCCCATACACTCCCGCATCCTGCGTATATCCTTTTGTATCTCCAGATTCTCCACCACATCCACCGGCTCGCTCTCCAGCACATCCATCAGGCGAAGATCACGCCCTTCCTGGTCAGTACCGATCTTTTCGTACATAGAGACCTCGTGATTCAGTTTCTTGCGGGAGCGAAGCATCATCAAAAGCTCATTTGCTATCGTCGCCCCGACGCGTTTTTGGAGACAGATCGGCTGATTCAGACCCCTCATCTCCGGAATTAGTACCTGATAAGCTGTCTGAAACGTCCGTTTCGTCCTCATAATCCACATCAGAAAACCGTTCCAGTTTTTCTGAAACATCCGTGCCGCCATCCGTTGTCTGATCCAGGCCGGTGATTTCCGGATACTCAATCTCATCCTCGGAAGCGCCGAATAAAATCATATGGGCGTTTGTACCATCCCAAACCACACGCCGCACAAGAGTCCGGATTGCCGCCCGCTTCTGCTCCACCGACATTTCATCAATGCCTGATTTAAAGGAAGATAACAGCTGACGCAATACATCAAATTCAATGTCACTAAGCGCGTGTCCGGCGGTCATATCTTCCAGCTCATGAATGCGGGAATCCAGCTCCTTACATTCACAGCTCAACTGCTCAATCCGTTTCACCACAGCACTTCTGGCCGTTGCATCGCTCACCTCTGCCAGCGAATCCACGAGCGCCTCCATTTTCTTTTCAGCGGTGTTCCTGTCCTGCTGCAGGGACGCAAGCCGTTCCTCATAATCCGTGCGGTCACCCATGTAAAAGCTTCGGCTCTGCTCAAGCTGTTTCATAAAGGTTCCCTGATCGTCCTCCAGCAGCTTAATCTGCTCTATGATTGCAGCATCCAGTGTATTTCCATTCGCATTCTTCTGATTACAAATGCTGCCGCCGCTTCGCTCTTTCATTTTGCAGATATAGGTGTAAACCGGCTTTCCGTCCAGACTTCTGCGCCGGTCAAGCTTCGGATACATGCGGCTGCCGCAGCTGCAGTACAGCAATCCGGTCAGCAAAGCCTCATTGCTGCGCGGTTTGCGATAGGATTTCGACTTGTTCCTCTCCAATGACTCCTGTACCCGTACCCATACCTTTCCGGGGATGATGCCGGGATGCAGGCCAACCGATACAATCCACTCATTTAACGGACGCAAAATCGTCGTTTTTCCCTTTTCCTGATCGGTACGATTGTAAGCCATAATCCCATGAACGCCATCAAAATCTTCTTTTCCGGAAAACAGCTCCGACTTAGCATTCACAAAGTAATCATACATCTCCTGATCCGCGATTGCATAAACAGGATTCTGCAAAATAGACTTGATGGAAAAGCGGGTAAAGGTCTTATTATTTTTGGTTTTGTATCCCTGATTCAGCAGTTCCGTCTCCGTAAGCGTCAGGGAATCCGTCTCCACATACTTGTCAAAGATCAGCCTGATCACTTCCGCTTCCTCCGGAATCAGCTTCAGCTTGCAGGCTTTTTTGGTTTTTCCATCAATATTAACACTCTTTACTGCTTCTGAGGAATAGCCGGTCGGCGTTGTTCCGCCCAGCCAACGGCCTGTCTTTGCAAGCTCGTGCATATTATCCCGAATCCGCTCCGCAATCGTCTCCCGCTCCAGCTGTGAAAAAACGGAAGCGATATACATCATGGCCCGTCCCATAGGCGTACCGGTGTCAAACTGCTCTTTGATGGAAACAAACGCAATGTCCAATCGAGCCAGTTCTTCAATCAGTCCGGCAAAGTCTCCGATATTACGGCTGATTCGGTCAAGACGATAGACAACGATCGCTTTGAACTTTCGTTTTCTCGCCGCTGCCATCATTTTTTTATAATCCGGGCGATTCAGGTTCCCGCCCGAAAATCCTTCATCTTCATAAATCACTACGTGTTCCAGTGCTTCTGTCCCGTAGTGTATCTGAATATATTCCTTACAAAGTTCTACCTGATTGCCAATGCTCTCGCCTTTTTCCGTAAACCTTGATTTGCGGGAATAGATGGCAATGCAGTCCTCATTCATTTGCATTCTGAATCCTCCTCCCGATATCTTTACGATATATGCACTATTTCGATAATAACATAGAATCGTGTCGCTAGGAAGCCCAAAACAGAAAATTTTGGTCTGGGTCAAATTGACCCAGACCATTGACACTATGAATTTGGTAAAGGTTCAAAATGAGCCTTTACCAGAAATTGCATGAGTGAATCCTCCCTCCTTTATTCCGCCAGGTGCAGGGTCACCGTCTGCATAATACTGCTCACTACAGTATCCAAGTCAGCCTCGCCTGAGAGATATTTCAACCCCTCCTCTTTCACACTGTCTGTAATAACTGCATCCGTAACACTTCGGTTGGAAAGCTCCGGTATCATAGCTTCTATCTGGTCAAATAGGTTGCGAAGATCTTCCGCACTTACTCCCCAGCTTGTTTCTCCGGAATCATCCGCACCCAGGACATCCTCTTCCATGATCTGGAAAGCAGTCTTATTGATCGGATAGCCACGGTCTGAGACACTAAGCTCGCTCTGGCATTCCGACGACAGGAATTCTTTTACAAATTCCAGAGCCGCTTCCTGGTTGGTGCTTTTCGCATTTATGCCTATGATCTGTGCCGGAATAAACACGTTGCTGCTCTGTGCCACTGCACTTTCATAGACCAGATCCGTGCCCAGATATTTCGCAATGGCTGCTGTCGTATTGAGTGCCCTGGATTCAAACAACCCAATGATCTGTGACTGGAAATTTGTGATATTCTGTACAGTAATTATCTCACCCCAATCATCAGAATCATCAGACGCGGCAAATTCATCTATATCTGCCTGGCTCACATTTTCCTTCTGTGTATCATTGATAGATTTTACTGCTTCCAGAAACTCTCGAAGTGCAGTTTCATCCAATGAGCCTTCTTCTGTCATCCATGCCGGTGAGCAGATGGCAGTCATCATCTCCAGCAGTTCTTCATCATAAAGTCCGAGGATGCTTGTCATTTCCGGATTCGCTTCTTTCCACTCCTGCACACTCTGGCATAGGGAATCAATATCTGTAATCTGATCCATATTATCCTGTGTCCCTACCATCATCATAATCCGGAATCTCGCCGGCACCGCATAAACTGCCCCGCTTTCCATCTGGTAAGTATAGGCGATGTTCTCATAAAGTCCTTCACTTTCTGCCACTTCAGATAAAACGCCGGACAGGTCCACCAGCATCCCGCTTTCAGAATAGGAATCTACACTCATTCCATCCAGAAGAATAAGGTCAGGCCCGTTCCCCGCTAAAATTTCCGTATTCAATGTTTTGATCGCATCGTCAACCGTAAGTCCACTATCCTCGGACAGTCCCACTTCTATTGTCACCTGAATATCTGTATGGTTCTGATTGAACGTATTCACCTCATCGGTCAGCAGTTCATTTTCATATAACGTATAGAGTGTCAATTTTTGTGTCGTCGGGCTGTTCCCTGAAAAAGAATAGCGTACCAGCAGGGAAGCGCCACTCGCTGTTAAGTAATGACACAAAACGCAGGAGTCACTAAGTGCGGCAACCGACCAGACCGTATAATCAGAATCACCCAGCTTTGTAGCACTTCCCTCAAACAGTTTTTCCGCAACACCTCCGCCCCATTTATAGTGATAGAGTCCGCTTTTGCTCGCATAAAAGATCCCTGTGCCTTCCGTATCGTCCACAATTCCCCCGCCACTGGATGTCGTCGACCATGCTTCATAGTCAGCCGATACAAGGCTGCTTATAATCTCGTTTCCCTCCTGTAATTCGCCCTTGTAGTTATAAATCTTCACGCCGTCATTTGTAATGGTTAGGATTTCCCCATTAACCGGCGCATAAGAGTAGTGCATCTCATTACTGTAAGGAATCGTACCCACAATGCTGCCATCCGAAACCGAAAGGATATAGATAGTTGAACTGGTGTCTCTTACCGTCAGCGTATCATCATCTGCAAAATTGATTCCATAGCACTGTCTGCCATCATCAAATGTAATACTCAGCCCCGTTGACGATCCATCCGTACTATATACAAAAATTCCTGCTGATTCCGTATAAAACGCCAGCTTTCCGGAATCGCTGATTGACGCATAACCATCTCCCCCTGAAATTTCTTCCGGCAGCCATCCGCTCTGCTCTTCCTGCCTTGCCCAGCTGTCTCCTTTGTCTGCCGATGTATATACACCATTTTCCGTGATCAGCCAGAGGGTTCCATCAATTTCCCGCATAGCAAATATCCGCGTGCTGTCATCCGGCAATTCCAGATCCTCTTCCCTATATGTAGACTCACTGTTATCCACAGTACCAGATAGAGCTGAAATATCTGAATTCTGAGAGTCAGTATCCGTATCAGCGGTCGAATCCTCCTGTGAATCCGCAGCCATTCCTTCTGCGGTGCTTTCAATCTGCACCGCATCATCCGTTCCCGATGAAGTGCCTGTATTCGCAGAACTTCCACAGCCAGTCAGGGCAAGCACCATAGTCAACACGAAACACATTTTTTTAATGTTCTCTTTCATTTCAAACCTCCATATATCGCTTTTCATCGCAACTGTTCGGTACCTTTACAGTACCCCTTCCTTTTATCTTTTTCCCAGTCAGTTTTCTCGTATAATGGATTGCATAGCAGGAAGCTGCACCGCCTAAAGCAACCCAAAAGCCAAGACTCAGGCAATTTATAAACCAATGAATTTCCAGTGCATAGAACGGAAGTTCCAGAAAACCGATCATTCCATCTGTCCACGTATCAAGGAGTTCCCCATAAAAGCTGAAATCAGACCATTTTGCCGGAATAAATTCGGCTGGAACCTGGGTCATTCCTGTTAATTTCAATAAGAATGCCAGTAATAAAACACCTGTGAAGAATCCCATAGCACCAACGAAACGCGGATAAATACTGTCAATACGCCATCTTTTTTTCGCTATACGCATCAGGGAATGAGCTATCTGGATATAAACCGCCAATATACTTAAGCAGAACAGAGTTTTTACAATTCCACGCAGGAAGCCCCACCGAATCTCACTTAACGAAACCTGATATTTGTTTTGAATGGTATTTTTCAGGTTCCAGCTTGTGGTATCTCCATTTTTCCCCGCAGTAACTCTTGTAAATACTTCCCCGCTCCCCGGAGGCATCTGGATAATCATTGCTGGTTCAGAGATGTCCAGCAAACCAAGTATCTGATATTCCCGGCTATCATAGCATACTGACAGACCAATTGCATCTGTATTGCCGAAGAGTTTCAAGGCAATAGATTTGTCGATCAGACATCCGCTTGTATCCCCGCTTTGCGGCACGTTATAGTTACCTACCAGAAGACGCGGATCACCGCGAATCAAGATCACATTTGCTCCTGTCTCCCTTTCCACCGTTTCTGTAATGGATATTACCTGATCACTTTTCTGCGTCCAGAATACCATGTCTGTCAAATTCTGATCTGAGGCGGCTGCTTCCAGTATTTCCTCTGCCGTTTGCAGCGAAATACCGCCATTACTCACATAGTTCCATCTACCATCCTGGCTTTGAAAACCTCGCAGTTCCCTGAATCCCATAGCAACACAAATTACCAATAACGCCATGCAAATGATAATTCTCACCCAGTCAGATATCCAGGCAGCCATAGCTGTCGGTTCCGTCGATTCACATGGATATAAATATTCTTTTTGCTGACATTTTGCATCCTGTTTTCTTCTTTTTCTCTTGCTCATGAGACCTGCTTTCTGACCCTGTTTCCATCCTTTACCTCGCGGTCTGACTGCGTGATAATATCCTGGTCAACTGCTCCCGTGGCTGAAATAGCCGCATAACTGCTGTTTTTATCCAGTACCGTCACTGTAACCTTCTGTGCTTCCAGCACCGTACCAAGAATTCCTTCTGTTTCCTGCACGATCAGTACATAAGTTTCATTGTTGTCGGTATAAAGTGCATTTACCGGAACGAGCATACTGTACTGCTCTGATTGTTTATCAAATGTCACCGTTACCTGTTCCCCCAGGGAAAGTCTCTGATTAGAAGAATCCTCTTCCGTATTTTCCGAGGCAGTCGTTGATGCCAGTAAAACAGTCACTTTCAATAAGCTCGTATCATCCTCGTCATACTGGATATCAGAGATGCTTGCTCCTGCGATTGATTCCGTCTCCCCATATTTTGTTACGGTTACACTGTCTCCCGCCTCAATGTATTCTTCATATTCAGCAGACACGGAGACTGTAACCTTCTTGTTTTCGGAATCCACCGCCAGCACAGCAGCCGCTGACGTGGTAGTCGTGTCACCCGTCAGGACATTTACATCCTTTACGGTTCCCGCCGTTTCCGCATACACAATACAGTCATCGGAAAGCCCATCTTCCGCGTCCGCAATTTCTTTCACCTTTTCCGCCAGCCCGCTTTCAAAAGTGTCCAGTGCCTCCTCATAGTCCGCAATCGCATCTTCCAGCGCTTCCCGCTGTTCCTTTTCTTCATCTGTACGGGAATACTGGTAGGTCTTATCCCTGCTGCGCTGATATTCATAATAAGCTGACCTTGCAGTCATGACTGCCTTCCTGGCGCTGAAAACTTCATTGCGGATATTTTCTACATCAGAATTATCAATGTCAGAATTTTCAATCGCATCCTCCTGCCATTTGACATAAGTTTCCAGATAAGTCTTATATTTTGCATAATATTCGTACTGGGCCGCTCGCATGGCTTCCTCCAAATCGTCCTCTTCATGGTCGGCTTCCGATTTCCAGTACCAGCTTTCCGTCTTTGTCAGATATTTCTGCCAGCTTTCATAAGCGGTAAGATAAACATCCGCCGCTGTTTCCAGCGTCATCCGTTCTTTTGTTTCCCATGTATAAAACGCTTCCTGTGCCTCTGCCAGCTCCTGGTTTTCGGAGAGCAGAAAAAGGGCGTCACCGGCCTCTACAAAGTCACCTTCCTGCACATAAACAGCCTCAACCGTTCTCTGTGCCGGGACCGTTATGGATATTTCCTGCGTTGATTCAATTTTTCCGAACGCACTCACTGAATGGCTGATCCTTCCGGAAACCGCTTTCTGGGTCTGGACCACGGCAGTTGTCACGCTCGCCGCCGCCTGTGAAAGAAAGGTAAAGCTGACCATTACAGCCAGAAAACCGATGCTGATATTCCTGAGCCATTTTTTCATGATTTTATCCCACTTTCGTTTTATATTGTTTTACTGCTTCACCTGTGAAGCTGAAATTCCCTTTTCCAGATATTTCTGCCCATTTAAAAATATCAGCAGGGCAGGAAGGAAGGTCAGCACAGACACCCCAAACGCAAACCCGATGCTTCCCGCTTCGATTTCCGGCAGCAGGATGGATAATGGCCACAGGCTCTTCGTTTTTAAAAATGTCATTGGCTGCTCAATCATACTCCAGTTTTCCAGAAACCCCAGAATCATTGCAGAAAATATACCGGATTTTCCAAGCGGAAGCCCAATGTAAAAAAACAATTTGATGTCTCCCGCACCATCCAACCTGGCCGCCTCCATCACTTCGTCCGGAATCCCACAGAAAAACCGATACATAATAAAAACCGGGAATGTAGAAAATCCGCATAACAGTATCAGTCCCAGATGGCTATCCAGCAGATTCAACCTCTGCAGAACCAGATAATCCGATAGCATCAACACCTGAAAAGGCATAAGCATCAGAACTATATACAGCCACAGCAGTGCTTTCTTCAAAGGGAACTCCCATTTTGCGAATCCCCATGCGGCTAATGTGCCAAATATAAGCTGCGTTGCCAATGATCCCGCTGTAATCTTCACGGAATTCCAGAACATTACAAAAAATTCCGGCGTGTCCAGCAAAACTTCTACATACGCCTTTAATGTCGGATAAATGGGCTTCAGCGTCAGTTCCGCATAACCGTCCCCTGTTCCAAGGATCGCGCCCAGTTTCAGGGTCAGTTCATCTTCACCCATGAAAGAACCTGCTGCCAGTATACAAACCGGAACGATCATAACCAGAACGAACAGCAGCATCAAAGCCTCCATTCCCTTTCCGCAATGCTTCATATCCTTATATCAGCTCCTTTCCACAGCATCAGCAAAGATCGTTTCCCCACGCCCTGTGCAGAAGAATGATCATCAAAAGGATCACCATTCCCAGAAGCACAGATGCTGCTGACATCTTATCCAGGGACAGCGCTGCAAACCAGTTGTTAAACAGATGCTGCATCAGATACATACTTTCATGCGGATAATTGCCCGCCACCAGATAAGCCTCCCTGAACACTTTAAAGGAATTCAGCAGGGACAGCACCGCCACCGTGTAAAATACCTGCTTCATATTTGGAAGGATAATCCAGAAAAATATCCTGATTTCCCCGGCTCCATCCACTCGTGCCGCTTCGTAAATATCATTTTCGATCTGCTGCAGGCCCGCTATCCACAGAACCATGTCATATCCGATATTTCTCCACAGATAACTGAGCACCAGAACCCAGAAGGACGCCCCCGAATTCAACCAGTCTGTTGTTTGAAGCCCGATCAGCGTCAACACCTTCTCGAAAGCCGTGCCATGCAAAATCGTCCTGCGGACGATGGCACGGCCTACGTCCAGCATCTGCTGCGCAGATGTGGACCATGCATTTAATACGCCATGGTTATGGAATAAAAGCTTCCAGATCAGTGCCACCGACACCGCCGGTAAAGCCATCGGCAGCAGCATCGCGCTTTTATAAAAATCCCCCCATCGGCAGCGCATGATCACTACTGCCAGCAGCAATGACAAAGACAGCAAAAGCGGGATACATACAGCAATAAAGCGCAGCGTATTTTTTGCCGCAAGCTGAAAGGCTGTATTTTCAAAAACTGTTTGAAAATTCTTCCATCCAACAAAAGCAGAACTTGCATTTTCCGTCACCGAACGGCGGATTACGTCCATCAATGGTACACAGTAAAAAACAATTGTTCCGAAAAGGCTTGGTAAAATCCAAAGAAAGCCTTTCCAGCGTTTTTGTTTTGTCATGGCCTCCGTTTTCTCCTTTCAGCATCCCGGTTCCTTGCTTCTGACACCATTCTATCAGGCGAATATCTAAATTTAATCTAAATGGGAAAATTTCTTTATCTAATTTTCGTCTAAAAATCATTGAAGATTAGATAAAATTTAGACATTCGTAGTGTATAATGGGATTAGCCTAACACTATGAATTATGGGAGAGACACATGAGAATATTGCTGATTGAAGATGATCTTGATTTTTCTTACGCATTGAAGATACAGCTTGTCAACCATGGTTTTGAAACGGATACCTGTACGAACGGCAACGATGGCCTGTTTTATCTGCAGCAGCAGACTTACCATCTGATTCTGCTCGACTGGAAGATGCCGGTTTTAAATGGCATTGATTTTTTACAGATTATACGGGATAAGGGGATTTCCACACCTGTAATATTTCTCACCGGTATGGGCGATTTGGCGCAAAAAATTGAAGGTCTGAACCGTGGAGCTGACGACTATCTGGTAAAACCATTCGCTTTCGAAGAACTGCTGGCACGTATCCACTGTATTCTTCGTCGGCCTCAAATAATTAAGACCGGATCACCTTCTGTCGGGGACCTGTTCCTGGACACAGACAAGCAGGTCTTATGCTGCAACGGAAAAACAGTGTCCATTACTGCGCGCGAATCCGCCCTTCTGTTATTTTTCATGAGTCACGCAAACCAGACATTTTCAAGAGAAGCACTCCTTGCAAATGTCTGGAATGGAAGTGCGGATGTAGAGAGCCGGAACGTGGATAATTTCATCTATCTTCTGCGGAATCATCTGAAGACGCTTAACAGTCTTGTCCAGTTAAAAACGGTAAGAGGCGCAGGATACCGATTGGAAGTAGAGGAGGTGTCTAAATAAATGTTTCGTAAACTCCGCATAAAAATGACGCTTTTCTGTATTTTTATCATCTCTCTGATTCTGTTGTCTATGACCGCTGTTTTGCTCTTTCTGCTTCACCAAAACGAAGAACTGACCAGCTTTCAGGATTTTGAAGAAACAGTGAGTGAGCTTTATCAGGATTTCACCGGAGAAGTTGCGCTTTCCCATTCCTGGCTTGACGAGGTATGTTCGAGCAACGACCTTATCGTTTCAATCCTGGATAACGGAGAACCTCTCCTCTATCGCCAAAATCAAATAGATACAGATATGGAGTTGTTGTTTGCCCAGGCACGGGAAACAGCTTTAAATGAATACGCCGTCTCAGAGCTGTCAGTCGCAGACGGCTCTTCGCTTGTGCACAAAGAGTTCCAAATGAATAAAAGCTCTGAAGGAGAAGGAATCAGAAAAAGCTGTCAGGCATCCGTGGCCTATATTTCCACAAATTATTCTGTTCTCTGTTTCACTGCTATCCGCTTCCCCGTATCACAAAATATCTGGACAAACACCCTTTATCGGTCAGTTATTCTGACCACTTTATGCGCTATTTTACTGTTAAGTCTGCTGTCATTCTTCCTGATCCGCTATCTGGTTCATCCATTAGAAGAAGGGCATAAGCGCCAGATCAATTTCTTTGCGGATGCTTCACACGAGCTGCGCTCGCCCCTGGCTGTACTGATTTCATCTCTGTCTGCAATGGAATCCTGCCCAGAACGGGGAAAGGAACTTCTTCAAACTATAAAAAAGGAAAGCCTGCGTATGCAGCGCCTTGTAAATGGTATGTTCACACTTGCCTCCCTGGATAATGGCAAGATCGCAATCCATAAAACAGAAGTCTGCCTGTACACTCTGTTTCTGGAAGCATATGAAAAATTTGAAACGGCTGCGATTCACAAGAATATTTTTCTGGAAATCTCAATTCCTGAAGAATCCGACGCTACGGCATATTGCGATCCAGAACGTTTAACACAGGTTTTCACGATTTTGCTTGACAATGCTGTTTCCTATACTCCTGAAGGCGGACATATTCTGGCTTCTATCTTAGAATCTCACAACAAATTTATTATTACAGTGAGTGACAGCGGGCCAGGCATCCCAGACGAAGCAAAGGAGAAAGTGTTTTCGCGTTTCTACCGATATGATCAGTCCAGAACCGATAAAAATCATTTCGGGCTGGGGCTAAGCATTGCGAAAGAGATTATAGAATTGCATGAAGGCGCTATCGCTGTGCAGGATTCAGCAGAGGAAGGGGCCAAATTTATAGTAGTGCTGCCTGCAAATACCAACAACAAACAAGTATTAATCCACTGATTTGCCTCTTATTTTTGCTAAGTGGTCATTTTGACCACTTACCTTTTTTCATTTGTCCTTTGTCCGCATTTAGAACCACAAAAATAAGCATCCACGGTAATAATTCCACGGATACCACTTTTGCTCTCATTTCTTCCTTAAAAATAAGGCTTTCAAAGCCCTTAAATGCAGACAAATCCCTGTCAAAACAAAAGCGTCCGTATAAATCTTAAAAAGTCTTAACGCAGCTCTTTTAATCTGGTAAGGTGGCAATATGACCCTTTACCAGTTTAAACTATATCATTCAGACAGAATAGAAAAGCCGCCTCCAAAGAGACGCCCTCCGCTATCTAATAACAAATCATTGATAAATCATTTCTGTCCTGATAATCTCCTCGGCACGGTTCTGGATGTTTCCTATACACTGCACCCAGCCCCATCAAGCACGGCTCTTCAAATATTCCAATTTTGCAAACCAAAATAGAGTTCTATACATTTTAGTATTGGTCATCTGTCTCCATTTGATTTTATTTGTTCTCAGCTGTCCACTCTCTATGGTCTGTCCAGACTGATGTTATCATTTTGTTATCACAAAAATGTTATCAATCTCACTTATCTCTGTAATGGGAACCGCACTGGACGATTTTCATGACATCCCCTTCAATACGATACACAATACGGTTTGCATCGTCAATCCGGCGACTCCAGTATGCTGACAGATCACCGCTCAACCGTTCCGGCTTTCCAATCCCATCATATCCATTACGTTCAATATCTTTAAGCAGCTGCAATATCCGTCTCAGAGTCTTTTTGTCCTGCTTCATCCAATACTCAAAGTCTTCCCATGCTTCATCGGACCATGCCTTAATCATCCAGGTTTACCTCATGTACTGTGCCTCCGGTTGCTTCCATCTGCGCTACAGAGCGACGAAGGCGCTGCATATTGGCATCTGAATAAAAAGGATCAGCAGACACTTCAAACGGAATCCGTTTTTCTCTACCTAGTTTCTTCAGATATACATTGATTGCAGCAGACAAAGACAGACCAATATCAGCGCAGGCCTCCTCTGCCATTTTCTTAACATCATCCTCTACACGAATACTAATCTGTGCCATAAAATCGCTCCTTTCCTGAATAGCCTTATTATACGTCGGCACGAAGCATTTGTAAAGCATTTTTCTATACATTTTCATGTATAGAATAAAAATAGTTATCACTCTGGAAAACCTCAAATTTACAAATTTACAAAGTTTCCAGAATGATAACCACATAATTATTTTCTGTGTTTAACTTTTTATATTCCACTAATTCCTATTCTTATACGCTATTATCATTCGTCTGATCCTCTTTTTCTCAAATAACCGCTTTTTCTCAAATAAAGCGCCAGAGAATATCCGGCCGATATCACCGCCGCCAGAATAGTGGCCGCCGTCGGAAGCAGAATTTCTCCCGTAAACACCGCCATAATCCACAAAAAACCAACTAACACAAAGAGCCAGCCCGCCAGTCTGTTTGTCTTATTCCAGTTTTCTGTATCGTTAAGTGTCCAGGGAAGCCTCACGCCCACCGTATAATTCTGCCTGCATTTCGGCAGGTAATTGCCGACCGCAATGAACAGAACGCCGCAGAAAATCTCCACAGCTGCCAGGGTGTCCAGAGCAATGCCCAGAGCGTTCGCGTAAACCACCGCCGCGCAGACCCAGCTGACTGCCGGACATATCCAGAACACCAGCAGGAGCATTTTGGAATCAATTCCTTTCTTCCTCGGATCCAGAAGCGTAGAAAAAACGCAGAGAAAGTGAAACGCCAGTATCATGCACGGCAGACCAAAGACCGCAAAATACCTGCTGCTCCATCCGTTTGCCTCGCCGCTCCAATCGAAATTAGTCGCAATGGATTCTGGCAACGAATCCCAAGTCATAATACCGATCAGCATCGGCAGTATAATTATAATACAAGTTAATATGATCCGCATACGATATTTTTTCAACATTTCCTTTTCTCCTTCTTACAAAATAAATCTTGTCATATATTCGAGGCATCATCAGGCTTTCCGTATCCTGTCTTATCTTCAGTGGATGCCGGATCGCCCCTTAAATCCGTCAGCCAGACCATGATTTCCTCCAGCACGGAAGTATTCAATTCATAATAAATATAATTTTTAACTCTATTTTCCTTGACCAGCCCAGCTTCCTTTAAAATACGCAAATGATATGAAATCGTCGCTCCGGTCATGTCAAAATGGCTTCCGATCTCTCCTGCGGAGAGACTCTCCTTTCTTAATAAGTCCAGGATATCCCGCCGAACCGGATCGGATAGCGCTTTGAATGTTTCTGCAAAGCCCAACTGTTTCCACCTCCCTTCACCAGGCATTTCGACGTCTTTTTGATTCGTTCCTTCAGTAAAAGCTTCAATATAGTATTTAGATTTTTTTCTAAATGCAATATACTCGTCCCAAATCAATCTGTCAAGATATATTTAGATTTTATTCTAAATTCTATTTGTTTATCAATTTAAATTCATTCAACATAAGGATGCTTTTTTACAAGTTCGCCAATCGGTGTTTCATCATTTTTTGCGTTTTCGGAACGTCCAATGTAGAGTTATCCATCTGGGCACTTTGAAAATCGCAGTTTTAGCAAAACTGATCAATATTATCGCGCATGACTTCTTGATTTCTTTTTCGACGCTATCGACTGGCTTCTACCCTGCTCCTTCTCCTGCTCCCGGTGCAGATCTGATGCGCGCTCACGATACAGTGCCGGATTCTCACCCAACCTGTGGTCTACCAGCCGTTCAGCCAGAGTGACCCGGTCATATTTAAACTTCTGCCCAAATATTTCATGGAGTTTCTCGCGGATTTTGACATAGAAGCTGCTACGTAAGGGAATACGTGCTTCCAGCAGCTGTTTTTCCTGCTCTGAGTCTATCCGTTCAAGGGTTTCGCCGTACTCTTCTTCATCCACAGCAAGCTGAGCATTCAGCTGCTTCTGCTGAGTATCCAGTTTTTCCATATAGTCAGACATTTTTAAAAGAGTCTTTTCCGCCTCTTTCATCTCCGTTTCATTCTGGCAGCTAACCTTATACATCAGATAAGTTTTTCTGGTTTTCAGTTCTTCAATTTCCTCCGTCAGCGCGGTAATCTGCTGGTCAAGCTTTTTACGTTGTCTTGAATTGAAAAATCCGGTATTCTCTTTTTGTGTAAGAAGCTCTTGCTTCGTTTCCTGTTTTTGCCTCAGCTGCTTTTTTACAGATTTATATTCCGCCATAATCGGAGATGCGCTCTCAAATCGTTCCCTCGTATTAGCAATCTCTGCCGAGTTATGAAGCAGATGATATTGCAGCGTAACCATATGTTCCCGTATCTTTTCAAGAGTCTCTGCAACAGCCGGTATGACTTCCTTTACCGCGTTGGTCAGCTTCTTTATCTGTGCTTTCAGCTCTCTCAATAACTCATTGTCAGCCTTAATCTGACGATTCAGCTCGCGACGATCCGAGACAATGCCTTTATATTCCAGTTTTCCGGCAGTTACTCCTTCATGAATAGTAGGCTGTTCATCAATCCCTCTTTCCGCATGGCTGCGATGGTCAATGCGTTCTGAGCATTTCCATTTTTCCAGACAGCGGTTTACAGCATCCGCCCACGCTGCACGCCATGTGAGAAGCTGTTCCTCGCTGTTCCATTTTGCGGCAATGGGGTTCTGCCGTCCATATTTCGTGCTTTTGGGATGCTTGTCGGCACGGATCAGACCTCGCCGGTCGGCTTCGGACGGCGGCAGATAAATTTTCTTTTTCCCCTTTTCGGGTATATAAGGATACTGTTTCTCCCAACCGTCCGCTTGTGCTGTTTTAAACTCCGCGGCAGTAAACCCCTGCTCCTCGCCGCCGCGGACACACAGGTATTCTTTCTGCGTTTTGTACTGCCACTTTCCCTGTTCATCGAGAGGACGCACAGTCAGCATAATATGGGCGTGCGGATTATGGCCGTCAGTATCATGGATGCAAACATCCGCACACATTCCGTCAGCTACAAACTGCTTCTGCACAAATTCTGACAGAAGCGCCTGCCACTGTACTTTGTCCAGCTCTACCGGTAATGCCACCACAAATTCCCGGGCAAGGCGACTGTCTTTTGTTTTTTCGTTTTCTTCCACGGCATTCCAGAGCACTTCTCTGTCCTGCCATTCCCTCGGGGCATATTCCGGCAGAAATATTTGCTGCCAGACAAGGCCCTGCTTTCTTGTATAATCATGCTGTACACCGTCATAATCATTGTATATGCGTGAACAGCTCATATAGGCTGCTGCTGCACAGGCCGAACGCCCGGCACCCCGGCTAATCACCTTTGCTTCCAAATGATAGATTGCCACGCTCTCGCCGTCCTTTCTATTTTTATTACAGTTCAGGACAAAGCAGTTGTAATCTGTCGTTCTGAATCGTTATGTATGTTTAAGAAGCCAACGCCGGCTGAGTTCGATTCATGCCGGCCTGCAACGGATGTGCCGAATGCAGGAGCTGTCCGCTTATGTCAGACAGTTCGGTTGGCTTCACAGGTGTTCCGCTTGCGGAATCACCTGCCCCCTCTGGAGAAATGTCCAGTGGACATTTCGTGAAGAGCGCACGTTCCTGACCGAAGGGAAGGATACCACCGCCGCCCCAAAGGGCGGTGGTGAGTAAGTGCGCCCTTACGGGAATAAAAACTGTAAGTCTACAAGCCCCGGAGGCGCATTGTCAGCTCTTGTTTTAAAGAATCCAAATCCATATTAACTACGGATGGAGCAACATTTTCAAGAATTGCGCCCTCCTGAATCAGCCGCCTTGTTCTTGCTTTTCTCTCTCGAACCCGGTTTCTCGCTTCTACTTCCTCCTGCCTGTGCTTAGCCTGCAGCAAGGCTTTCTCTTCAGCTGTCATTTCTTTATTCTCTGCCATATCTGGCTCCTTTCCCTGAATTAGCCGTTTTCGGCCTCAGATTTAACATTTTTGTCCGAATCTGGACTTAATTGTTTTGCAAGTACCGAAATTGGTATCACTTTTGACCTCCATCCCTATCATAAATAATTAAGAATCGTCTGCATCTCAAAGTGGTACTAATGTTGTTCACAGATGATTCACATCCGACACCAAGTCAAAGACCCCGATGCAAGCATATGGGGCATCAAATTTGTAACGATACAAGCATCGGGGTATTTGACCCTCGCGGCAGTCGCCAAATATCCGTGCAAGCACAGCTACTTGGCTCGTTGCTTCGCGGGAATAAATGTGCAAATCATATGGTTTTCTATGAAAACAGGTTTTTCGCCTGTTTCATACTTTCCGATGCGATTTGCTCACGGATATTCTGATTGTTAATCCGGACTGGGACACACCGTTCCAGAATCCTGTCGTAAATACGTTTCCGGGCAATGTCACCGGTGTTTTTCATCTCCGACAACATCAGGTTCGTGGTCACAATGAGCGGTTTCCGGCTCCGGTATCGACTGTCGATGACATTAAAAACCTGTTCTTTTGAAAACTCAGAATCCCGTTCCGCACCAAGATCGTCAATAATCAGAAGACTGTATCGATTCAAACTGTCAATAAACTGGTTACGGTCGTCAAAATGCATTCCTGTAAGAGTATTGAGTATCCGCGCAAAATTGGTCATCAGTACCGGCACCCCCTTTTCCAGTAAAGCATTTGCGATACATCCGGCAAAAAATGATTTCCCCGTCCCTACATCGCCCCATAAAAGAAGCCCTGTGGATCTTGCCAGCATCTCATCCCATTTTTCAACATAGGTATGAGCGTGCCGGATCTCCGGATTGTATCCTTTATCATTGGCAAACGTACACGCATAGAGTTCTTTGTCCTGCAGACCGCTGGCCTTCATCCGGGATACATTGTCCAGAAATTCACGGTGCGCACGCGCTGCTTCTTCCGCATCATAGGCTTCCTTCTGACACCGGCACATGATGAACGGCGTAAATTCCCTGTTTCCGATATGCTTGCGGCATTGCCTCGGAGTGTGACATTTTGAACAGTAAACAAGCCCGTCTGCCTCGCATACATATTCATCATTTTCCAGCTTTCTTCCCGGAAAACCAGATTCCATTTTGTCTGTATTCGTATCCATGTTTATAAACTTTCTCCCTCCTCGTAATCATAATTGCGTTTCTGGGAAGCAGGCCTGTCCCGCAGCGCCCAGCTTCGGATCGTGGCTGCGTGATTCTGATACATCCTCCCACTGGAGGCCATATAACTGGACAGTTTTTCAATATACTGACTCCAGCCACTTACCTCGCGCTGCAGATCATACAGCTCACTCTCCGTCAGAAAAACATTGTGATATTTTCCATAGGCTGCGGCACCATCCTTACTCCCTCTTTTTTCTGAATGGTTATTACTCGTCTCTTTCTTATTACCGGACACTTTTCTGTCTGTCACAGGGACAATATTCTGTCCCTCTACTGGACAATTTTCTGTCTCTCTGGCAGACACTTTTTTGTCTGTCTGAAACTGCTGAGCGGAAGGTATTTTCACATAGATGCGATTCGGATGACCAGCTCCCTGCCGTCTGCGTACAATCAATCCACTGTTTTCCAGCGCAGTCAGGCTGTTTTTGATGGTCACCTCGCCTTTGTGAAGTGCCGCCGCCATGTCAGCAATCGTAAAGTAGATGAACGCATGACCCTGTGCATCTGTCCAGCCATCATTCTTCATAGAAAGCCTCGTCCGATCCAGAAGCAACATATAGAGCAGCTTCGTTGTTTCAGACAAACCGCTGTCCAGCAGAAATTTGGGGAAAATCATATGTGGCGGCAGATTTGCGCCAGTTGTCAGATATTCGGTCATGGTTCACCTCCTCATTGTTGCGGTATTACTCTCCAAGAAAATCCCAGTCTATATCCATTTCCGGGTCTTTACTATGTGAGAAAGTAACCTCCTTTGTCTGTGACTCTTCTTTCTGCCTGGTTCCTGCCATACACCCGGCAAGAAACAGCGGCAGTGTTTTCTCCATTGACACCTGTACGGCCTCTACAATCCGTGAGACAAATTGATCTTCTTTTTCCCGCGTTTCCAGATAGGGATCATCCTGACGGCGATAATATCGTTCAAAATAATCCACAAGTGACAGCGCGATTACCTGGCTGTATGACTTAAACACTTGCCGGTCCATCGTCTGCAAATATTCCCATGCTCTGCGCTGCGTGTCTTTATCCAGATTAAAGCGGAGATTTGTACTCCAGATATTCCGGCTCATGACTGCTCCTTCCTGCGCAGGCTGGTGTAGGCCAGATATTCATATCCTTTGGCAGTTGCGCAAATATCGTCCACAATCGTTACCCGATTTTTTTCGTAATTACCAAAATTTTTCACCAGACAGCCACCGCCTCCAACCACATACAGCCGCATTAAATCGGGATTGTACTCATAACGGCGGAGTGTAGCAAAAATATCCTTCACATAAGACCTGGCAACCGCAATGATACATTCCAGATACGGCTTGCCGATATCGGCATTTCCGAAACGAAGTACCTGTTCCACAGTCGCGTCTTCAATCTTTACTCCGAAGCTGTCCAAAATGGCATTTCTGGCAGCAATCATGCACTGATTGACTCCAAACTTTTCAGTCCAGCAGCGATTCTCGACTGCTTTTTTGTTGTTGACATAAAGAATATTCATCGTACCGTTTCCAATGTCTGCCAGAAGATTTGTTCCTTTAAAATCGCCCAAGCGGTTGACAATGGCAGGATACCCTTGTGGATACAGACTGCATCCGGTAAAATGAATAGAATACTCCTTCGCATTGAAGCGATACTGCACATCCGGAGCACAAAGCAGGTAGCTCCTGAAGTTCTCTCTTTGCTTCCGTATCCAGGTCAGCGGCAATCCGGCGGCAAGATGAACATTCCCGCTTCTGATGCCGCAAAGATTCATCTCTCTCGCAACAGCCATCAGAGTCAGCAGAAAATAATCTTCATCCACTGCCTTATCTGCAATAAATTCCTTGTGTCCTTCCCCGATACGATAATAGCACCCGCCATATTCCAGAATATTTCCTGAGAAGATCGGTTCTGTGTCATAGGCGGTAATTCCTGTTGGCGTGACAGTATTTGCCGTTTTAATGTTGCCATAACCATGATCTACGCCAATGATTTTTGTATTGTTCAGTTCTCTCATGTCCTTTCATCCTCCTTGATCCTGTGCTTATTTGTTGCCGTTCAGACAACATTTGTAGTTGCAAAACAAAACGCCTCCCTTCTATTCTTTTGCCACCAGATTCATACCGGATTTTAAAGTCTGGTACTGGTTGCTTGCAGAAATAGTCTATCGTAAGGCGTGGAAAAGGTCATTGAGTGGAAATTGAGCGGAATTTGACTGGATTTCACATTTAAATATCGCAAAAAAAGATGACCCCTGTCAGAGTCATCTTTTCTGGTACTCAGTTAATTGACTATTGCCGTAATTAGTGTTTGGATAAGAATTCCTGCGCAATATGAATGCTGGCTTGCGGATAAAGGTTCATAATCTCCTGATATTTTGCTTCTAGCAGTTCCGGGGAATCTGCCCATATGATTTCATATATGGCAGTGGCCTTTTTAAAATGTTCTCCGGCCTCTAAGATCTTTCCCTGCAGCAGAAGAATGCTGCCTATCGTCTCCTGCACCACCGCGTAATCACCGCACATGTCTGAATTATTTTCTTTGATCGTTCGTGCCAGTTTGCGTAAGGCATATAAACCACGATCAGGTTCTCCGGTATCGCATAGAAAGACAGCGTAATTTGCAATCTGAGCAATACAGTCATTCATGGCTGCCGGTTGATATTTCTCCATAATCTGAATTCCTGTCTCCATGTGATGTCGGGCCAGATCATATTTCTGCATTTTTCGGTACCTGGCACCCAGATTCGAATGGATATTGGATACCAACAGCGCGTTCTCCGTACTGATTATTGGCAGAAGCGCAAGTGCATCCTCATCCAGTTTGACCGCCTTCTCCTGATCTTTTTCACGGGAAGCCCGATAATCGAGGAGCAATGCTCTGTCCTCAATTGTCCCTACATCTGGATCTGGCTGTCCTAAAAGTGATTGCATTTCCTGTAAAACCAGATTCATTCCTTCTTCGTAATGATAGTTGACCATATAAGCGAACGCATCTTCCAAAAAACGCAGATAGCTCTGCAAATCATCCTTTTCCGCGAGTAAGATAATATTTTCAATAGTCTGGAACATGACTTTATAGTATGTAATATCCAGACCACGGTGTAAACAGATGTCTTGCAATTTACTTAACAGAAGCATGCAGTTAACAATGGACGGTTTCAAATCTGTTTGAGCTATTTCCTGAATCATCGGATGCAGTGCAACACATCGTCCAGGCAACGGAGTAATAAATCCCATCTCGATCAAGTCATTTATCAAGTTTAAATCTGGAAGGGAAAGCCAGTCAGCCAGCCGCCGGGAAGCAATGCCGGTTAATGGAATCAACACCATATTTCTCATCAGCATCTGCTGTTTTTCTGAAAGAAGATATAAAGAAAACAAGGTATGAATATGCCCATAATAGGTTTCCTTCATCGGCTTTCCATCTTTTTTTATAGATATTCGATCCGTACTGTCAAGAGCAACCTTTTCCTCCTGCAATTTTTGCAGCAAAGTGCGTGGCTCCAGTATGCCATGCTCCAACAAGCGTGCGGCAAGCTCCACCGCCAGCGTATGCCGGTGAACAGTATCAATGATCTCAGACAGTTCCGACTCGTGATTTCCTGCTTCGGAATAATAGCGCCCCATCAATTTCAGCAATGCGGTTTTATCCGAAATTTCTGAGAGTTCCATCGTAGCGTAGTGATCCATCCGGCTTCGTGTAGTAAAAAGTATCCGGCAGCGATATTTCATCACGACTGACAGAAAGCTGTCCTTGGTCGCTGTAACATTAAAATTATCAATAATCAGCAGAGTATCCGATTTTAACGTGCGAAGAAAACGATTATGTCTGCGGAAACGTTCTTCCTCGCTCTCATCTGGCCTGTCGTCAATAAAGTCCAGATCAATCATATCCTGACGCAGATCACCGCTGTAAACAATATATATTATATTTGTATATTCATTTTTGTACTGCTTCGCATAGGCTTTTGCGATTTCACTTTTACCAATGCCGGCGATTCCATATAGAAACAGTTTTCCCCGTTCTGAAAGCATTTTATGAAGAAGCTCCAGTTCCTGTTCCCTTCCGCAAAAATACCGGCAGGGTTTCGGTACCTCATTTCCCATAATAAAGCCAGCCAGCACAGGAGAAAGATCGCCGCAGGCCAACAGTTTTTTCGTCTACGCATCTCGCTTCACAAAGTCACGATCCATGCTAAAGTAAAGAACCGGCGCAATAAAATCTGCATCCTCTTTTTTATTCCTGCAGGGATACGGCTCTATCAATTCCATCTTCTTCCGTTCGGAGATAGACTCATCTCCGATCACCAATTCATATATCTTCTGCACAGCCATCCCACTATCGAACATGACCGGCAGAATATTTTGATATATATCCCGCGCCAGGTTCCGCTGATGTTGTTCGTCTGTATAGTACTTTGTGATTCGCGGACTCACCTTAGCCTGTCCATTCATCCACCGGCAGACAAGGCCATTATCAAAGTCAAAATCCCTTCCTTCATCGCTGCTGACAAAATCATCAAAAAGGGAATAGAGATAATCCAACTGTCCCATATCATTATTTTCACTGATATATTTTTTGATGATTGCCATGACAGAAGCAAAGTCGCAACGTTCCAAAAAGATCACCACCTATTTTTGTCAATTCACAGTCAATCGGCGCTCAATGCAGATTTGTCTGTCGCATGGTATCATGCTGATACAAGGACTTCGAATGATTCTCGTTCAGACCCCACCGGATGTATTCACTTCAAAGGACTAAAGATTCACGAACCGGCGCGGCATTGGAAACGAATCACAAGGAAATCCGTAGTATTGGTCATCAGTTGTTCGAATGAATTATATCACCGGTCATTCAGATTTGAAACACAAATCATACTATATTTCGTGGGCTACAATTCAAGGTAATAGCGGACAACTTCTTTTACATAAACTGAAATACCAGGGGGTGCCTGTTATGGCAAGAAAAAGTGCTGAAATCCATGTGATTGTTCATTATCCCAAAACAGAAGCCGGAAAAAAAGAACTGGCAGAGCGTGCCGCCGGCATCCACGCGGAAACCGTCAGCCAGTATATAAAGAATCTGGATTGTCCTGCTGCTCAAAAAGAGCTTCTGCTCGACTCGGTTATTGAAACTGTCTCGAATAGAAAAACAGGCGAGCAAGCCGATTAAAGAGAGCTTGTTCGTCTGTCTGCTTTTACCTGTTTTGGATCGTCTGCTTTTCTATTTTACAAGTATGCTTTTTATTCGGATCGTTCTCTGAATAATTGATCCCAACCAGAAGAATATCATGCCGCAGGTTTTCCAACTGTTTCGGATATTTACGATCTTTAATCTGTGCAATCGCACCGTCATCTGATTCATTCCATTTCAGTTCAATCAGAAGTACCGGTAAGGGCGAGCCTGCCCGGGGCAGATAAACCAGATCTGCATATCCATGGCCGGTAGGAAGCTCCTGAATTTCCGCATACTCGTCTATACAAACCATATATGCCGTGCGAACCACGCTTCGAAGTGCCTGCTCATTATTGTAAAACAGAGGCGCTGCCGAAGACTGATGTACCGACTCGATTGCTTCTGCCACAGCATCCTCGCGCATTGCCAGTGTATCCTTTAGAAGTTGTCTGGACCGCACAATCAGTCTTGCAAGCTCTACGTGTTTCTCACTGTCTTCGATAGCGGTAATAAATTCCTGTCGGATTTCCTCATTTGGAATGCGTACCGTCTTTGTATTCCTGTCATATGCCAGGTATCCCAGATGAATCAGCAAGGTAAAAACATCATCCCTGTTTTTCAGAATGCTCATGTCGTTTTGAAATTTCCGTATATTGACAGGAACATCCTGTCCGCTCAGCATACTTTTCAGAGCACTCTGAATTCCGTCAAAATCTTCCTCTATATAAGATTTCAGAGACTCATATGTTTCTGTATTCGCCCAATACGTATCGTAATTACGCATGGAGATTGCCTCCATGACAGAATTCGGATTATAGACAGATCCACTGTCATCAAACGAATATCCATCATACCAGCGTTTCATATCCTCATAATTCAACTCATGTTCTTTACAGAGAGCTTTCACTTCATCTTCTGTAAAGCCTACATAACAAGCCAGATTCCCAGGATTGACCATAGTAAGCTCCAGAACATCGGTCAGGGCCGACTGTTTTCCATATTTTTTGATTGGAAGAATGCCAGTCATATATGCCACAGCAATAGCCCTGCTGGTCACAGGACTTTTGAATAATCCCCGAAGCAGATTCAAATACTGCTCTTTCACAAGACTATTATCAGCTGCTTCTCGAAAAATCGCATCCCACTCATCAATCAGAAAAACGAACTGCCGCCCAGTAGCCTCCGTGATCTGAAAAAGCGCAGTCGGAAGGTCTGTCCCGCCTTTTACCTGCGGATAATCACTCGCAAGCTCTTCGATCACCTGACTCTGCATCAGCAGCACGATCTGGTCTATGCTTTTGCCCTGACTGAGAAGCTGCGATATAAACCAGGTAATATCTATATAGATAACATGATACTGATTGAGATGCGTCTTATAAGAGCCATCCCCGGCAATTTTTAAATCCTGAAACAATTCTCCGGAATCACAGCTGTAATCATAATAAGCGCAAAGCATCTTTACCGCATAGGATTTTCCAAATCTTCTTGCACGGGTGAAACATATGAACTTTTTGGGAACATTGATCCGGCTGTTCACAAAAGAAATCATGCCGGACTTGTCCACATACTCCGCTTTCCGGATTTGTCTGAAAGCCTCTTTTCCCGGGCTATAATACAATCCCATTCCCACCATCTCCTAGGTTTTCACTTACATTCGCTCCGACAGCATCCCCGCTGTGTTCATCCGTTGTATTGATCCTTAGTGTAACAGATTTTTTCAGTCTTGTCATTGATTTATTGATCGGACAAGCCACAAATTTTGGTCTGGCTCAAATTGAACCAGACCACTTTTTCTCTTCAGCATTCATGAACAAACTTCATTTACTTTTATGTAGTCTCTGAGATATTTCTCCCATGAACTTTTCGTAACCCGCTTTTTCCCGGACTCCCATATTTGAAGTGTGGCGGCGGGAACCTGAATCAGCCGGGCAAAGGCTCTTTGATTCAACCCCAGGCGCTTTCGACAGTCCAGAAGCATTTCCCGCTGACCGTTATACAGGAAGGAATTGTACTCGTCCAGCAAATCCGTTACAGGCACATGAAACAGCTCTGCAAGCCTGTCCGCAACATCACTCGGAATATAATCGGTCTCTCCGCTTTCAAATTTCGTATAGTGACCGCGTGTAATGCCGATTTTCTCTGCCACCTCTTTTTGCATCAGACCCATGTGATGGCGGCACCACTTCAGGCGGGCGGGAACATCCTCGATTTCTTCATAGCTATGGTATTGCTGATTACAAAGCTGCGCATCCACAAGCCGGTGCGGCACAATCAGGCGGAAACGATAAACACATAACGGCGCATAGCGCACAATTTCATCCTTTGCCCTGCACATCAGGTAATTATGATCCGAAAACTGAGCAAAAATCCGCCATCTGTCTTCTCTGACTGCTTCTTTCTCACCCGAAAACGCGTTGGCGAGCGGATAGGTTTTTCAATGCAGCGAGCCGCATATGTCCCAAGCCTTGAATTTTTCTCACAATCGAACGTTGTCACAGCCTTGATGAGTCCAATGATCCCGATCGAGAGCAGGTCATCCGGATCCAGCTCGGACGACTGATATTTTTTCGCTATATGCGCCACCAGCCTTAGATTGTGCTCTATCAACAGATTCCTGGCTTCCATGTCCCCTTTCTGGTATCGTACAAGATACGCTTTCTCTTCTTCTGAGGACAACGGCTTTTTAAACGTTTCCAAAAAAGCACCTCTAAGCGGTTTTCTTTATTCTATGAATGAACTCGCTTAAAAGTGCTTTTCCAAAGCCAGACCAATCAGTCGGTCGGTCTTGTCTGCCATGAACAAAGGGATATTCAGCATATCGCCATCCAGCTTCAGATTGCCCAGGGAGAATCGCACACGAAGCTTCACCTGATCCGGAAATAGTTCTTTGAACTTCTTAAGACTCTTGCTCGTCGTATTTGCTTCGGATTTGACTTCCACAGGGAAAATATCATTCTCCCGCTGGATGAGAAAATCCACCTCATACGGAGGATTTGTCTGCGTCCAATACCGGGGAGTCACTTCAAACTGTGTAAGCAATGTCTGAAGGACATAGTTTTCTGTCAATGCTCCCTTAAATTCCGTAAACAGACGATTCCCTTCCCCAAAAGCGGTCGGTGCCAGCTGAGCCAGACGGCGAAGCAGTCCCACATCCACCAGATAAATCTTGAAAGCCGAAAGATCATCATAAGCAGAAACAGGAAGACCAGGCGCAGAACTGCGATAGATTTTATGCACCAGCCTGGCATCTACCAGCCACTGCAAAGCATCCTCGTATTCGCGGGCTCGTGCTCCCTCTTTGACAACCTTGTAGATAAATTTCTTATTCTCTCTGGCCAGCTGGGACGGTATGGACTTCCAGACCATTGAAATTTTGGGAAACTCACTGATATTCGGATGTTTGGCAAAATCACGTTCATAGGCGCCAATGATTCCGGACAAAGCCTCCTGCATGGCGGAAACATCCCGTGCTTCCGTCCACATTTTCACGGATTCAGGCATTCCTCCAGTCACATAATACATCTTAAGCTTTTCGTATAGAGGGTTAAAGAAGGCATCCGGGAGCGGCTCAATTGTGTCCACCGTTTCCAGATACTCAGCCAGGTTTCCATCCCCATTGGCGAGTAAAAACTCTGTAAAGGTCATAGGGTCAATCTGCATAAAGTTGACCTTTCCTACCGGAAACGAAGAAGGCTTTGCCAGGGCAATGCCCAGCAAAGAGCCAGCGCAGGCAATATGGTACTGCGGCGCATTTTCACAAAAATATTTCATGGAGTTAATAACCTTAGGGCAGTCCTGAATTTCGTCAAAAATAATGAGTGTTTTCTCAGCAACAATTTTCTGACCGCTTGCCAGCATCAGGTTCTGCAGAATCCGGTTTACATCTTTTGTAGTTTCAAAAAACTGCCTGTATTCTTCGTTTTCATCAAAGTTGAAATAAGCAGTATTTTCATAATATCGTCTGCCAAACTCTTTCAAAAGCCAGGTCTTACCTACCTGACGCACGCCCTTTACGATCAGTGGTTTACGATAAGGAGAATTCTTCCAATCCAGCAGCTTATTCAAAATCAATCGTTCCATGCACGCACCTCATCACATTTTTATATATGTTTTCGTGTATCTTAATCACACTTTTATTATATACTTTGTTTTATTTAAATACAACCACCAGAACAAAAAATCTTAATTTTACCTTTCCTCAATACGGGTAAGATAACTGTCGGCAAAAATTTTTAATGCAAATGGCGCCTGCAGACCAGAAGTTCATTACATGGTAGATATCCGGTCACGGCTGGCGGCAGTTAAAAAGATGGTGGATAACGGCGACTATTTCACAAATCACCGCCCTGGAAGGGTGGCATAAACGAAGTATGATGCAGGCATCTTTTGTGGAGCGCGGCGACATCTGGGCAGTCGGCAGGCTTCGGCTTGCGTTTAACTACATGGACGGTAAGTTATCCATGACTGGACTTTCACCAGCTAGAACTGTGCCATGCCCGGCACACATAGAGAAATGCCCTCGGCATAAAAACCGAGGGCATTAAAATCAGAGGATTTTTTCGTAATCCATCATCCCATAAAGGACACGGACAACCTGAATTTCTCTTTTCTGTTCGATTGGGCGATAGAAAACAATGTAATTTTTCACGATGAGCTTGCGGAGCGTTTTGTCTTTAATCAGGCTGCTCCTGACAAGCGGACACATAAATGGATTCAGACATACACGATCGAGAGACTCATCTATGTCATCAATCAGCGCAGCAGCGGCACTTGGATTGCAGAGTTCTTCTGAGATGTATCGGAAGATATCCTCCAAGTCTGACTGTGCCCGTGGATAGATGTTCAGAGCATACTTATTATTTTCCATACCGCTCCTTCATGGAAGCAAGGAAAGAATGCCCTTCCACTGGCTGTGCGCCTGCATCGATTTCATCCAGAGCTTCGTTGACAAGCGTTGCTGCCTGTGCTTCCGCCATTGTTTTTTCATAAAGCGGAATGCTCATGAGAACCATTTCTCCGTACCCGTTTTTTGTAACGATGATAGGAACATCGCTCTCTTTGCAGGTCTGGGTAATCTGCGCTGTATTTTTGAGTTCATTAATCGGTATTACTTTTGGTAACGGCTGCATCATAGTTATACACCTCCGAAAATTCTGTGCTAATTATACTCTTATTATGCCACAATCAGCACAGAAGTCAATAGGCGCAGAGGTGTTCAAAAAATTTTTAAATGTGAAGGAAGTGGGGCTACATAGCAAACAGAATCGCAGATATCACCGTGGAAATTGGCGGCGATACCACCATCACCACGCTGCTGACACAGAAACAGAAGCTCCTGACAGAAGCTATCTCCGAGACAAAGGAAAAGCTGAAATCCCTGGATGACCAGGCGGCGGAGTCCAATGCGGCTCTCGTCAAAATCGGTGAAGCCGGTGAAACGCTTGAATCGGTGGACGACTCCATCTCTGGAGTGGTAACGAAGCTGCTCGGAGTGACTACTGCCGTTGTCGCACTCGGAACGGCGGCAGTGACCACCACGGCGGACTTCGAGACTGCCATGAGCAAGGTCAAATCCCTCATCAGTTCGTCCTCGACTGACCTTGAGGGCTACATGCTCAGCTTCAATTTTAACAAGAATAAAAAAATTGGTCTAAAAAAACTCGTCCTTGGCGATCGAATACTAATTGAGGCAGTGATTTAAGCCGGAAAATACAGCAGGCTCCTGATACACAGATGTGTACCGGGAGCCTGTTTCTTTTTTGCCTTATATACAATTTTATATCTGTTTTCTCTGACGTTTCCGTTCGTCCATCACCAGCAAAACTGCCGCTGAAATCAGTAGCACAGCTACCCATCTGCCAAGCGGCGTTTCATCGCCTGTCTGCACTGCGTCTGTGGTCGAGGAAATATCGCTCTCAGACGTCTTCCCACTCTGTCCTTCCGTTCCTGTGCCGGTTCCGCCGGATGTTTCGCTCTCTGTGTCACTTTCCGTGACGGTTTCATCGGGTGTCTCGCTCTGCGCTTCACTCTCTGCATCCGTTTCACCGGACGATTCGCTCTGTACTTCACGCTCTGGATCGGTTTCATCGGACAGCTCGCTCTGCGCTTCACGCTCTGGATCTGTTTCGGTGAACGGCTCGCTCTGTGCTTCGCTTTCCGTCTCAGTTTCAACAGGCGGCTCACTCTGCTCCGTTTCGCCTGTCTGCGGCTCCTCGGTTTCCGTATCAACCGGGGCAGATGTTTCTGGCTCCGGGTTCACCGTGCCCGGC
>Ga0192278_1026_pt1 | contig 39180 bp, 32 predicted proteins | sample Koala_Koa24_K3_FD_131271 | JGI IMG/M metagenome (GOLD analysis project Ga0192278, IMG submission 131271) | Enriched cells from koala feces incubated with labeled cellulose particles, San Francisco Zoo, California, United States - Koala_Koa2-4_K3 ...
TCAACCGTACCCTTCGGCAGAACCCAGCCTTCGTACTTATTCCGATAGCTTTTGTACAGAACAAGCACTTTCCCCCTGAAAATCACCACACCGCCACAGCTAATTGCTTCAATCATTGCAACGCCTCCTGTTTGCGTGTGACCCATTTTTGAATGAACTGTGACCAGTATAACTCTTTTTTTTCAATCACGCAACCAGAAAAAAGAAATTTATTCCTCCATTTATTCCGCCACGTAGTTGTAATACGCCTGAAAAACCTGTGAGGCAATCGGCACTGCTGTGTCGCTTCCCGCGCCTCCATCTTCGGCAATCACAACCACGACCAGATCGGCTTCTCCGCCGTCATCATAAGAGTAGCCGACAAACCAGGAATGGGTGCCGCCATTGCTGTCAGAACCGTATTCCGCGGAACCGGTCTTACCGGCCACTGTAAAATCGTACCAGCCCAGAGAGGTCGCTGTTCCGCTGATGACCGTCTCTTCCATGTATTCCTGCAGAACGCTGGCCTCTTCTTCCGTCATGAGACGTTTGTATCGGGAGGATTTTGTCTCTGAGACAAGCGTGCCGTCATTGGCTTCAATGTAATCCACCAGATACGGCTGCATCATGACGCCGTCGTTTGCGACGGTAGCCGTGATCAGAGCCATATGCAGCGGCGTCACCAGCGTCTCTCCCTGGCCGATCGCAGTCTGCATAATCTCGCCGTAGGATGCGCTTTCGCTCAGCGTAAACTGCGAGGTGCTGTGCTGAAGCGTCGTCGGCAGGGATGTGTTGAACAGGAATTCCTCGCAAACGTCCGCCAGGCTGCTATTCCCCAGGCTGAGGCCAATACTGGCAAATGTGGTATTGCAGGATTTTGCAAAGGCGGTTTTTAAATCCACCGTTCCGTGTACCTTGCTGTTGTAGCAGTGAATCGATGCGCCGCTCTCCTCAAACGTTCCTTCACAGGTAAAGGTAAAATCCGAATAGGTTGACGGATTCTCACGCATATAAGCAAGTGTCGTCAGAATTTTAAAGGTCGAGCCGGGCGGATACAGTCCCTGCGTCGCACGGTTCAAAAGGACACTGCTGGAGCTGTCATTGACAACACTCTCCCAGATCTCATCGATCTGATTCGGATCAAAATCCGGCTTGGATACCATCGCCAGGATTTTTCCAGTGGAAGGTTCAAGGGCGATCACAGCACCATTGTAGCTGCCAAGCGCGCTGTAGGCCGTCTGCTGCAGCGTTACGTTCAAAGTCGTATACACCGAATCTGCCAGCTGTTTTTCATCCTCGGATTCTTCCCGAAGCTGCGTAAGCACAGAGGTATGCGAAGTCATCAGGTCGGAATTGCTGGTCGATTCCAACCCTGATTTTCCATTAGAAGAATAACCAATCACATGGGCAAACACATTTCCGTAGGGATAAATCCTGGTTTCCGTGCCGTCATCCGCCACGCTTGTGTACGCCAGCGTCTGGCCATCCGAGGAATAAATGGAGCCCCGGATATATTTATCCTCATTCGCGTCCTGCTTGGTATTGTACGCGTTAGAATTCAGAGAGTCCGCTTTCCAGACATTCAGATAAACCAGGTAGCCGATCATAAGAAGAAACAAGAATACAAACACATAGGTGACAATGCTGAGTTCTGTATTTCGCCCCTTGCTGTTTACCGGCTCCGTTTCCTGTTCAAAATGAACCTCCCGCACCTTTACCGGAATCTTCTGATCCTGTTCGGATTCCTTTTTTCTCTTTCCGCGCGGCGTTTTGATTCCCATATGCTTCCTCCACTCTATTCACAGCAGCACAGGCCGCTTCCCTTTCCGAACATGTCTTCGCGCTCTGACCTGTGCATTCTGTTCTCAGTTCTTCCGGCTATCGGAATTCTTTCCTCGCAGAAACCGCCGTTTCTTTTTGCCGGAATCCGTATCCTTTTCACTCTGCACATATTCCTCCGCGGAATACGGGGCTGCGTAAAAATCCGTATCCGGTTCCTGATAGCCATTCGAACGATACACACCGGGGTTCTGATAGCCATTTGATCGGTAAACTCCGGTATTTTGCCCGGGATAGCCATTTGGTCCATAATAACTGGGCTGACGCGGTGAGCGCCCCGCCTGTCCGGCCATCCGTTTTCTCTGTTCCTCCGCTATCCGCTGCGCTTCTTTTTCCTCGCGGCCAGCCTCTTCATCGTTCCTCAGCATATAGAGGCCCTGCACAATCGCAAACATAATCAGAGTGCTTAAAACGGAGCTGCCGCCGTAGCTCACCAGAGGCAGTGTCACTCCCGTCAGGGGAATCAGCTTAATCGTGCCTCCAATCGTCAGAAATACCTGTGCTGCGTAAGTCGTCCCCAGGCCGACCGCCACCAGCCGGTAATAGCGATTGGTCAGCTGCATACCGATATTCACAAACATAATAAAACAGCTCATACAAACCAGTATCAGACAAATACCAAAGATCCCGCCAAGTTCCTCCGCAATTGCAGCAAAAATCATATCCTGCTCCACAACCGGTATCGCAGTCGGCGAGCCCTGATAAAGGCCAGTTCCGAACCAGCCGCCTGCCGCGATCGAAAACAACGCCTGCGCGACCTGATACCCTTTCACCTGATAATCCGCAAACGGATCCATCCAGGCCTGTACACGGGTACGTACGTGGGAAAACAGAAAGTACGCGCCTACACCGCCTGCACCCCCGGCCAGAAGCCCGGCCAGCGTATAAAATGGATTTTTGGTGGCAATGAAAACCATAACCAGGTACGTAATAAAGAAGATCACCGCGCTTCCAAGGTCCTTCGACACCACAAGAATCAGCACATGAACAGCCGCCAGTCCGGTCGCAATCACGACTCTCCTGAAATCCCTGGCATGCTGCAGCAGGCCTGCTATCGCAAATACATAAACTATTTTTACAAATTCAGATGGCTGGAACGTAAATCCGCCGATCGAGAGCGAGAGCTTTGAACCGTAGGTAGTCTGCGCCGCGATCGCGACCAGCGCCAGCAGACCAATCCCCAGCAGGGTGTACGCGTAATACATCTTTGTGATAAATCGGAGTTTTCGGATAATCACCGGAATCAGCAGCGCCAGGACGGTCGCTGCCACGGCAATGATAAACTGTTTCTTACATTCATCATAGTCCAGGCGCGCGATCATGATAAACCCGATCGACAGAAGCATACACATATTGTTGACCAGCAGCCTGGAAGACAGCGGATAAATCACGCGGAACAGAATCAGCGTAAGCAGCAGGTATAATACCTGCGCCCCGTAAAAGAGGATCACCTCAAAGTCTCCACGCTGAATATAGATCAGTGCGTACGCGGCAAAATGAAGAAAAAACATCAGCATATTCTGGCGCAAAAACAGATACTGCCGTGATTCCTCATCTTTCTTGCGAAAAACCGTATAGCACTGCAGAGTATAGAATGCCATAAGAATAATCATCAGATATTTGGATACCTGGTAGAGCAAACTGATCATGACTACTCCACTCCCCTTTTAAAGTGTCCTCTCGTTCCCTCCGCATCAGGCGACGACTGCCGCCCCCGTTTCCGGAAATCCTTTTCTGTTTCAGAAAAACCCAGCCAGCCCGCGTATTCATCCAGAATATGCATCGTCTCTTTCCCCGTCTCAATCGTAAAAGAAAGACGCATAAAAGCCGGATGCAGCTTTTGAAGCTCTTCCCTGCAGCTGCCCAGCCGCAGCGGGATCGAATTATAAATCGTATTGGTACAAATCGAACAGCGCGTCAGAACCGGAAAACGGACATTTTTCCGATCGCGCAGGAACAATAGGCTGCCGCTGCTCCCCGAAGCCGCTTTTTTCTGCTTCCTCTTTGCCTCTTGTCCTTTTCTGCAGCCAATCGTGTTTTTCCGCACGCACTGCGCCGACTGCATCAGCGCCTGATAGCCGTAGATCATGAGTTCACTGTCCGCAGAATCAAGCGTTTTCAGTTCGCGCCCATTCAGCTCCGCCGGGAATGTGATACGAGAAACTCCCTCCTCGCGAAGCAGCGCCCTCGACTCACTGTTGAAAGAATACAGACTGTCCTCCGACGCATATTCCGCATTTGGAAAGGAACGCCGGAAGTACTCCAGCTCGTCCACCGTCTGAACCAAAAATCCATCCATCTTCGCAAGCAGTGCCCAAACAGAAGGATTCTCCAGCTGTGCGCGTCCGCTATCACGCAAAACCGGCGGGGCAACAAAATAACACCGAAATCCCCACTGATGCAAAAGAGTCATCTTTTCTGCAAGCGAACTGCTGCATGCGGCTTCCAGAAAAAGCATGGAATCCAGATAAACGGTGTCAAATCTTCCGACAATGCCGAACTTCTTTTCTTTCTGAGCCTTCGCCATCCAGTCAAGCACCGCGTTCAGCTGTTCCATGGTCGTTATCAGAAGGTTGACAAGTGGTTTTCTCTGCGCAGTCCGAGCAGCCGTCTCAGACGCAGAATCTAAAGTACAGAATTTTTCTCCTGACACAGCTTCCAAAGCACACGCTGCTTTCTCCGGCACTGCGTCCGGCACACAATCTGTCCTTTCTGATACTTCCTTCGCCACGCGCACGCCTCTCTCCAGAAGAATTTTCTCCTGCAGCATCTGCAGGGCGTCACGGCGCAGCTCATTGAGCATCCGCACCGGCAGAAACAGGCCGTCCGCAAGATGAATCTCCAGCTGTTCAAAAGTAAATGGCGTATTCCCGGTCTTTCGCATCTGGCGGGAAACATCCTCCACTGTCGCGGCCGTCGTCTTCGCCATCATCGGAGCTTCCCCGACGGCTTTCACTGAGTATCTGCCGCCGCGCGTCTCTTCGGCGCACCACAGCTCCAGTATAACAGGTTTATCTGGAAAAATTCTTAAATCACCATTAATTTTTACCTGCATATTTTCCTGCAGGAAGCGCCGGTTGTCCTCCGCTTTTTTCTGGGCAGCCTGTGCATTCTCTTTTTTCGGGCGTTCCATTGCAATCATGGCCGGGCCATTCTTACTATAATAATATCCTTTCGAAAAGCCGCCGCGGTCAAACAGATCCAGAAGAATCTGACGGTCTTCCTGCTCCACACGATATCCCGCGCGCCCCTTCTGACGATAAAGATCCAGATATTTGCGGTAAATATGTGTCACGCCCGCCGCGTATTGGGGCTGTTTCATCCGCCCTTCTATTTTAAGGGAGAGAATTCCCGCCTCCAGCAGATCCGGAAGGATATCCAGCGTACACATGTCTTTCATGCTGAGCGGGTAGCCTTCTTTGCGGAATCCCGGCGCCTCGACCGTATAGGGCAGACGGCAGGGCTGCGCGCACCGTCCCCGGTTCCCGCTCCGGCCTCCAAGCATGCTGCTTAAGAGGCAGCGCCCTGAATAACAATAGCAGATCGCGCCATGGACAAACGTCTCCACCTCCATGCCGGACGACGTGATTGCACGAATCTCCTGCAGGGACAGTTCTCTGGCCGGCACTACCCGGCTGATCCCATGACGGGCCAGAAACGCAGCGCCCTCCGGAGTCGTCACACTCATCTGTGTACTGGCGTGCAGCTCCAGATCCGGAAACTGCTCACGCAAAAAGCGAACCACACCGAGATCCTGCACAATCAGCGCATCCACCCCGTGCTGGTACAGCGGCGTGAGGAATGGAAGCAGATCCTGACGCAGTTCTCGCTCCTTTATGAGCGTATTCACGGTCAGGTACACCTTTCTGCCACGCAGATGGCAGTACTCAATCCCTTCGATCAGCTCCGGCTCATCCGGATTATCCGCGTATGCCCTGGCGCCAAAAGCGCGTCCTCCAATATATACCGCATCCGCTCCGGCATTTACAGCCGCGCGAAGCGCCTCCAGAGAACCCGCGGGTGCAAGAAGCTCCGCAGTGCTGGACAGAGGAGTCTCGTTTTCTGTTTTTCCGGTACGTTCCGCCAAAGATTCCCGGCGCAGCAATTGTTCTGTCATGACTTTTTGCTCCTTTTTGTCCAATAGGGAAGTTCGGAGAACTTTCCTATTGGATAGGAAAAGCTGCAATTAGTTTGACAGAAATTGCAGCTTTTTCTTTCCTATTCACAGCGAGTCTGATACACGCTTACATTACTTGTTCTTTATCTGTGTTTCCAGGCGAACGATCTCTTTTTGCAGCTCTGCGTTCCGATCCTCAAGCGTCTGGTTCTGCTTTTCCGAATTTTCCAGACGAATCTGAGCCGTGATCAATTCATGACGGAGCTCGTAAATATCGCGATCCTTTTCCGAAAGATCCTGCTCCAGCTCCTCGACCTTGTTCTTCATCTTAAAATAGTCATCCGCAGTATTCAGGTTCAGCAGGATTCCTCTCATATCCGGCGACAGTCTCTGATAACCGTCGACATTCCGAAAGTCTGAAATCTTGCCATTCAGATAAGCGGCTACCCTCTGCAGATACTCCTCACTCTCATATCCGCTCAGTGTATATATTTTCCCGGCAATAATTACCTGTGTCCTGTTCTTGGATGACATAGGCCGACCTCTCTTTCTCCCCGATAATTTTGATTATATAATAGATTTTAGAAATTACAACCCTTTCTTTTCCCTGACCAGCAACTACACCAGGCCCGAAAACTCTACCTTTTCACTCCGCACCCTGCAGCAAATGCATGGTGCGGGTCTAACCTGTAATCAGGCCTGCCATATGCTCTCTGGCAAATTCTGTGACAACACGTCCCTTTGGCGTGCGGTTCAGAAACCCGTTTTTGATCAGATAGGGTTCATACACATCCTCAATCGTACCGGAATCCTCTCCGATCGCGGCCGCAAGAGTATCCAGCCCCACCGGTCCCCCGCCAAATTTGTCGATCATCAGAGAAAGGATCGAACGGTCAATCGCATCCAGGCCATAGCGGTCCACCTCCAGCAGATCAAGCGCTTCTGAGGCAATCGCCGCTGTGATTCGGCCATCATAGCGCACCTGCGCATAGTCCCGCACGCGCTTCAGCATCCGATTGGCCAGGCGGGGCGTCCCCCGCGACCTGCGCGCGATCTCCAGCGCACCGCGGTTGTCAATCGCCACCTGAAGAACATTCGCCGAGCGCAGGACAATCGTCTGCAGTTCTTTCTCTGTATAATAATCCAGGTGACTCACTACGCCAAACCGGTCGCGCAGAGGCGCACTCAGCATACCTGCCCGGGTCGTAGCGCCAATCAACGTGTAATGCGGCAGATCCAGCCGCACCGAACGCGCCGCGGCTCCCTTGCCGATCATAATGTCGATCGCAAAATCCTCCATTGCTGGGTAGAGAACCTCCTCCACCTGCCGGTTCAGCCGATGAATCTCGTCCACAAAAAGGACGTCGCCATCCTGCAGATTGTTCAAAATCGCAGCCATCTCCCCCGGTTTTTCAATCGCCGGTCCTGACGTTATTTTAATATTTACGTCCATCTCATTCGCGATGATACAGGCCAGCGTGGTCTTGCCCAACCCCGGAGGACCGTAAAAAAGGACGTGATCCAGAGACTCTCCTCTGGACTTCGCCGCTTCTATGTATATTTTCAGTGTACTTTTGACTTTTTCCTGTCCGATGTAATCCTGTAAAAGCCGCGGACGAAGGCCGGTATCCAGGCGGATATCTTCCTCTGTCGCGTCCGTCGCAATCACTCTTCTCGCCATACCGTCCCTCCGTAAACGGTGACTGGCCGTACGCTGACATGACGTACGTCATTCATACCTCTGCTATGCAGCCAATCTCCCATAATAATCCAGATTCAGAGATGCTTCAGCGCCAGCTTCAGAATCGTCTCCGTATCCATATCCTCTGTAATCTCACAGCTCTTTACCGCCCGCAGCGCATCGCTGCCCGAATAGCCCAGCGCAACAAGCGCCTGCACCGCCTCATCTCCGGCGGCAGAATGCCCGGCAGCCGGGGCAGCCTCCCCATCCGCCGCGGCGAGCCTGCTCTCGAATGCTTCTTCCAGGCTGAAACGGTCTTTCAGCTCCAGAATCACCTTCCGCGCGCTCTTACTTCCAATCCCCGGCGCTTTCGCGATCATCTTCGCGTCATCCGCGAGAACGGCAAACTTCAGCTCGTCCGCGGTAAAGACGGACAAAATCCCCAGAGCGGCCTTTGGCCCGACTCCGCTGACATTGATCAGCAGCCGAAAAACCTCCAGGTCATCCTCCCGCAAAAAACCGTACAGCCGGATCGCGTCCTGGCTGACACTCATCCATGTAAATACCTTTACCTCATTGCCGGCAGCCGGCATATTCGCCGCGTCCCGCGCGGAAATGAATACCTGATAGCCAACCTGGTTCACATCCAGCACCAGGATACTTTCTGAGACAGCAGCCACAGCTCCCTTTAAATATGCAATCATTGTTTTCTCCTTACCATGTCCGCGGCAGCCTCTTTACAATCTCCGCAGAAAGCAGCCCGATTACAAGCCCGGTCACAAGCCCGGAAAGCACCAGCACCGGCAGATAATACAAAAGGTTCAGATTCTCAACCAGAAGTATCGCAACAATCAGCTGGCCAATGTTATGCGAAATGCCTCCCATCATGCTGATACCGACAACGGAAAAATGAGGAAACCTCTTCATAAAAACCATCACTGCCATGCTCAGAAGCGCTCCCGCCAGACTGTACGCAATCGAGAACAGATTGCCAAACAAAAAACCGGTCAGGACAACGCGGACAATGGAAACGCAAAAAGCACCCGGCGCGCCGATCAGATAAAGAATCACCAGCGACATGCTGTTCGCCAGCCCCAGCTTCACGCCCGGAATCCCGTAAAAAACCGGAAATAAAGATTCAATATAGCTCAAAATCATCGCCAGCGCGGTGAACATACCAAGGTACGCTACCTTTGTCCTCATATCAGATTCCTCATCATTCCCAACTCTATACATATACCGGAAAGCCGGAGCTTCCATTCGCTCCGCAAAGAGCCCCTGGTAACCAAGGTTCAAAAAAGCCGCCGTCAGCCGGTAACCGCATCCAGACCATCCTCCGCGTCCGTGTCATCGTCTAGCACCTGAACCACCACCCGGTTCGGCAGGCAGACAATCATCGTGCCATTGGCAGAAATATGTCCCTGGCTGATGCAAAGCCCGTCCGGACAGCTCGCCTCAGACATATAAGCTTCACCGTCCTCAATGACCAGCACATTTGTGTCATTGATCTGGATCGTCTGATCCTTACTCAGGGAATACGTCCCATAGGTCTCTCCATTCACTTCTACTACTACAGAAGCTCCCGTATCCATCCGGAAATACCGCAAAAGAAGCAGCGCAGCACAGACTGCGCCCACAATCAGAATCAGTTTTATATCCGCTTTCTTCATTCAATTCTCCTGTGAACCTTCTATCGGTTTCCCATTCTAACATAAAAAAAGGATAAAATCAATCATGTGTTCGATTTCATCCTTCTCTTTCTTCTTTCTTCAATGCAGTCTTACTTTCACACCAGCAACGCGATTTTCCCGTAAGCCATGCCGGAATACAGGCTGCTGTTTTACTTCCAGACTTTAAAAAATACATGGCCGCCGATGGTGATATAAGATGCGGTTAGTCCCTGTGCCCGATAAGCGGAGGGCGTCAGGAAAAACAGATACGTAAATTCGATCTCCTCGTCATCTACCGTCAGCGTCGGCGTCACGCCTTTCTGATACTCTTCATTCAGCGCCATCAGTTCTGCCGCCGCCTGTTTGCAGCTATCCGTAACCGTAGTCACACCAGAGAGCGCTTTATTCAGAGTTCCGGTCCTGGCCGGTTCAAACTGAGAAGTCGAGTATATCACTTCACGCAGCGTAGAGGCAGCAAATTTCGTACTGTTCAGTCGGTTCAGAATCACCAGACCCACCGCGAGCTGACCGGTGTAGGACTGGTTGCCTGCCTCACAGAAGATAATCGCAGCCAGCAAATCCTCGTCCTCAACAATCAGATCCGTATAATAGGTACTTTCCACGGAAACCGAAGCCACCGCGCGTCCATTGATACTGGAAATAGTGCCGACCCCGCTGCTGTCAAACACATACGTGTATTCTCCGACCTTGATGGTCATGCTTGTAACCATCTCGTAGGTCGATGTATTAAAATAATAGTATTTCCCGTCAATCTCCTGGAGCCCGGAAACACATTTCCCGTCGCTGCCGAGGTATTTGTTTCCCACCCAGGTGTCCGTCTGCCTCACACCCTTGCTGTTGACGTAATACCGTCCTACCCAGGTGCTCGTTTTCATAATGCCGTCGCTGCCGAAATAATAGTACTTTTTACTGATGCAGACCCATTTGCTGGTCACCATCTTTCCGGTAGACTTATTAAAGTAATATGTATTACCGTCTATGGTCTGTTTTCCGGTCTGACGGACTCCCTTTGCGTTAAAATAATAGTAAGAACCGCTGATTTTTTTCAGACAGCTGACATAAAGCACGCCGCTCTTCTTCGCGTAGTAGTATTTGCTCCCTGATTTGATCCAGGTACCGCAAACCAGCTCACCGGTGGATTTGCTGAAGAAATAATATTTCCCATTAATCTTCTGCAGTCCCGTCACGCGGACTCCATTCTCATCCACGTAATATTTGCTCTGGATCCATTTGCTCGTTGCCAGCTTCCCGCTGCTGCTGTACCAGGACCAGGAGCCATCCGAATTCTCTGTCCAGGCCGCATTTGCTCTCACAGATACACACAAAAATAACAAGATGAAAAGAAAGCCTTTTAGAATCTGTTTTCTCCAATTTGTATTTTGTAATATCATTATCCGTTCTCCACAACAATCCGAAATCACGAGTTAATAATTCGTAACAATTAATTCACATTATATGCTACATCTCTTAAAAAGTCAACACTTGTTTTGCCGACATTTTTCGCCCTTATTCCGCATTTCAAACAAAATCTATGATATTAAATACAAATTGTATAAGTCAGTAACGCCGCCAATAATGGTTTTCAGCGTTTCGTATCTTCGTCCAGATCATCCAGTACCCGGCAGATTCGCAGCAAAGCCTGCGTATCCTCCTCACCCAGACGGTCAACTAATCGCCCTATCTGTTCGCGTCTTCTCATACGCCGCTGTTCTACGGATTGCCTCCCATGTTCCGTCAGATTTACACAAACGCGTCTGCGGTCATAATCCGCGATTTCCCGAACGATGAGCTTTTCCTGTTCCAATTCGTTTAAAATCACTGTAACACGAGGAGTCGTAACCTTCATATGATCACGAAGTTCGCCTGGCGTCGCCTGTCCACCGTGCGCGTAAAGATAATTAAGGATCATTCCCCTGCCTGAGTTTGATTCTTCAGAATGCCTTCTTTCTCTGTGTCTCGCACGGATTTTCTGAATCGCATTCATCACTTCTTCAATCAGCTGCTCTCTATCCATTTTTCTCCCCTGAGTTCCTCCTCATATTCTTTAGGATCTATCGCTAAAATGACTTACGTCGTTTACTATATTTGCCCATCTTGCATCGGCTGACACGTGAATCGCAAACGATATAATTCTCAGTGCAGCCCGTGTAATAAAGCAGAATAACAAGTGGCCCAGCAAAAATAACCAGGTACATAGAACAGCTTATCATAAAATCAAACCGAGAGCAAAGAATTTTTATCGCTACACCTGGTATTCAGGGATATATTTTATAAGAAGTTCTTCCAGTTCATCATTTGAAATCGGGGTTGGAATGGAAAACAGTGTATTGTCTTCAATCACCTGTGCCAGTGCACGGTATTCATCCGCCTGCGCGGACTCCGGCGCATATTCGATCACGGTTTTTCGCTGAAGCTCTGCGTGCTGTACCAGATTATCGCGCGGAACAAACCAGATCATCCGCGTATTGATTTTATTGGCAAAAGCAGCAACGAGTTCTTTCTCCTGATCCACCATACGGGAATTACAGATAAGTCCGCCAAGCTTTGTCTTGCCGCTCTGCGCATACCGCCGGATTCCCCTGCAAATATTGTTCGCAGCATACAAACTCATCATCTCACCTGAGCAGACAATGTAGATTTCTTTCGCCTTACCTTCCCGGATTGGCATGGCAAAGCCTCCGCACACCACATCGCCAAGCACGTCGTAAAGCACATAATCCAGGTCTGATGAATAAGCGCCCAGATTTTCCAGCAAATTAATCGCTGTGACGATTCCACGCCCCGCACAGCCGACCCCTGGCTCCGGTCCCCCTGATTCTACAGCCTGTATCCCGTTAAACCCAGTATAAAGGAAGTCTTCCAGACACACCTCGTCTTCATCCTTTTCCCGCATCGTGTCCAAGACCGTCTGCTTCACATGACCGCCAAGAATCAGCCTTGTAGAATCCGCTTTCGGATCGCATCCCACAATCATCAATTTTTTCTTTTTTTCAGACAGGGCAGCAGCCAGATTCTGCGATGTAGTAGATTTGCCGATGCCGCCTTTTCCATAAATAGCGATCTGTCTCATATTCAACCTCCTTACAATCCTTCCCGGTCAAGCCATGCATCCAGCGCCTGACCAGCCATATTATACGCTTCCATCGGTTTCACCGGAAACATACTTCCCATGTTAGGAAGCGGAATCCATCGAACTTCTTTTTCCACCAGTGAACGCAGATCTCCATCTGCGAATATGACACGGACAGTCTCAGCGCCAGCCTGTGCCGCAAACTCATCTTCGCCCGTCAGCTTCTTATCTCCCGCTTCCATATATTCTTTGTCCATGTCGTAAAAACTAAGTACCCGTATTTCTCCATATCCACGGTGAAGTAACTCCTGCCGGATTGCATTTCCCATAAACTGCTCTCCCACAATCAGGATTTCCGGTTCCATGCTTGCCGGGTGTTCAGCCGTCATTTTTTCAGCTGACAGATCCATTGAAGTGCAGCCGCCCTTCAGCTTCATCAGTAACTGTTCCATCCATGCTGTACCAAATGGTGCTCCCGCCAGATAGGGAATTCCAAATTCTTCCTCCATAAATCTGGCCAGTCGCAAACCAGATTCATTCACTACAAGATTACAGGAGGCTGCAGAAGCCATCTTCAGATTTTCCGTCGTCTCTTTCGTACCCCAACGCGAAAGAATACGAAAACCTGCATTTAACAGAACTTTTTCCACATCATCAACAGTCTCTTTCGCCCAGTCAATCGTATTTGCGCCCAGGATATTCAGAGAGCCGGGAATCGTATTTTGGGGTTCAAGTAAGAGACGTCCCATTGTTTCTAATGTGCAGCTGATACCGTACAGGTAATCTTTTTCACCGTCTATCTTCACAGACGCGGTCGGAATTCCGCTCTGTCCGGCAATTTTTTCTGCCGCATATTCCAGATCCGATCCAATCATAGATGCGGATGGACCGTAAGCCAACAGCGCAAAGTTCGGTGAAAACTGTGCTGCTCCCCGTTCAAAGGCGCTTAAAACTTTATTCTCTGTGCCGGTAATAATATCTTCATTTCGGATATCTGAATTAATAACGCGCACCCCCGGGACAACGCCGTCGTGACGGCCTCCATGCCCCCGATGCTCATCTCTGCCATGTCGTTGGCTCCCCTCCAGAGTGCTTTCCATATCCAGCCGCTCGTTTCTTTCATGCCGCTCAGATCTTTCAAGTCTTTCCGGCCTTTCGTACTCTCTGTGCCCTTCACGTCTTCTATGATCTTCACGTCTTTCATTCCCCTCACGGCCAAATCGGATCGGCTTATACCTGCTTGAGTCGTCAATCAATCCCATTCCCTCTGTCTCGTTCAACACTGCCTCAAACCCCATCAGATCTGAAATACAGGGCGGCAGTACTTTCCATAATCTTTTCATAAAAATCAATCTCCTTTCCATTTCTGAAAGCTACAATCATCATCACGCATGATCTCCAAATTCCAGATGCGCGTCCTCAAAAATAGTAAGATCAATATCATACTCCTGCTTTGCCCGTTCCTTCAAAAGCTCTCCATCTGTGGATAGAATAACCCACTGACAACCGCAGGCAATCACAAATTGCTTCGTTCCCCGTTCTTCGGAGAGTTCCACGAGTGCATCCATAATCTGATTCAGGTAACGTCCGCTGGAAAAATCACTCATAGACGGACAGAGCAAAGCCGCACGGCTCTCACGCATCAGCGTTCCAATTCTTCGATATGGTTTATGACGCAGACAATTTACAGAACCTACAAAAAGCAAAACAGGGGATTCCTTTGCCGCTTCTACGGAAGATCCATCATGTGTCAATCCCAATAATTCCTCAAGCAAATTGTCACCTTTTCCTCCATGACGCGAAGCTCTTTCCATTTTTGTTTCTATATTTTTTTCTCTATACATAAAATTCCTCCTCGAATAAATTAGCAGTACGTTTTTAGTTAACTTACGTTAGTTAATTATATTTATTAATCATTTGTCTGTCAAGAGGAAAAGGCACTTTTCTATTTTCCGTTTTGGAAACATTCTCTTCTGATGAGGAATTGCTGTATTCCCCTGTTTCTTATATCATGATTATTGAAAAACACTAATTACCGAAGGATGAGGAGGCTTTCATAATGACAGAACTTGAAAATTATCAATACTCTATCGTAGAAAAAATCAGCTTTAACCGTTTTGGCGGCACAGAGGATGAGCTGCGTGCTGCCAATATTTTGCTGAAAGAAATTCAGTCGCTTGGAGGCGAGGCAGAATTTATGGAATTTTCGATTCCGGCATGCACGACAATCCAGTGCTCCATGACACAACTATCGCCTGCAGCACGCGAAATCACCTGCGCTCCTTACTGGTACTCAGGCAGCCTGCCGGAAGGCGGCCGTGACCTGAAGCTCGTCTATGCGGATTGCGGCGCTCCTGAAGACTATCTGGGCATCAAAGATCTCTCCGACTGCGTCGTACTGATCAACGAGCTGTCTGATGATTCCTATAAGCTGCTCCTTGAAAAAAAGCCTGCGGCTTTCATGACTTTTACCGGAAAATATTTTGATACTCCTGATTCGCTGGATCTCCATCCGGTTGAACTTCGTCCTAATCTGCAGGAAATGGGGAAAATCCCCGGCTTTATTGTGCGTGCCTGCGACGCTCTGAAGCTGGCAGCAGCTGAGAATGTCACACTTCACCTCGATCTTATACAGGAAGAATGTGAGCATACATCCCGCAACATTCTGGCGGTTATCCCCGGCACAGAAATCCCGGATGAGTCAATCGTTATCACCGGGCACTATGACAGTGTCCTGGTAGGCACCGGTTCCTGGGATAATGCTACCGGTGCGGCAGCTCTTATGTTCATCTATCGTCAGTTTCTGAATCATCCGTCAAAACGCACCCTGCGTTTCATCTGGTGCGGTTCCGAGGAGCAGGGATTGCGCGGCAGCCGTGCTTATGTAACGCAGAAAGAGGATCTGGTCAGCCAGATTAAAATGTGCTTCAATTTTGACATGAATGGAACGGTCTTAGGACCAAATAAGCTGATGATTACCGGTGGTGATGATCTGAAGCACCTGGCTGAGCAGTTTGCCCATGAGGTAGGATTCTCCAATGAACTGCGTGTTGGTGTGCATTCCAGTGATTCTGCTCCTTTCGCTACGAAAGGTATCCCGGCGATTGGTATCGGCCGCGGGGCTCAGGGAGGTGAAATCCATACACACAATGATATTATTACACCGCTTAGCGCAAAACAAATGTACCGGCTTGGACAGTTTTCCGTTCAGTTTATCAGCCGTGTAGCCAATTCTGTCACACTTCCGGTTGGTCTTGGTATGCCAGACAGCCTGAAAGAAGAGCTCGCAAAATATGAAAATCGAAAAGATATAAAAAAAGAAAACAATACTGCTGCCAAATAATATATTCCAAACGCCTGTAAACTTTCTGGCTTACAGGCGTTTTAAATTCAGTGAAATATCGAGAAATCAAATTCGAAACATTTTCCCAAAACTGCGCTCAGCAGTTCACCAATAATACCATTCGTACTGATTCTTATAACCTTTTCTCAATAACGTTTATAAATAAATCATTGAAACTACACACCTGAAAAACAAGGGAGCATTCACTCCCCTGTTTTTCCGCGTTATCGCTTTCTGACTTCAGATTTTCAGCTGCGGTTTGCCTCATACTCTTCGGCAAAGGTCTCGTAGTCTTCCGCTGTATATCCGTCCGCGTTGGTCTCCCAGTTCAGCATCCGGTAAGCAGCCATGCCATACGCGCTGTAAATCTTGGAATAGTCATTGACATGTGTCAATTGAAGTACGGATTTTACATAGAGCGGAATAATCAGCGCATTGTTCAGCAGTGTCGCCTCGCCCTGCGCAAACAGATCATAGCGCGCATCCATATCATCTGCGATCGCGTTCGCCTCATTGATTAGCGCTGTCGCTTCGTCCCAAGCCGTTACAACCTCCTCGCTGGTGGTATCGCCATAATGCGACCAATCATAGGAAAAACGCGCGCTGTCTACATCGCTGACGCAGTTCTCCAGGAAAGAAAGCGGATCTCCATAGTCTGCTCCCCAGCCGCTGATCTGGAAGGACATCAGCCCCGGAAGATCGACTTCGTTCTTAAAGGATGTGACATAAGATCCGATCGTGAATGTCACATAGTCCTCTCCCAGACATTTTGTAAAGATACTCTTGAGGACGGTTGCGTTATCAAGATCCGTCTGATTGCCGCTGCCCACATAATAAACGATCTCAACCGGGAATGTGACGCCAGCCGCTGTCAGTTCCTCAATTGCCTGTGCCTTATACTGCGCCGCGAGCTCCTCATCATAGCGCGCGTAGGAATCCGTGCACGTCGTCGGAACGCCCGTATACTGCGCGACCAGTTCCGTATAATCGACGCCCTCTGTCGTTGTGGCGAGGCCCTTTGAAGAAATCGTCGAGTTATAGCAGGAAAGCGGATTCACACTGTTGGTTCTGGACAGATAATCGGTAAGGTCAAGGCCATAATACAGGGAGAGGCGGAACGCTGTGTTTCCAACAGCTGTATTCCAGTTTTCGTCCCAGGAACCATCCTCCAGTTTCTTTCCGTAATTGAAATAAAGCATATTAGAACTGAGGCTCTCATATTTACCGACCATATAATCACTGAATTCGCTGGACGGGTCGCTGCTGATCATTTCAATTGCGGATTCACCGAGGTCTACATTGTCTACCTCTCCGGTCTGGTACAGCTGATACGCTACATCCGTGGATTCTACGACTTTCCAGGTAATACTGTTAAAGCGCTCGTCCTCCGTGTTCCACCAGGATGGATTCTGGGTGAGAACCTTCTCATTTCCCTGAATAAACTCGGTAATGATATACGGTCCATTGTACCAGAGTGTCTCAGGATTGACTGCCGTATAACCCGTTACTCCCAGATTTTCCAGGAGCTTCCCTGATATCGGGTACAGGCAGGCATAGGTTCCCAGTGTCGCAAAATAAGGTGTCGCCACATAGCAACGGTAAATCAACGTATGTTCATCCGGCGCCTCAATCCCTACCATTTCCATAAAGGTATCAATGCCAAGCGCGTCTGCCTCTTCCTCTGTCAGGTTCTGCGTGTACTCATAATATTCTGAAGCACCTTCGATACATGTCATTGGCATGGTTGTATTTTTGCCGCTGTTTTTCCAGTAGTTCAATACCCACTCGAGGCCCCAGATGAAATCTTCCGCAACAACATCCGCCATATACTCTCCGGACTGATCCACCCAGGTCGCGTCATCACGCAGATAGAATGTCCAGGTATAACCGCCGTCTGTGCTCTCCCAGGATGTTGCCAGAGAGCCTACGAGATTGCCATAGCGATCATTGGTTGTCAGGCCGTCAAGACAATTCCCCAGTACTCGAAATACCGCGCTCGCCTGTGAATTTAAAATATTAAAGGTCGGCATATCATCTGTTTCCGTTGTATAGGTAATCCAGTCGGTTACCGGATTACCGGCCTCTGCCGCAGATACCAGCCCAACCGGTCCTCCGACCACGCCTGTCAGCGCCGCGCCAAGTGCGCCAGCCGCAGATCCTTTCAAAAAATCTCTTCTTGAAATTGTTCTCATTTTCTTTCTCCTCGTTTCATTCAGTGTCAGATTGTCATACACGGATGCCGTCTCAACCCACCACTGTGTGATATACATACAAAACTCACTTTTCTATTGGTTTTGTAGCCTCTTTCAACCATATTGCCTCTTCCTCTGTCAGGTGCGGTGCGATTTTATTATAGACAAGCTGATGATACGCATTCAGGCTGTCAATATCCCGCTGTTCCATCAGGCTGATATCCAAAACGTCCAGGTCAATCGGAGCCATCGTCAAAGGCTCAAATTCCATAAACTGCCCGAATGGGGTTTTTTCTCCCTTTCGGCACACAATCATATTTTCTGTCCGCATCCCGTACTGTCCCTCGAGATAAAGTCCAGGCTCATCCGAACAGATCATCCCTTCTTCAAGAACCGGATCCTCGATCTGATCCCCGGAAAACCTGTAGCGGATTCCATTCGGTCCCTCGTGTACATTCAGCAGGAATCCCACTCCATGTCCGGTGCCGTGATCATAATTCAATCCCCTGCTCCACAAAGGTTCCCTCGCGGCATAATCCAGCGTCGTACCCCGGCAGCCGTACGGAAATTTTGCTCCCGCCAGGCGAAGCATACAGATAACGACTAACGTAAAATACTTCCGTTCTTCCTCTGTCAGCTCGCCCAGCGCAACCGTTCTGGTAATATCCGTGGTCCCTTCATAATATTGGCCGCCTGAATCTACCATGTAAAGTCCTTCCGGTTCCAGGACTCGGTCCGTATCCGGGCTCGCGAAATAATGCGGGTGAGCCGCGTGATCCCTGTAGGCAGAAATTGTCCGGAAGCTGATTCCCAGATATCCTTCCTGAGCAGCTCTCAGTTCGTCCAGATGGCGCGCCGCGCTGATCTCAGTGATTGACAGCTTTCCAACATTTTTTTCAGCCAGTAAATGAACTTTGTCACGGCTGTTCCATCTTTGATATGCGCCTGACGTTCACTTTCAACTTCCACCGGATTCTTAATTGCCTTTGCAAGGGTCGTCGGATTTTTCCTGTCAATGACGCGAACGCCCTTTCCCAGACTTTGCATAATCGCATAACTGACCTTCCCACTCTCCAACAGTACACTGTTGTCAGAGAGGGAAGCTGCCATTTTATAAATGGCATAATAGGGTCTTACCGCAACACCGGAATCCGCCAGGTACGTTCTTGCCGCATCTTCCAGAGTGTCTTCTTCCAGGAACAGAAAGACTTCTTCCATGGTAACAAGCGAATAGGCCCGCACTACCGGATTACAGGGGGTATCGTTGGCACGCAGGTTAAACAGCCAGGAAATATCCTCCAACGCAGTCAGAATATGCGCTTCCGCTCCCGCTTTTTTCATTTCCGCACGCAGCCAGTCGATTTTCTGTTTCGCCGTCCGGCCCGCATACCTCTCCGGGAGCAGCCATACCGGTTCCATGGAAAGCTTTGGGCGGTCTTCCCAGATCAGGCCGACCAGATCTTCTTCTGAGGAAAAACGAATCTGTTTCTTCTCCAGCTCTTCCTCAAGCCACTTCCCCATCCGGCAGCTCACTACCCGACCATCGAATCCAAGCACACTCTTATCCGGCATGGCCTCCCTGAGATATTCCGCAATCGTCGGAACGCCCGGTTCGCCCATCCTCTTCAGGCGGCATCCGGTTCCCCGCAGCTTTTCTTCCGCCTCATCCCAGTATTCTTTGCCCGTCCAAAGGCAGGCATCCGACATCGTTATAACCACCGTACCAGAAGCCCCATGGAAGCCGGTCAGGAATTCCTTGCATTTAAAATATTCCTCTGTAAATTCTGACAGATGATAATCTCCGGACGGCACCAGATACGCGTCTATTTTTCGTTCTGCCATAACCGCCCGCAGGCATTCCAGTCTTTCGTCCATATAAGCCTCCCGTCATTTTCGGGAAAGGAAACGGCTAATGTCGTTCCGTTTCCTTACATTTCACCAGCTTCGCGCAGCGCCTTATATTCCTCATACTGCTCCGTCGTATAGCCGTCTTTATTGCTTTCCCAGTTTACATAACGGCTTCCCTGGGAACCGTATCCGGCCTGAAGCATCGTATAATCGTTCACCTTTGTCAGTTCCCAGCTCACATCCAGGTACATCGGGCATACAAATCCATGCGCAATCAGATACGCCTCCGCTTCCGCGAATGCATTCAGACGTCCATCCACATCCACAGTAGCATCCGCCGTCGCTGTCATCTCCGTAAAGGCTTCCATCTGAGCAAGCGCTTCTTCAGAAACTGCTTCGCCGGCATGCGTACGGTTATTTGTAAAGTACGCACTGTCATCCAGCGTAAAGTTCCCCACAGAGTTAATCGGATCACCAAAATCCTGTCCCCACGCGCTGGAGCTGATGGACTGCAGGGACGGCGTATATACCTCATCCGTCGCGGATGTAATGTATGTCTTAATATTAAAGCTGATATAATCGGTTCCCAGGCAGCCCTCAAACGCTGCTTTCAGGACATCCGCCGTATCGACCGCGGTCTGGTTGCTGCTTGCCACATAGTAATCAATCTGGATCGGGAATGTTACGCCTTCGGCGGTCAACTCCTCGATCGCCTGCTCTTTGTACGATGCAGCCAGATCCGCGTCATATCTCGCGTTCGCGTCATCCGTCACCGTAAGGCCCAGCTTTTCAATTACCAGGTCGCGGTAATCGGTACCATCCGTCGTATAAGCCACCTTGCCATGCGTAAAAGTATAAGAAGCAATGGAATACGGCGTAATCGGATCCACGCGTGAGAAGTAATCATACAGATCTACGCCATAGTAAATGGAGAGACGGAACGCTTCATTCGCCGCTGCCTGGTTCCAGTCTGTATCGTCGCTCCCGTCTTCCAGTTTTTTCGCGAAATTGTACATCAGGAAATAGGACGGCTCTTTGGTCACTTTCTTTACCAGATAGTTGTAATACGGATGGCTCTCATCATTCAGGATGGTATACATGGTAGACTCATTCAGTTCGATCTGATCAATCTCCCCATTTTCATACAGCTGATAACCGACCTCCAGAGAATCGATCATCATAATCGTAACACTTTCAAACAAAGAAACGTTATCAATATTCCAATATGCCGTGTTCTTCTCAAGCACCTTCTCATTACCGCTGACGAAAGCCGTCATGACATATGGACCGCAGTACCACAGGTCATCATAATTTGATGCGATATAGTTTCCGGCGCCTACCGCTTCTACATTGGCCTGGCACAGCGGCAGTGTACATTTATGAGTGCCCAGTGTATAAAAATACGGACAAGACTGGAAGCAGGTATACGTAACTGTATTCGCATCCGCATCCGCAACAATACCAACCATTTCTGCAAAGACTCCATCTGTGGTCAGCGCCAGAGCTTCTTCTTCCGTCAGATCTCTGGTATAGTTGTAATATTCCTCCGCACCAGCAACGGTGTCCTTCAGCATTGAAGAGTTGTTTCCTTCATTTTTCCAGTAATTGAGAATGAACTCAGCGGAAGTAATCCAGTCCTGAACTGTGACGTCTGCCATATAATTCCCCTGATAGTCTACCCAGGTAGCAGTTACATCATCTCTGAGGTGGAATGTCCAGACAATTCCCTCCTCATCCGTCTCATACCAGTCCGCCAGGAGATAATCCAGGGAGCCATCCGCCTTATTTGTCAGCCATCCGTCTGTAAAATTGGAAGCAAAGGAAGCGCTTCCGGATTCACTGCAGATCAATGACAGGGTTTCTGTCTCCTGAGAGGCAAGCGCCCACATCACCAGATCGGAAATACTGTTATCCTCTTCTGCCGCGGCAGAGAGCCTGAATGAGCCTCCAATCATACCTGAGAGCGCAACGCCCGCCATCCCGGCCGCTGTTCCTTTCAGAAAATCTCTTCTTGATAATTCTGTCATTTGTTTTTCCTCCTCTTTTCTGTCATGTTCTGTCCCCCACTGCTTTCACACCGTGGGGGACAGATATTTCCCGTGTTTTTGTTCCTCTGCGCCGGAACAGATTTCACAGGTAGCATATCAATATCTGATTACATTTCTCCGGCTGCACGCAATGCCTTGAATTCCTCAAATTCTTCTGTCGTATATCCGTCCGCATTGGTCTCCCAGTTCACGTAGCGGCTGCCCTGCGAACCATACCCTGCCTGAAGCATCGTATAGTCATTTACTTTCGTCAGCTCCCAGCCCACATCCAGGTATCCCGGAATCACCAGGCCATGCCCGATCAGGTATGCCTCCGCTTCCGCGAACGCATTCAGGCGCTCATCTACGCTGACAATCGCATCCGCCGTTGCTTCCAGCTCACAGAATTCTTCGATCGTCGCTACCAGATCCGGATCCGTTGCTTTATCGAAGTGCGTATAGTTATTGGTAAACACAGCTGTAGATTCCAGAGTGAAATTACCTACAGAGTTCACCGGATCGCCGAAATCCTGCCCCCAAGCACGCATACAGAACGACCGGATAGACGGAGTGTAAACTTCTTCTGAAGAAGAGCTTACATAGCTTCCGATGTTAAAGCTGATGTAATCTTCGCCGAGGGCGTCGATAAACGCCTGCTTTAAGATATTCGCTGTATCCAGATCCGACTGATTTCCGCTCGCTACGTAATAATCAATCTCGATCGGGAATGTGACGCCAGCCTCGGTCAGTTCTTCAATTGCCTGCTCTTTGTACGAAGCAGCCAGATCCGCATCGTAACGGGCATTGGCGTCCTCAGATACAGTCAATCCCAGTTTTTCAATAACCAGGTCGCGGTAATCCGTGCCGTCATCTGTATACGCTACTTTCCCATGGGTTACCGTGTAGGCGGCAATCGAGTACGGGTTGATCGGATCAATATTATTGAAATAATCCAGCAGATCCAGGCCATAATACAGGGACAGGCGGAACGCTTCATTCGCAATTGCAGTATTCCAGTTGGTGTCCTCTGTGCCATCCTCATTGTTCTTCGCATAGTTAAACTGAATGACCGTCGACGGCTCCTTGGTAACCTTTTTCACCAGATAGTTATAGTATTTGTGCGACTCATCATTTATAATCGAATACATGATGGATTCATTCAGCTCGATCTGGTCAATTTCTCCATTCTCATACAGCTGATAGCCAACTTCCAGAGAATCAATCATGCGGATGGTCACTGTATTGAACAGACTGACATTATCAAGATTCCAGTATGCCTCATTTTTCGCAAGGACTTTCTCACTGCCGCTGATAAAGCTGGTCAGTGTATACGGTCCACAGTACCACATCGCATCACAGCTCACAGCATTGTAATTTTCGACGCCCACTTCATCCAGAACGCCCTGTGAGAGAGGTAACGTACACTTATGCGCTCCCAGCGTATAGAAATACGGGCAGGACTGGAAACAGGTATAAGTCACGGTATTTGCCTCCGCGTCCGCTACAATGTTTACCATCTCTTTAAATGTGTCCGTCCCGAGCGCCAGACCTTCTTCCTCTGTCAGGGTCTTGGTGTACTCATAATAATCCTCCGCGCCTTCGACCGTATCATTCAGCATGGATGCGTTCATTCCGTCATTTTTCCAGTAATTCAGGATGTATTCTGCTGATGTAATCCAGTCTTCCACGGTCACATCCGCTTTGTAATTTCCCTGGTTGTCTACCCAGGTTGCTACCACGTCGTCTCTGAGATGGAACGTCCACACGGTTCCTTCCTCATTGGTTTCATAGGAATCCGCCAGGAGATAATCCAGAGAGCCATCGGCTTTATTGGTCAGCCAGCCATCCGTAAAGTTTGCCGCAAAGGATTCGCTTCCTGTCTCACTGTGAATCAGGACAATCGTAGAAGCCTCCTTGGACGCTTCTGCCCACATCACCAGGTCAGAGATCGTATTGTCGGAAGCCGCAGCCGCCATCAGGGCAGTCGGTCCGGCAATCCCGGAGAGAGCAACACCAGCCATTCCGGCAGCAGACCCTTTCAAAAATTCCCTTCTTGTTAATTCTTTCATTTGATTTTTCCTCCTTAGAAAGATTTTGGGTTTACCATTCTTCTGGTAAACATGTACAGTTTCCGGCAAATTTCTTTACCCGAAACACCGTGCCGCTATTCTGTCACGGTATTTCATTTATCCATCCGGCCAGTCCGGGCTGTGAGTACTCGTGACTGGCCTAAACAGCATAACCGTTACAGAGCTTTCCGGTAATTCTCCATTTCCGGCTCATTCGCATAAATGAAGTGTCCAGGAATAATCTCATACCACGATGGTTTATGCATAGAATAATCATGCATTCTTCGGTTATAAACAATCAGTTTCTTGTTTTTCTCAATCGCCGGATCCGGGTTCGGTACGGCAGAGAGAAGCGCCTTTGTGTAAGGATGCAGCGGATGAAGGAACAGCTCCTCTGTTTCAGCCAGCTCGACAATCCGCCCCTTGTGGATAACAGCAATCCTGTCGGAAATAAACCGCACGACAGACAGATCATGAGCCACAAAAAGATACGTCAGATTTTTCTGCTCTTTCATCTCGTTCAGCAGATTCAGAACCTGTGCACGGATCGACACATCCAGCGCGGAGATCGGCTCGTCCGCTACGATGAACTCCGGTTCCATAATTAACGCTCTGGCAATTCCGATTCTCTGTCTCTGGCCTCCGGAGAACTCATGTGGAAAACGGGAAGCAAATTCCGGAAGCAGCCCCACCTCACGCAGCGCTTTATGAATTTTTTCTTTCCGCTCTTCCGCGTCCTTGTACATATGGAAATTATCAATTCCTTCGCCGACAATGGCGTCTACCTTCGCGCGCTCATTCAGAGAAGCCATCGGATCCTGGAATACCATCTGGCACTTTCGGATGGCCTCCCGGTCCAGCTCTTTCGAAATCTTCCCGCTGATCCTCTGCCCCTTGAAATCAATCTCACCCTTTGTGGTCGGGTTGATTCTCAGGATAGCCCGTCCGATGGTTGTCTTGCCGGAGCCGGACTCGCCTACCAGAGAAAAGGTCTCCCCGCGGTAAATATCAAAATTCACATCGTCGACCGCGATAAACTGTTTCCTGCCTTTTCCGAAAGCAACCTGAAGATTCTTCACCGAAACCAGGACCTCCCGGTCAGGTTTATCTGCCGGCCGCTCCATTCTGACAGCTCCCTTTTCGTTTACTTTTGCTGTCAGCTGTTTGATGCTTTCCGGGCGTTCAATCTGCGGCGCTCTCGGATCCAGGTACCAGGTCTTAGCTTTATGGGTTTCCGATACATCAAAAAACGGAGGCTCCTGCACGAAATCAACATTCAGGGCATGGCGGTTTCTCGGCGCGAATGCGTCTCCCGTCACTTCATTGAACAGGTTCGGCGGCGTACCGTCAATGGTTGGCAGCTTTTCTCCCGGAATGCCCAGCTGCGGCAGCGCTCCCATCAATGCCCAGGTATACGGATGCTGCGGGCTGTAAAATACCTCATCGATATTACCAGTCTCCACAATCTGCCCCGCATACATTACCGACACGCGATCCGCCACATTCGCCACTACGCCAAGGTCATGTGTAATATAAATCACACTCATTTTGTATTCTTTTTGCAGCTTGCGGATTAAATCCAGAATCTGTGCCTGAACGGTTACATCCAAAGCGGTTGTCGGCTCGTCACAGATCAGGATTTCCGGATGACAGGCCGCCGCAATCGCGATGACGACCCTCTGGCGCATACCGCCGGAAAATTCATGCGGATACTGGTTATACCGCTCATTTGGATGCGGAATTCCCACCGCTTCCAGCATATCAATGGTTGCCTGCTTCGCGGCCGCACCGTGAAGTCCCTGATTAATCTCAATGGATTCCTGAATCTGCGCGCCGACTTTTTTCAACGGATTTAAAGTAGTCATCGGGTCCTGCATCACCATGGAAATGCACTTTCCCCGGATACTTCTCCATTCTTTTTCCGTTTTATAAGAAGACAGTTCTTTATCTCTGTAGCGGATGCTGCCATTTGTGATGGTTCCATTTTTATCCAGCAGTCCCACAAAACACTTTGTTAAAACAGATTTTCCGGATCCGGATTCCCCTACGATAGCCAGGGTTTCTCCTTCATACAGCTCGAGGGAGGTGTTCCGGATCGCTTTTAATGTCTGTCCGCGCAAAGAAAACTGTACCTGTAAATCTTTCACTTCCAAAATCGCATTCTTGCTCATAGATTCGCATCCTCCCCTTATACATGGTTCTTCGGATCACAGGCATCCGAAAAGGAATTGCCTGCAAGATAGAACGTGATCGTAATGATAGAAACAATCACCGCCGGGAAGATCAGCAGATACGGATACTGGACAAAATAGCTTCTCGCATTTCTCAGCAGAATTCCCAGAGACGGCGTATTGATATCCAGGCCAAGTCCAAGGTAGGACAGCGTTGTCTCAATTCCTATGGTTTTTGGCACACTCATAGCTGTATTCAGGACAATCATGCTCACCAGGTAGGGCAGAATGTTCGTGGTCAGGATATGGGAGCCCTTTGTTCCGAGGCACCTGGAGGCCAGGTTATATTCCCTGTCACGATACATGATGACCAGATTCCTCGTCTGCCGCGCCATGGAAAGCCAGCCAAAAGCGGTCAACGCCGCCGCCATAATCAGAAAACTGTTGCCAATCATCAGAGCAATCAACGTCATGTAAATAATATTCGGCACATTGCTCATGATGTTGTAAAGCTCAGTAAAAAATCCGTCCAGTGCACGAACATAACCCCAGATACATCCAATGGTAACGCCCACAAGGCATTGCCCGACTGCCACAATCGCGGCCAGCTTGATGGATGTCTGTGTCGCATACCATACCTGGCACCAGTAATCCCGCCCCAGGTTATCCGTCCCAAACCAGAATTCACTGTTTGGGGAAAGGAATTTCGTGGTATTATCCGGAACCAGCGACGCATAGTCATATTTTCCCAGAGGCCCCGCTATGAATGAAAAATAAAAACAGCCAGGAAAACAACTAACATTGCAACTGTCATTTTTTTACTGATAAAGTTCTTCCAGACAGATCTCCAGTAGGAATAATTGGAATATCCCGTTTGTTCTGAGGCATCCGGCTGATATTCAGCTTTTTTAAACAATTCCGCCTCACTCATTCCGCCGGTGTTTTCAATTCGAACCGTATTCTCATTCATCATCTCACATCCCCTCTGTCTGTCAAACTGATTCTCGGGTCGATAATCGCCATCAGCACATCTCCAAGAAAAACACCCATAACACCCAATGTTGCGTACAGCATTACCAGCGCCTGCACGACATTCGTATCATATCTGGCAATCGCGTCGGCAAGCAGCGGACCCATGCCCGGCACTGAGAAAAACCGCTCTACCAGCAGTGAACCGGAAATCGTAAGCAGAAAATAGCCTGGAATGTTCTGTGCAATCGGGACAAAAGCATTTCTCAATACATGTTTAAACATAATGGTGCTTTCTTTCATACCCTTCAGCTTTGCCAGCTTCAGATAGTCCTTGTTCAATTCATCTACCATATAACGCCTCGTCCACAGAATATCATTCGCGATGGATGGGAGCGCCAGACAGACGACTGGCAAAACCGCAGATATAACAGGCCTTCGGACGGAATACAGGCTGGGCAGTCCTACCACACGGGAACCAAAGATCAGCACCAGGGAATACGACACCAGCTCCGGAACCGCGTTTGTAAAAATAGCATATGCCGTACCAAGCTTATCAACCAGGCCGCCTTTAAACAAAGCGGAAAACACACCAATGATAACGCCAACCACCAAAGAGAAGCACAGAGCGATGGTTCCCAGTTTCAAAGAAACCACAACCTTGCTTGCGATCACTTCCGTCACCGCTACTCCACTCTGAATACGGGTTGAAGTACCAAAATCGAATCTCAAAAGTCCCTTGTAAAACCGCATAAGCTGTACAAACACATTATCCAGAAGTCCTGCCGCTCTTAAGCGGTCCATCTTTTCAGCCTCAGTCAGCTTCATCAGTTCATCTTCCGTGAAGTAGTAATCCGTTGGCAAAAGCCGCATCAGCAAAAAAACAATTGTTACGATAATTAAGATTGTCAATAAGGAATGTAGCAACCTTTTTATTGTATATTTCAGCATCGTCCTGTGCAAACCTCCTCTCAGCGAGCCGCAAGCGCCCGCTCAATACGATCTAATGCCTCCTTTAGCTGAGATCGAGGACATCCGAAATTCAAACGAACAAAATGTTCATCACCGAATTCCTCCCCCTCATTCATATAGACCTTTGCTTTTTCCCGGAAGAACCTTCCAGGGTGCTCCAGACCGGTATCCGTACAGTCAATCCAGGCCAGATAGGTTGCTTCATTATGTACCACCTGCAGGCCATTGATCGCTCGGATCCGTTCTTCCATATAATCTCTGTTTGCTTCCAGATAGGAAATCAGTGCTTTCTTCCATTCCCTGCAGGAGCCATCGTACGCCTTTTCCATAGCGATGCAATGAAGCGTGGCCCCATGTCCGAACAGTCCATGCGTCGTATCTTTGAACTTCTTCCTCAACTCCGGATCCGGAATAATGGCAAAAGCTACCGGAAGCATGGCAAGATTACAAATCTTTGCGGCGCCGGACACCGTAATCGTGTTCACCCTGGCTTCCTCACACAGAGAAAACAGAGGAATATGTTTTCCTTCAAAAATCAGTTCGCAATGAATCTCATCCGCGACAATCAGCAGATTATGACGTCTGCAGAAATCAAACACCTGCTCCAGTTCTTCCCGCGTATATACTCTCCCTACCGGATTATGCGGATTGCAGAGAATAAATGTTGTAAGATCCGGCGTCACCGCTGCCTCCATTGCCTCAAAATCAAAACTGTAGCGTCCATCTTCTTTCTTCAGTGGAACTTCCGTCACCGGAAGTCCCGTATCCCTGGCTACTTTACGGATATGTGTATACATTGGTGTGCAATACATTACTCTGCCGCCAGCAGTCAGACAGCCCGCATACACTCCTGCCATTACTGTAGTCGCGCTCATCAGCCATTCCCGTTTCATTTCGCATCCATAAACATTCTGATAATGGGCTGTGATAGCATCAAAAGCGCCTCTGTCTGTATCACTGTAGCCAAAAAACGGATGCTCCAGACGTTCCTTCATCGCATCCAGGATCGGATCCGCAATGGGAAAATCCATCTCTGCCACCCACATCGGTATCTCATCCGGCGCACACGCCAGCCATTTATCCGAATCGCTGTTTCTGCGGTCATATACTCTGTCAAAATCAATCATATCTTCTCTCCCTGGGATCACCCGGTGATCATTCCGCCATTGACATCAATGCATGCTCCATTCACAAATGCAGACTCTTCACTTGCAAGGAAGCAGACAGCGCCTGCCACATCCTCCGGCGTTCCAAGACGTCCAAGCGGAGTACGGGCGATCAGAGCCTCTCTCTCCCAGTCCGGAAGCTTATCTTCCTCCGGCACATCTCCTTCAATATGCCCGATCATCACACTGTTCACGGTAATCCCTTTTGGTCCCAGCTCACGCGCCATCTCACTGGTCAAAGCAATCATTCCGCCTCTGGCCGCCGCAAAAGAAGGATTGAAGCAATAACCGCCATTGCGACCGTCACAGGTCGAAAGATTGATTACACGCGGCGCTTTGCTCTCAAGCAGATACGGAAGCGCCAGTTTGGTATTAAAGAAAGCAGCCTCTACCACTTTCATGGAATGCGCCCAGAAAGCCTTATCCGTTTCCTCCATGTTTTTGCGGATATGTCCGCCGGAGCCGTTCACCACCACATCAATGCTGCCAAACTTGTCGTAAATCCAGCTCAGTACGTCTGATTGTGTGATTCCCTCCGGATAGGTGCCGATATTATGCGGCGCTTCCGGATTCTGCGCAAAGCCAATCAGCTGTTTTGAATACTCTTCTCCAAGCTCATCGAGCAGCTTTTTAACAGCAACCTGTGCTTTTACATGCGTGCCGCTCATAATTCCCACGTTCATGCCGTTCTTCAGCACTCTTCTGATAATCTCCAGTCCATTGTTGCCAGCGCCGCCGGTGATAATCATTGTTCTTCCTTTTACTGTAAACATATCTTTTTCCTCCGTCCTTTTAGTTTTTGACAGGTACGGACGTATAGAGAATCCCTCTATACAGTCCGCCTGTAAGCAAACGGCAAACTGCCATTTTCTTCATTTGTTACAAAAATCTGTCTTTCGACAACAGCCACTGCGCCGCAAAATCATGAAGTGTTTTTACCGTATCTCCATACTGACCGGGCGATTTTTCAAGCCGTATGGCAGGTTCAAATTTATGAGTGGCTCCCTCCACAAACGCGATCGTTTTATCTTCGCTGGCAGAACAGTTATAGATCGTTTCGGACGCCATGAATTCCCATCCGGCTGTCATTCCCATCACCAGTGTCGGTACATGAATACCTGTCATGTTGCCAGGCGGACACGCATAACTGGACTTCCAGTCTATCCCCCATACCTCCTGTTCATCATAACCAAACTCCGGAGTGGTTCGCACAGCATACGAACTCAGGAAGCTTCTGACGGAAAGGATTCTTGCCCCCTGCCACAGGGAGTGGGTAAACGATTGCGGATTTTCCGCTGTTCGGATAGAACGAATAATCTCTGTTGTCTGTGTTCCATCCCCGTGAAGAAGCAGGTGCGGCTCCTTCGTATGCGACATCAGCCGTGGATCCTGCGCGTAAAGCTTGTTGTTCATAAATCCCTGCTCTGCTCCCGGAATCACAAAAGGCTCATCATCACTAAAATTCCCTTTTCCATGTTCAAGCAGATAAAGCCTTTCAAGAGCCTGGTCAATCAGCCGATTGTTCCGTTCACTCAGGGCATTCTGGAATTTACGGATAAATTCCGGACTGTACGTTGCGCCCTCTGGGGAAAACCCATTCGCAGGGCTGTAAACATCAAGCGCCGGATCCAGATTCATACCCGATTCTTCATCTGTCACTGCCGGATCCAGGCTGAACAGCTGCATTGCCGCATTTCCCCAATTGGTATCCAGCAGCATGATTCCATCCGCCGGCACAAGATCTTCTTTCTGATCCGGATAGGGAACAATTTTCTCTGATCCCTGTAAAAAATCTGCTCCATTTTCAGCAACACACTGGTAAGCGCTCATCAATGTACCGCCGCCGCTATGCCCTAACAGAACCACTTTCTCAACCCCCGGTTGCCGCTTTAAATATTTTACCGCCTCCAGGACGTTAAGCATTTTATCCGGCTGGGAGTAAATAATTCCTTCCTTGCTCATCACATTTGTACACAATACCCGAAATCCGCGTTTCGCAAATTCCGGCCCGGACAAAAAGGAAAGGTAATCCTCATCCGAATGCATAATCAATATACCAATTCTGCTTTGTTCTTCCGGTACAAGCGGTTCATACAGCATTCCCGGCATAGGCGGTGCCCAGGGTTCTCTGGGCGGCAAATGGATAAACGTACTTTTTATTGCTCCCATTCCGTCTCATCTCCTTCTTTCTCATTATGTTTCATTTCTTTGTGAAAAACTTATCCATGTTTTTCATTCTTTCCAGCTTCCTTTGTTTATTTTGTCCTACTATAGCACGTGCATTCTTGACTTTTCAATTCAACTTGCTGTATAATTCTTTCCAAACAAGAAAATAAAAAAATGGTCTTTTCCAAAGGAGCGTTTGTTATGGATATTAAGCAACTCAATGAATTTCGTGTCCTGGCAGAGATCTGTAATTTTCAGGAAGCAGCAGAAGAGCTTTATATCTCGCTTTCCTCTCTCTCCAAACACATTTCAAAACTGGAAGAGGAACTGGGCGTATCCCTGTTTGACAGAACTACCCGCAAAGTTACACTTACGGAATATGGTACTGTCGTATACGACTACGCAAAACAGATTGTAAACAGCTACAATGACTGTACGCGCGCCCTTAAAGATCTCAAGCAGGATCATTCACTTCGTCTGTCTGTGAGCTTTCCTCCGATTCTGACCCAATACCGTCTCCTGGAGGCTCTGATCGACTTTATGCATAAAAATCCAGACATAGAAGTCACTATGACCGAGCATATCAATCCGCGAGAGCTGCTGCAGGCTAAAAAATGTGATGTAGCTTTTCACACGGAATATGGGGAAATGCATACGGAGAATTCTTCCCTTTATATGGAAGCCGATACGCTGGTTGCTGTTCTACCCGCATCACACCCTCTTGCTGGCGAAGAATTCATCCGCATTGATCAGCTCAAAGATGAAAAATTTATCATCAAGCATGATACATCTTCCGTCCTGTCCCGTATTCTGATTAAGCTTTGCAATGAGGCCGGGTTCGAGCCGAAGATTGCACATACTGTCAAATATTCCTCCGCCATGGTACGGATGGTCAGTGAAGGCCTCGGCGTGGCTGTCATGAATTACAGCCATATCCCGGACAGCGAGAAATATAAAATCGGTATTGTAGAAATACAGCCGATTGTCCCGTTCAACATCTATCTGCTGTATTCCAATGAGCGAAGAAATTCCGCGGCGTTAAAAGCGTTTCGAAACTATTTTTCCGAAACCATGAAATACTCCAGAACGCCGGATTCACCCCCCCCAGGCCGTCCGAAAACTGATTTTTAAGCATCAAAAACAGCCACTTTTTCGGTCTGATATAGTTTTGATCCCTTGAAAACTGAACAAAATACACATCAAACTCTAAAAGTGACTTCTTCAAAAAATAGTATGTCTTTTACTTATGCCTGATTCATTAATTCCATCATTTTCTCAAATCCAAGCAGGTTTTTCGCCCGCTCGATGTTGTAGCCCAGACAGAAGAGCGCAAATTCACCAGCTACGTTCCGCAGTCCTTTGCGTAAAAAGCAGCTTGCTCCCATTGCTCTCTTTATGGTTCCAAACGGGTGTTCCGAAAGGCACATCCGTTTGGCCATTTTTTCCAAGCTCGGCTTGAAAAACAGTTTCACGATTTTTATTTTCTCAAACTTCCTTTTACTGCCAGCCCCGGTTGTTGCTGTTGCTTCCGGATCCTCCGAATTCGTTTCCGCTTCAGCGGTTTCCTTTTTCGGCCAGTACCTGCACGGCCTCTCCAGACGGTCTTTCGTAAAATCGACTTCCTTCCACTCACCCTTGCCCCTATAACACTGGTTTCGGAATTTACAGTGCTTGCAGGCATTTTTATTTGAGTATCGGATGTTTCCGTTTTTCTTAATGCTTTTCTGTCGCAGTATCTCTCCGTTCGGACAGTACACCAGATTCCTTTCCGGATCTCTTACGAAATATCCTTCCTTCGCGCGCTCCCTCATTTCTTCCTGCGTTCCGTAGATGGATCTTTCTTTTCCTTCTTCTTCCGGTTTTTCTTCCTTTACCATGTGGCGTACTTCTTTCACCTCAATGCTGCTTATTACATCCTTATAGGCTTTCGGTACTTTTCCGGAATGAAGGCATTTTTTCAACTCCTCCGGACTGCTGCTTGTGGTATCAGCTTCCGCTTCCTCATAAGATAGTTCCAGCTCATAACCATCCTGACCATCATCTGTGATTACGTGCGGTATGATTCCGTTTTCCAAACATTCGATCAGATCCTCTGCTTTTTCATAACCCTTATCTGCCGTCACTTCAAGGATTTCGTCCCCACTTTCCGCCCGAATTCCCTTCATAGTCGGCATCAGCTGGCCGTGGTCAGTCACCTGGTTCGTCATGTTGAAATCACGGATCAGATGTGTCCTGGAATCAACCGCCGTCTGCGGATTGTACGCTACAGCGAATCCATTCTTACTTTTCATAAGTCTGGCATCCGCATCCGTCAGTGAAAGCTGGCTCGCGCCGCTCTCTTCCATAATCCTCTGATACTCCTGATATCTCGCCAATCTCTCCTGTGCTTCTTTCAGCTTCGCCTCAACAAGTTCCCTGGTAAGCTGCTCCGGTGTTTCTTCCGCATCTTCCTGCTCATCCATCTCCCGCAGTATCCTCAGATATTCGTTTGTATGTGCGTTCAGCCATTGAATCCGGTCGTCAAGCTTGTTCTTTGTAAAGTTTGAATTCTTTGAATTATTCGCCGCAAACTTGCTTCCATCAATAGAAGTGAATCCCCACTCAACCGCACCAGAAACCCGCCGGTTAAACTCATGGAATATTTTTTTCAGGCTGTCGATGTTTTCTTTCATGAAATCAGAAATCGTCCGAAAATCCGGTTCCACACCGCCGATCATCCATTTCACTTCAATGTTGACCTTGCAGGCTTTCGCCAGTTTTCTCGATGAATAAATGCCGTTACGGCTGCCGTAAATATAAAGCTTGTACATACTGGCCGGATCATAGGAAGGTCTTCCTTCCGATGCGGGCTGCTTTTTGGTGTACTGTATCATGTCCAGGCTGTCAACAAATGCGTTGATCAGTCTGGCTGCACTGTCAGGCGCCACCAGCATATCCCAGGAACACATCATTATCTGATTACGATCAAAAGTTTTCACATACGCCATAGTCTTTCACCTCAGAAGCGGTTTTATATTGATTGAATTATACCACAATTTGAGTAAATAATCACGCATAATGTGCATTTTGTTCAGTTTTCAAGGTACGTTTTTAATATATCTGAACGGCTGCTTTGCAGCCGGATTCAGCTGTTGTTAGTCAGACCCCCTATAGGGGGGTTTTCGGACAGTCTGCCCCAAGAGTTCCAATAGCAGGTAACCGGGCGCAAAGCCATGCAGGCTTTGTAGTTAATCAGAAAAAGCCACCGCAAACGCCAAACATCCTCGTTTTGCGATGGCTTATTCATGTTTAGTTTTTTTCCATTCTTCTTCAGATTTTTCCTGCTGCCCACTCCATAATGTTTTTCCAGAGCGGATTATAGCATTCCCACTCGAGAACCTCCGGAAGCGCCCAGTGCGGCAATGCATCAAAAGCTGTCGCTACAGCACGCCCCTTCCCATACGGTGCACACGCAAGACCTACGGAATCCCGAATCTTTACCAGCACTTCTGTGCCAGGTTTTTCTTCTACATAGTTGTATCCCAGATACCTTGGCCACGGCCCATGAATTCCGTTCATGATCGGATGATTCGGATTCACAATCTCAGGAGACACGCCTTCCGGCGTATCCATACGATCATCATAGTTCATAATCTTCACCGGAATCACATCTCTGAGCGGAGTCATATTGTACCTTGCGCAGCATTCGATACCCGCAAAGCTCATATAACCGCCAATCATTACGAATCCGCCGCCCTGATTGACATACTCTTTAATCGCTTCCAGGCGATTCCCGTGTATTTTATAGTTGAACATCATATCTGGATCCAGCAGCAGGGTATTGCTGGTAATATCACTCAGGATTACCACATCGTACTGTTTTAATTCTTCCGCTGTTTCCGGAAAATATTTCTGGGCAAGGTGGTTTGGATAATGTTTCACTTCCATACCAAGATCCTCCAGCGTTTTGATAAACGCCAGTCCCGGTTCTTCATAGCGTCCAAGGACAACATGATCAAATCTTTTGTGTGAGCCTCGCCGGTCATCCAGGATTCTCCTGCTAATAAAACTTTCATTATCGTTTATCCTTTCTTTCATTCATAGATTATCCGTCTTCGCACCTGCTATTATACAAAGCCAGCGCGTTCCAACTCTTTTTCAAGCCACCGGTCCATGCAATCTCCAATCAGATTTATGTTATCCGGTTTGCTATACTCTCCTTCATGATTCATTCCCTGCTTAGGAATGTGAATCCAGGCAACTTTCTTCTCAAGAAACGATTTATAAATCTCATCCGCAATAATCAATTGCAATCCCTTTGTATTCAGCAATCTTTTCAGATCTTCCTGAGAATTCAGCTTCTCATCCCCTGGGGACATCTGAGAATGATCCATTTCAAAAAAACTGGCAACCTTCACACCCTCATAGCCTTTTACATAAAGCACTCTTCTCAGGGCATTCCCCATGAGCTGTTCACCCACAAACAAAATCAAAGGTTCTTCTTCTCCGCCGATCCCGGCAGACCAGAGCCGGCCTCCTGTCAGCAATCCATTTTGAATCCAGGTACAGTGGACATGGCCATACGGCGCGCCAACCACATATCGAATACCAAATTCTTTTTTCATATACTTTGCCAGACGCAATCCTGATATATTCACTACCAGATTTAAGGAGGCAGACGCAGCCTGACTGAGCGCCTCTGTACGTTCTGTCACTCCCCATCTGGAAATCACCTGATATCCAAGACTTTGCAGCCAGCATTCTGTATCCTGAAGCATTTCGTCCGTCCAGTCGGCAGGATTGCATCCCAGAATATTGATTCCATTCGGTATTTTCTCTTTCTTACGGATCAGCAGCTTTCCCATAATTTCAAGAGTCATACTCATTGCATTCAGGTAATCTGTCTTCGCATCTTCCGGTATTGCAGTAATCGGGCTAAGGTATCCCGTTTCAGTCATTGTTCCTACCATAGCCTGTCCCCTCATTTCTGGATCAGTCCGCATCCATCGGCTGTTCATGATATTCTGCATACAAATCCGGAAGAATCGTATACAGGTGCGGCCATTCAATGCAATTATGAATTACAATTTTTCTAAGATATTCCTCTGTACAGAAGGTTCTCTCATCACGTACCAGCTTGCCATCAAGAGGTCTCCAGCCGATCCATTCACGGCTCTTGGTTTCCACCTGACCATTCGGCAGTTTTCTCGAATAGCTCAGGCATACATGGGAACCCGGCTCGTCAAACGTCTCGTGCGTCAGCTTCCCATTGAACCTGCATCCGGCTGCCTCCAGCTCATCCAGTCTCTCCTGCGACATACCGAAAAGCCGAACATCTTCTTCCAGACGGATCGATACAAATGGCCGGTCACCTTCGCCCAGATCCAGGCTTTCTTCTGTATAAATACCATCTCTCGCGTCAATCCAGTTCAGATAAAAATGCTCCAGATGATCCGCCTGCTGCCAGATCTTATAGCGCAGATTGCCATGACCCGGAATCATGCTCTTTGATTTCAGGTTTCTCCAGCGTCTGTACCAACGTTCCATATCTGCCGTGATATGTGCCGGAAGCACACGATAGGTCGCTATATACCCGGAACCGTCCGGCATCATGCAGAAGCCCTGCTCAATCTTCTCATATCCGGTCGGTTTTAAGAAATCCAGAAAATGCTCTGCCGGAATCGCATCCTTCGGATCCATAGGATTGCTGTTAATTACCTGCATATCCAGGGGATTCGGCCCATACAAAGGATATTCATAGAAGTATCTTGCCAGAGGCATTTTTTCCTCTTCGGGATGTAATGTTGTTTTCTTTTCAACAACCTGATAAGGTTTCATATCCTGTTTTCCTCCTCATATTAAGTTTATCTAATTACTCCACTAATTCTACATATGCAGGCATATTGTCTACCAGGAGCTGTTTTACAACCTCCTCGGAAGCGTTCTTCCCGTCACGAACAATCTTGCCATTCTCTGCTTTGTATCCATACCACGCAAGGGTGAACGCATCTCTGCTGAAATGATAATTCGGCCAGGTGAAATGGAGAACAATTCGGCTGAGTCCATCCTCAAGTTCTTCGTATCCCGCATAATATGTGCAATCCAGTTCCTTCAGCTGTGCTTCCAGTTCCTCGCTCATACCATAATCTTTCAAGTTTATGTCCTTCAGTCCAGGACTTACCTTCTGGTCTGCGGCATTTATCATCTCAGAGGTGATCCCATTTGCCAGAGTCAGAAAATCGGTGGAAAACCCAGTGCCATCCTCCAGAATTGCATAACCGTAAACAATCGGACGATACTTTCCCGGAACCAGAGCGTCCAGCCAATGATTGATAGTTACCACTTCGTTAACATCCATCTGTCCTTTTAAAAGCAACTGAGTCTTTAACGGATGTCTGCTTGTTGTCATTAACGCGTTTTTCAAGTGATCTCTCTCCTTTCTTTTTAAAACCATACTGATTTTGTTTTCGTAATCTCATCTTATTTTATTTCTTTTTCAGAAGCAATTCCGATTAGTTTTCTATATTTTCCATATCGGAAAGTATTTTATCAATGAAATTACGCTTTCCCTTTTGATACCTTATCTTCCTCTTCCGCCCGGTTGATTACCTTCAGAGCATGCAGGCCCAACGGAACAATGACGAAAGCACTCAGTAAATCCGCGATCGCCTGTGTCGCGGCTACGCCATATGCACCCCAGATCAGTGGAGCAATCAGCAGCGCCGGATAGAAGCAATACCCCTGTCTCGCAAAATTAGCCAGCAAAGCAAATTTTGCTTTTCCAATACCGGCATAGAACATATTGACCTGTGAACTCAGTGCGTGGAAAACCAGAACAATGCACTGCATTCTGATGCAGAACATTCCCAGTTCCAATACTTCCGCGTTTGCCTCGGCATTGAAGAGACGGATGATCGGAGATGCAAATACAAAGATCAGCGCTCCCATCACCACGGCACCCACACATGCTACTAAGCACCCAAAGGTATAGCTGTCGCGGACTCGTTTCCAGGCCTTCGCTCCCCAGTTGAAACCGACAATCGGCTGATAGCCCTGACCAAATCCAAGGATAAAAGCAAACGGAAACTCCATCACACGGGTAGCAACCGAAAGTGCCGCAAGCGTCGCAGTAGAATAGGTGCCTGCCACACGGTTAATTACAATTGAAGCGATAACAGTCAGCAAAGACCGGAAGAAAGAACTGGAGCCAATGGAAATGACCTCTTTTACATCTGCCAGAACCATCCTGAATTTGCGAATAGAAATGACCACCATCGTATTTTTCCTGATATATGGAAAGATCAGGATACAGAAACTGATAAATTTAGATATTGCAGTCGCCATGGATGCGCCAGTTACGCCCAGTCCAAATCCATAAATGAAAAGGGGATCCAGGAAGCAATTCAGAACACCACCAAATCCGATTCCTATCATAGAATACGTAGCACTGCCCTCACTTCGCAGACACATATTCAAAATAAAGCTGCCAATCATGAATGGAGCCGCGTACAGTACGTAGGTCGCATACTGCATCGAATAAGTTGCGCACTCTTCGGTAGCGCCCAGCCAGTAGACCATATCTCCAATGAGAAGCTTTCCGACAATCAGAAAAATTACGCCAAAGCCAATTCCACTGAATATACAGGTCGACAACACCTGATTCGCATGTTCCTTGTCCTTTGCCCCTAGCAGTCTGGCAATATAACTGCAGGCACCGGCGCCAATCAGATTGGCAATCAGCGTAATCATTCTTTCCAGAGAGCTGTTCACGCCTACAGCAGCCGTCGCATTTGTACCCAATGTACTGACAAAATACGTATCTACCAGATTATAAATAGTCGTAATCAGTTGTGCTGTGATAGTGGGTACTGCCATTCTCGGAATCAGCGTTCGGATATTCT
>Ga0192278_1027_pt1 | contig 37308 bp, 31 predicted proteins | sample Koala_Koa24_K3_FD_131271 | JGI IMG/M metagenome (GOLD analysis project Ga0192278, IMG submission 131271) | Enriched cells from koala feces incubated with labeled cellulose particles, San Francisco Zoo, California, United States - Koala_Koa2-4_K3 ...
GAATTGTTATTACATAAATAGCATTTTCCGGCTTGCGTAATCCATATTTTCGTGCCATTCGCCACCGGACTGCCTTTTGAAACATGTACATGCACTGGTTCAAGCGGTTTATTCTCGTTTGTCCAGAAATAAACCCAGTAAGAACCCAGTTTAAAAACCTGAGGCATTCTCAAATCCCCCTTCTTTTGAAAATTCCATAATCAAATGTGCCATAGATTTGATAATTCCCAGAAAATATTCAATTTCTTCCTGTGAAAATTCATAAATATCTTTCCATCTGTAATCTGGAAGCATGCATGTCGCATGTCGAAAGCCATATTTTTCATCCGGTCTTTCAATGTATACTTTCACGCTTCCATCCTCTCTCATTTCTGAATGCACAATTTCTGTATTATCATTCAAAGTCATAAACGGATACATCATAATAAAAGACCTCCTTTATTCTCTCTGGCTGGGTTCTCGTTCCCCTCCAGAAGAAACATCAAAATTGACAGCACCGTCATCCCCGCTGTTTCTGTGCGCAGAATCCGCCCCCCAGTGTGATCGGCAGGACTCCGGCCTCCCCGGCCAGCGCTACCTCCTGCTCATCAAAGCCCCCCTCCGGGCCGATCATGATTGCGACCGATTCTCCCGGTGCAATTGCTCCGAATGCTTTCCTCGTAGTTTCCATCCCTCTGGCCAACTCATAGGGGATAAATTTTCGATCAAAAGACTCTGCATAGCGCACGGCTTCCTCAAATGTCATGACTGGCTTTATTTCCGGTATAATCGTCCGTTTTGCCTGCTTCGCCGCGCTCTCTGCAATCGCGCTCCACCGTTTCAGCTTCGTCTCTGCTTTTTTGTGTCCAGCTTCACCACCGCGCGCCTGGTCGCCATCGGAACAATCTCACTGACTCCCAACTCCACTGTTTTCTGGATAATCAGTTCCATCTTGTCTGCTTTCGGCAGCCCCTGAAACAGCACAATCTTCGAGGGCAACTCAGTATCCGCCTCCTGTGACCAGAGAATTTTCGCCGTTACCAGCGCCTCCTCTGTCTTCGTCACCTCGCAACGGTAGGTAACCGCATCCGGACTGCTCACCGTAATCTGCTCGCCGGGATGAATCCGCAGGACATTCCGAATATGATTGACGTCACTGCCGGTAATCTGAATTTCTTTCTCTCCGATCTGATCTCTGTTTACAAAGAAATGATGCATTTCTATCCACCCTAATCCGAACAAGTCGGAACCAATATTTTGTAGTCTCTCTGTCTGGCCGCCCGGTCACAAATTCTTCCGCGCCGTCACCGACACCCAGTCGTTCTGATGCGTCACCTCCAGCACTTCCAGTCCGGCTGCTTTCACCGCATCCACGACTACCGTCTCCTTCTCATCGATAATCCCCGACGTGATATAGACCCCGCCAGGCTTTAACTGATTCACAATCACCGGCGTAAGCGGCACCAGCACCTCCGCGAGAATGTTCGCGACTACAATGTCGTATTTTTCATAGCCGACGGCGTCCTGCACCTTCTGGTCGTCGATAATATTCCCCAGTAAAACCTGCATTGCACCCTCCGGCACCTCGTTGGCTTCCAGATTTTCCCGCACCGCCGAAATCGCGCACGGGTCAAGATCAGTACCAATGGCGTGCTTTGCGCCCAGCTTCAGCGCAGCAATTGAGAGAATCCCGCTGCCGGTACCAACATCCAGAAGCTCCGTCTGCCCGGTTACATATTTTTTCAGCTGGCGCAGGCAAAGCTGCGTCGTCTCATGCATCCCCGTGCCAAACGCAGTGCCCGGATCGATATGAATGATCATCTTATCCCGGTCTTCCTCTTTAACTTCCTCCCAGGAGGGAATGATCAGAATATCATCCACATAAAACTGGTGGAAATACTCCTTCCAGTTATTGATCCAATCCTTATCCTCCGTCTGCGAGGCCGCAATGCTTCCCTCTCCAATGTCCAGAAACATTCGCAGATCCTCCAGCTCCTGCCGCACATTGGCAAGCATCGTCTCCGTGTCCGCATCCTCTTCCAGATAGAAGCTTAAATAGGCAATGCCGTCATCCTCCGGCCCGTCCGGCAGGATGTCGACAAACATCTGCTTCTTATCTTCCTCAGAAAGAGGCACCTTATCCTCAATCTCTACTCCCTCAACGCCGATCTCGGCAAGGGTAGCAATCACGATATCCTCTGCCTCTGAACGCGTCTTTATGGTAAACTTATTCCAGCGCATACTCAATTCCTCACAATTTTCTTATTACAAAACCAATTGGCTTTTAGCTTACCACTATGTCCGGAAGATTTCAACTAAAAATAAGAAAATAAGACCGTCCGAAAATACCCGGGCGGTCTGTTGTCTCTCACTCTTCAAACATTTCCTTCAGCTTTTCGCCAAAACCCTTCTTTTTCTGTTTAACCGTCCCTTTTTTCGCCGAATCACCGGTCACCGGCGTCTCCAGGCTCCCACCGGAAGCAGCGTCAAAGGCGCGCAGCGCCTCCTTTGCTTCTTCGCTCAGCTTTGTCGGCACCTGCACATTAAGCGTTACATAATGGTCGCCGCGCTGGTTTTTGTTGCGCAAGGACGGTACACCCTTACCCTTGAAACGAACCTTAGAGCCGGTCTGTGTGCCAGGCTTCACAGTGTAAACGATATCGCCGTCCACCGTACTGATGCGGATGTCGCCGCCAAGCGCCGCCTGGGCAAAGCTGATCGGCACCTCTGAATATATATTCATATCCTGGCGCGTGAAAGTCGCGTGTCTGCCAACAACCACCTCTACCAGCAAATCTCCGCGCGGTCCGCCATTGCTTCCCGGCTCGCCTTTTTCACGGATGCGGATGCTCTGCCCGTTGTCGATACCAGCTGGAACGGATACTTTGATCTTCTTTTTACTGGAGGTATAGCCGGTTCCATAGCAGTTCGGACATTTCTCTTTTACAATCTTACCGCTGCCATGGCATTCCGGACAGGTCTGCACATTCTGCACCGTGCCAAACAAGGACTGCTGGGAAAATACCACCTGCCCCCGGCCGCCGCATTTCGGACAGGTCTCCGGGGATGTCCCCGGCTTTGCCCCGGTACCGTGACAGGTCGTACACTCATCCTTCAGATTCAGTTCAATCTCTTTCTCACAGCCAAAAACGGCCTCTTCAAATGTAATACGTATGCTGGTGCGGACATTCGCGCCCTGCATCGGTCCCTGGGAGCCGCCGCGCCGTCTGCCGCCACCGCCGCCAAAGAAATCGCCGAACAGATCGCCAAAGATATCGCCCATGTCGCCAAAATTAAACCCGTCAAAGTCAAAACCGCCTCCGCCGGCTCCGCCATCAAATGCGGCATGACCAAACTGGTCATACTGGCGCCGCTTTTCCGGATCGCTCAGGACGGCATATGCCTCGGACGCTTCTTTGAATTTCTTCTCGGCTTCGGCATCACCCGGGTTCATATCCGGATGGTATTTTTTCGCGAGTACACGATACGCTTTTTTCAGCTCTGCGTCATCCGCGTTTTTATCTACACCCAGAACCTCGTAATAATCCCTTTTATTATCCGCCATAACTTACTCCTCTTTATACTGCCTGTATCTGTCGTGTCTCTTTGTATCATGAGAATGCCCCTGAGGCCTCTTCCCGTCCCCAGGGGTATCTCATGGCCAACGTTCGACCTGCCTGTATCTCTTGTACTGTTTCGTATTTTTGCGATTGTTATGCCACTACGTTTTCAACCCAACCCCACAGCAAGTGCGTGGTCGGGTTGTGACCAGTAACTTGCGATTATTTATACCTCGCGGTAATCTCCATCAACAACGTCATCATCAACCGGGCCATTGTCCTGTGCGCCAGCGCCTGCTCCCGCGCCGCCCATGTTGCTCATATCCGGGCCTGCGCCGCCGGCAGCTGCTCCTGCCTGCTCATATACCTTCGCAAACAGCTTCTGCGCACTCTCCATCAGCTTCTCCTTGCCAGCCTTCAGATCCGCGATCTGAGAGTCTGTCATATCTTCCGGATTGGTCTGTGCAATCAGATCTTTCAGATGCTGCAGGTCAGCTTCTACAGCGGACTTGTCAGCTGCGTCAATCTTATCGCCAACCTCTTCCATCGCCTTCTCGGTCTGGAATACCATCGCGTCTGCGTCGTTTCTGGTGTCGATGGCTTCCTTCTTCTTCTTATCCTGCGCCTCGTACTCAGCCGCTTCCTTTACAGCCTTGTCGATCTCGTCATCCGACATATTCGAACCGGAAGTGATCGTGATGTGCTGTTCTTTGCCCGTGCCAAGATCCTTCGCAGAAACATTTACAATGCCGTTCGCGTCGATATCGAAAGTAACCTCGATCTGCGGAACGCCTCTTCTTGCTGGCGGAATTCCATCCAGACGGAACTGGCCAAGGGACTTGTTGTCCTTCGCGAACTGACGCTCGCCCTGTACAACGTGAATATCAACTGCGGTCTGATTGTCTGCCGCGGTAGAGAACACCTGGCTCTTCTTGGTCGGGATGGTTGTATTTCTCTCGATCAGCTTCGTCGCTACGCCGCCGAGGGTCTCGATCGACAGAGACAGCGGAGTTACATCCAGCAGAAGGATATCGCCCGCGCCTGCGTCGCCTGTCAGCTTGCCGCCCTGGATTGAAGCGCCGAGTGCTACACACTCATCCGGGTTCAGGCTCTTGTTCGGCTCATGTCCGGTGAGCTGTTTTACCTTATCCTGTACTGCCGGGATACGGGTAGAACCGCCGACCAGAAGCACCTTGGAAAGCTCACTTGCGTTCAATCCGGCATCCTTCAGTGCGTTCTGTACCGGGATCACCGTCGCCTCTACGAGGTCATGGGTCAGTTCGTCAAACTTCGCTCTGGTCAGATCCATTTCAAAATGCTTCGGACCGGTCTCATTCGCTGTGATGAACGGAAGGTTGATGTTTGTCGTGGTGGAGGAGGAAAGCTCTTTCTTCGCCTTCTCTGCCGCTTCCTTCAGTCTCTGCAGCGCCATCTTATCATTGGAAAGGTCAATGCCCTCTTTGGACTTAAAGTCCGCGATCATATAGTCAACAATCTTCTTATCGAAATCATCGCCGCCCAGACGGTTGTTACCATTGGTTGCCAGTACCTCGATAACGCCCTCGCCGATCTCAATAATGGAAACATCGAATGTACCGCCGCCGAGGTCATACACCATGATCTTCTGCTCATTCTCATTGTCCAGGCCATACGCGAGTGCTGCCGCCGTCGGCTCGTTGATGATACGCTTTACATCCAGGCCAGCAATCTTGCCCGCATCCTTGGTTGCCTGACGCTGTGCGTCATTGAAATATGCCGGAACGGTAATGACCGCCTCGGTCACCTTCTCACCAAGATAGTTTTCTGCATCTGCTTTCAGCTTCTGAAGGATCATTGCGGAAATCTCCTGCGGAGAATACTTTTTGCTGTCAATCGAAACGCGGTAATCGCTGCCCATATGTCTCTTGATGGAAGAAACGGTGTGATCTGCATTCGTCACGGCCTGACGCTTTGCCGGCTCGCCGACCAGTCTCTCACCACTTTTTGTAAACGCCACGATGGACGGTGTTGTACGCGCGCCTTCTGTATTTGTAATCACTACCGGCTTGCCGCCTTCCATAACTGCCACACAGCTATTCGTAGTACCTAAGTCAATACCAATAATCTTACTCATAATATTCCCTCCTGTTTTTGTGCCGCTTGCCGGCACACGCTAAAGATTTGTGACTCCTCTATTTTTCAAACCGCGCATCCAGTGCGTCGGCTGATACCAGATATAATACCTGCAAACCTGATTGGGTCTGCTGCTGTCCAACCGTCTGTCCGGCTGTCCATGCAATCAGAATCAGTTTGCCACCTTTACCATACTGTGCCGAAGCACATTGTCGCGGTACATATAGCCTTTCTGGAATTCCTCCACGACCACATTTTCTCCGGCTTCCTCATCCTCCACGTGCATCACCGCATTGTGAAAATTCGGATCAAATGGCTGTCCGACCGCTTCAATCGGCTTGACGCCAATCCCTTCGAGAGCCGTAAGCATCTGGCGGTAAACCTTTTCCATCCCCTGCGCAAATGCGTCCTGTTTCTGCTCTTCACTCAGATTCGCAAACCCGCGCTCGAAATTATCAACCGTCGGAAGAATTTTTTCCAGAACACTCTTTGCTCCAACCTCGAACATCGCGGATTTTTCTTTCTCGGAGCGCTTGCGGAAGTTATCAAATTCCGCCATCTGGCGCTGTACCCGGTCTGTCAGCTCTTCAATCTGCTGGTCGCGCTTATCCTTTTCTTTTTTCTTCTTGCTGAAGAATCCTTTTTTCTCAGACTCACCAGATGCGGTCTCTTCTTTCGCGGCATCTGCTTTCATGTTATCTGCTTCCTCCGACTTCTTCTCTTCTCCATCCTCTTCTACAGAATCTGCACTGGCTGTTCCGGAAGACGGATTTGAAGTGATATCCTGATCTGAAGTTTCTTCCGTGGAAGTTGTCTCTGTTCCAGCAGCTTCATTCTGAATATTATCATCCTGAACTTCTTCGTCCCTGATCTCTTCCAATGGCTTCTCCACCTTTCTGCTATTTATCCTTCTTATAAATCTGATCCAGCTGAGCAATCAGGTCTTTGAGTGTGCCGATGACCTTGTCATAGTCCATCCGCTTCGGACCAACCACGCCAATCCGTCCGTACATCCCCTCGCCCAGCTCGTAGGTAGCGGTCACTACACTGCAGTCCTGCATGGATGCAACCGAGGACTCCTGACCGATGTACACCTGAATCCCGGTCTCTTCGTTTTGAGCATCGGATGTAATCAGCCCCGCCAGATCCCGCTTATTCTCAAAGGTACTGATCAGCTCGCTCGCCTTCTCACTGGTGGAAAGCTCCGGGTAACGGAAAATGTTCGTCGCCCCGCTGGTGTAAATCTCCACCTCGGTATCCGATTGAATCGCTTCCGCAACCGCGTCCAGCACTCGGTTCACCACTTCACTGTGGGTGCCTGCCTGCTCTTTTAATTTTGAAATCGTACCGAGATTGATCTGTTCTAGAGTCAGCCCGTTCAGAGCGCTGTTCAGAAGAATGTTCAGCTCCAGAATCGTCTTCTGGTCAAGATCATGCTCCATATCCAGCATTTTATTCCGGACTACATTCGTCTCTGTGACTACGGTCGCCAGAATCTGAGAATCTGAGACAATCGAAAGCTGGATGAACTTCAGCTTCGTCTGATGAATCTTCGGCCCGGAAATCATGGCAGCGTAATTCGTATTCGAGGCCAGAATCTGTGCCATCTGCCGCAGGATCAATTCCATCTTATCCTGCCTCTGCAGAACCAGCTCCCGCATCTGGGTGACTTCCTGTTCTTTCTCAGCCACCTCATGCTCTTTCTCTGAAACCTCGCGCTCCTTCTCCTCCATCATGCGGTCCACATATAAGCGGTAACCGGCATCCGAAGGAATCCTGCCCGCGGAAGTATGCGGCTGAAGAATCAGTCCCATCTCCTCCAGATCAGACATCTCATTACGTATCGTGGCGGAACTCAGATTCAGGTCGGCGTACTTCGAAATCGTACGGGAACCGACCGGTTCGCCTGTCTCAAGGTAGGTCTTGATGATCGCTTTTAAAATGGTCCATTTTCTATCATCAAGCTGCATCTGAACTCCTCCCTGTTTTTTCTTTTTTGTTAGCACTCTTTAGATTTGAGTGCTAACACCTTACGTTGCCTACTATAATACGCGTTTTCCCTTTTGTCAATATCTTTTTTTGAAAAAATCTGGTATATTTTCCAATATCGTGGTAAAACAAATACACGGTGAATACTTATACTATGTAAAACAGAAGGGATTTTTGAAGGTATGAAAAAAGGAACGATTGCCGCCATCGCCACAGCAATCCTGTTAATCGTTGGACTAATTGGCCTGGGACTTTTTCTAACGCTTACCTGGCAGACGGATCTGACCGCATCAAAAGAAGAAAGTGCGCAGGCTGAGCAGGATGCGGATGCTCTTCTGCAAGAGCTCAGCGACATTCGAAACGGCACGGAAAACCCGGACGAAAAGGAATCCCTCGATAAAACAACTGCGGAAAGTTCCGGCTCACAGACAGAATATGCTGCGCCAGCTGATTACACAGACGCCATGCCGGATGGCACCGCTCTTACAGATCATGAGGCCGGTGCGGAAAACGAGTCAGAGACGGAACCTGACACGGAATGGGTGCTGGAGCTTCTCGCAATCGAAGATACACCAGTCATCTGGGTCGGTGATTCGCGCACGGTGGGCATGCAAAAAGCCCTCGGCACACACACGGATGACTTGTTCATCGGCGCGGCAGGCGAAGGCTATTCCTGGCTGTCCGAAACCGGCATACCCTTTTTGAAATCAGCGATCAGCGACTACCCGGATCGTCCGGTTATTTTCAATATGGGAGTCAACGACTACGAAAACCTCTATAATTATATGGTACTCTACGCAGAAGTCACTGCCGAATATGCAGACACGGTTTTCTACTTTCTCTCTGTAAATCCGGTCGATGACGAAGCGGGACTCTATGTTACCAACGCAAACATCGAGGATTTCAACGCGCATCTGGAGAGTACCTACCCGGACACCTATCTGGACAGCTATAACTATCTGCTGGAATCCGGCACAGAAACCGTTGACGGAATCCACTACTCAGAAGAGGCCTACCGGCAGATTTATCTGTTTGTAAAAAACGCACTTATATCGGAAGTATAAATCAGGCAGGGGATTTCCCCCTGCCCATTCCTTAATTCAGGTATTCATATACCGTACTGGAAATGCTCTTAATCCCCCGGATCGCCGTATACTCGCTTACCCCGGAAGAAAAAACACAGATCACATAATCCGTCTTCTCTCCAAACACAATCGCGATGTCATGCTGGGTCGTCGAGGTCTCTCCCGTCTTATTCGCAACTTTAATGCCGGACGGAACCCCCGCCGGAATCTTATAACGCCTCTCCTGTGCCAGCAACAGATTCAGCATTTTCTGCGAATAGGTTTTTGAGACGCAGGTACCATTATAGATTGCTTCCAGAAGCTTACCGCAGTCTTTTGCTGATGAGACATTTTTGCTGCCGTCACTTGTGCTGGATGAAGATGACGGATGCAGCGTATGGTGAACCGCCGTGCTGGTGTATCCATTCGCTTTCAGATAGCTGTTGACCACGGCAGCGCCGTTCAGAAAACTGCTGCCGGAGGAGCTCTGCCTGCGCACCAGTTCATTGTACGACTCATTGCTGCTGACGGTGATCATCGATGTCAGAAGGCTTGTAATCGTCGAAGTCTCCGACATCCGCCCATTCGCGATCTCATTATAGACAGAGGCCATGACAAACACCTTGATCGTGCTAGCCGGATACATCGTGCAGTCGTTCACACTCAGGACATCCCCCGTCTCCAGATTCTTCACATAGACAGACCAGGTGCCGCCGTATGAGCTTACCATAGAAGAAATCGTCTTTTTCAGACCGCTCAGTACCATCTCCTCCGCCTCGCACTTGCGCCCATCGGAGTCCACATAGGAGCCGTCCGCCACCTGCTGGCTTTTCGCAATTTTTCCATTCGATAGCAAATAGTAACCATCCTGCCAGCAATCCGTCAGCATCTTACCGTTCGAATCGATATAATATTGGTTTCCATTATAGGTAATCCACCCCGCCTGTCGGAGCAGGACGCCATTTGTACCCATGAAATAATACTTTCCATTGAAGGTCACAGAGCCAACCGTCTGCGATACCTTATGAAACTTCCGGGCAGTATTCAGTTCCCCGGTGCTGTTGAAATAATAGTAGCCGTTGAAAGTCACACCGCCCACTTTTTTATTGGAAAGCAACCGCACCTGCGCCCCCGAAGTGTTCAGCTTTCCATATTCCTGTACATAATAATACCCATCAAACGTCTTTGAGTTACAGGTCTGGGAAGATATCTTTGTCAGCCCGGAAGCATTCGTCGGGAAACGCCCATTGCTGCTGGTATAATAGTAGCCTTTAAACTTTACGCCATTCACCGTTGTTTTCAGATAATAGACCGCCCGTTTCCGGATCAGTTTTCCGTTGCTGTTAAACATATAGTAGCCGCGCATCAGCACATCGTTCTTTTTAATCGCCAGATACTGAATACCAGTCAGTGCTTTTCCATTCGCGTCGCGCAGATACCAGCGCTCCCCTTTTTGTACCAGATAGCTGCCGCTTCCGTCGGTAAAAGAATACACGATCCGCTCCTCCGACGCGGACGTACTGTCTTCAGCCTGCACAGGCACGCCCCGCAGCATCCAGAAGGACGCAAAGAACATCAGACAAACCGCCGCTAAAAAAGCTCTCTTTCCACACGTCATACTTTTTCCCTCACTTTTCCCTTTTCTCTGCATAAAGCAGGCCGCATATCTCATCAATCTGCCGCAATTCTTCGCCGGTAAAGTCCGTCCGCGCGGCAATAGAAACATTCTCTGCGATCTGCTCCGGACGGGAAGCGCCGATCAGGACAGAGCAGACCTCATCGTCCTTCAGAATCCAGGAAAGAGCCATCTGCGCAAGCGTCTGCCCGCGTTTTCCAGCCAGCTCGTTCAAAGCCCGGATCTGATTCAGGCGTCCTTCGGTCAGGTCATCCGCCCTCAGGAACCGCCCATCCCTGGCGATCCGGCTGTCTGCGGGAATGCCATGAAGATATTTATCCGTCAGGAGTCCCTGCGCGAGCGGGCTGAACGCGATGATGCCAAGCCCTGCCTCTTTACAGCATTTTTTTACACCATCCTCTTCAATCCCGCGGTCGAAGATGGAATACCGCCGCTGGTTGACAATCAGCGGACAGTGCAGCTCGTCCATAATCGCTTTCGCGCGGAGCGTATACTCTTCATTATAGTTCGAAATCCCGGCGTACAGTGCCTTGCCGCTTCGCACAATCGAAGCGAGTGCTTCCATCGTCTCTTCCAGCGGCGTCTCGGGATCCATGCGGTGGTGATAAAAAATGTCCACATAGGGAAGTCCAAGCCGTTTCAGGCTCTGGTCAAGGCTCGCGGTAAGGTATTTCTTGCTACCCCAATCGCCGTACGGCCCCGGCCACATATCATAGCCTGCTTTTGTCGTGATGACGAGCTCATCCCGATAGGGCGTAAAATCCTCGCGCAGAATCCGGCCAAGGTTCTCCTCCGCACTTCCATAGACCGGGCCGTAATTGTTCGCCAGGTCAAACTGCGTGATGCCCAGATCAAAGGCCGTGCGGCACATGGCTTTCATCGTATCATAGTTGTCCCTGCTGCCAAAATTATGCCAGAATCCAAGGGACACTACCGGAAATTTCAGGCCGCTTCTGCCTACACGATTGTATTTCATCGTTTCATAGCGGCGATCGCTCGCCACATAAACATCTGCCATAACATCCTCCTTTTCTCACGCAAACCGTTCTGTCATTTTCTCCGACGCAATACTGCTTTTCTCCACTACATACGCTTACAGGATTTCTTAAGATTTTTTATCTTTCTTTCACTTTCCTTTCACACAATATCCACAACGCCCTGATAAACTTTCACCATCAAAGGAAGTCACCCGGGTGGTTGCAACACAGTGAATCATGCGGACTGGCTTCAACAAAAAACTCTCCCGGCCGCAGATACCGGATTTCATTACATATGGCGGTACCAGACGGCAGGGTTCACATACACCTTCTTATCCATGTTTTCCGGACACTCAAGTTGAGTGTCCGGTTTTCATGCGCAAGGCTGCAAGAGGATTTTTCCGTCTGTCACAGGACACAGTCCGCGCAGACAAACAGACCTTGGCAAGCCTTCTCCTACTCGATCGCAAAGCCAGGTAAAATGTTTTGCAACAGAAGCCGCACCTGTTGGCTTTTTTTATTCCACCTTGCGGTGCATTACATCGCCTCTCTCGCAGCGGTTCCCCCCCCATCCGTCAATCAGTGTTCCATCACGGTAAACGCAGATGATCTCGCAGTTGTTCGAACAGCGGCCGCATTTGGCCTCGCGGGTTTTGAATTCCACATTTTCCATAGAAAAATCGAATTCCCGCCGCACACTGCCGCTTTTTGCGAGCAGCGCAGCTCCGATCGCTCCCATCAGATGCCCGTTTTCATCCACCCGCACTTTACAGCCGAGTGCTTTCTCAAAGGCAGCGACCACCCCAACATTTTTGCTGACACCGCCCTGGAAAACTACCGGGGAGACGATGCGTTTGCCCTTGCCGACATTGTTTAAATAATTGGCGACTACCGCCTGGCAGAGCCCTGCGACAATGTCTTCTTTGGAATGGCCCATCTGAATCTTGTGTACGAGATCAGACTCCGCAAACACGGTACACCGAGCAGCAATCTGTGTCGGATGCTTTGACTGCAGTGCAAGCTCTCCCATCTCTTCCACCTCCAGTCCAAGACGGCGGGACTGGCTGGAAAGAAACGCGCCGGTACCGGCCGCACAGAGCGTGTTCATCGCATAATCGACCGCAACACCGTTCTCTACCAGAATAATTTTTGAATCCTGACCGCCAATTTCGAGAATCGTGCGGGTCTCCGGATAAAAAGATGTCGTGCCGACCGCGTGGGCAGTAATCTCATTTTTTGACCATAGTAGCACCTGTAATGGTGCCCGCCAGGCGGCGCGCGCTGCCGGTCGTACCGGTCGCCACCACGCGATACGAGGTCTTGTCAAATTGCTGTTCCAGAAGAGCGACCAGCTGCTTCACCGCACCGATCGGATTGCCCTCCGTCCAGATATAAGCACTGGCCAGAATTTCTTTTTCGTCATTTAAAATCACACCCTTGGTGGAGATAGAACCAACGTCAATTCCCAGATAGGCGTCCCGTTTCCGACCATCCGCTGCCTTCTCGGCTGAATCACCTCTAAAGCTATCCGTTACGTTTCCTGTTCTGGCCTGACGATCTTTTTTTCCGTCTGCTGTATCATTGATCGGATCGGCAACGAGACCGTTTACTTGCTTACTCATCGAATTACCTTCTTTCTCATGCTCAACATATCGTAAAAGGCTTCCAGCCTGGTCATCAATCCCGTATCGCTGGTCTGCGAATCGTAGGTCAGATACAGAATCGGAATTTTGTAATCCGTGCCGATATTCTGCAGTACCGGCATAATGTCGATCTCAGGTGTGCATCCGGCGGATTTCACATGAATAATCCCGTCAAAACCGCGCTCCGCATAATCTCTGGCACACCAGATATTTGCCGTAGAGGTCGGTCCCATCTCATAGCGGCAGAGATCACGGATCCGCACATTCAGGTTTTTCTCGCCGCTGTAATGCAGATTCCGGTGAGAGATATTCATCCACCGGTGCACCTCAACTCCCATATCGCAGAGCTTCTGTTCCAGATCCAGGTTTGAAAAATCATCCTGCACCGTAAAATACTCACCGATCAATCCTACCCGGATTGGTTCTTCTTTTTTCAGCGGAATATCGTGGAATGCACTTTTCACGCGCTGGTGCCCCGCTTCAATGTCTGCTTTTGAAGCCGCCTTCTCCATATCGGTCCAAAACTGATTCAATGCCTTTTTGTATGCACCCTTTTTCAGTTCAAAACCGCAGTTTTTATAATACAGGTTTTCCACTTCATCAATATACTCAACCATCTTGAGCATTTCCATACCAGCCATCGTCGCCTTCGCCATATGCAGCTTCGGATTCATTCGTCTGACCGCTTTCAGATAATCCCGCATTTTACCGGTTGTATATTCAGCCAGATTAATAAAATCAAACTGATAACCAAGATCACGCAGAATCTGCTCCTGCAGCTCACCGTAATAGCCCAGGCGACACAATCCGAACAACATCAGCAGGGTATCCGCTCCACATTCCAGCGCCTCTATCATACTGCCCAGAGTCGTCTTAAACGGCGTACAGACCGTGTCCGGGCTGTACTGGCTCCCGATGTCCAGTGTTTTTTTGTCATCCGCGGCTGCATAATATATTGCTGCTCAAGGCCGACCTCGACAAAATATTTCAGCGCATAATTATAGCGCGCGGCGATCGGAAACGCTATTTTCTTCTGATTGCCTATCGCGTAATCCTTTGCCATCGTCTCAACTCCTTTTTTCCGCTTCCCTTTATCTGTCACAGAGCATTCCTTTTTAAACGTAAAATATCAATAAAGCTCTCCAGCCGCGTTTCCACACCAGCCATACCGCTCTGCGCGTCCAGCATCAGATTCAAAATCGGCGTACCGTCGTTCCTGCGGATGATCATGTCATTTGTCATCGCGTCCGGTCCGCAGGGAAAAACACTCAGAAGAATGATCCCATCCACCTGCTTCCGGTTCGTATAGATACCACCCGCGATCTCACGGTTAAACTCCCAGCGCATCGTCGGTGAAAGTCTTGATCCCTGTTTCAGCGCTTCCTTCCGATCCATCACATCCGCCCGCAGTACAGTGACCCCGGCATTTTTCAAAAAGTCCGTGACCGGCTTTCCAATATAAGCGTCATTTACCACATAGCTATGCGAGGCGATCAGCACCTTCAGGCCATCGCTTTTATAAAGCTCTTCCTGCCGCTTCACCTGTTTTTTCCAATCTTCGGTCTCCGCCTTTTTGGCTTTCTTATAGGCCTTCGCAGCCTCCTTTCGCGCGAAGCCAAGCTCCTGCGCCATCGCAAGGAAAGCAGCCTCCTCATCCAGGTCATGCGTCACATCAACATTATAAGAAAGAAACTTCTGCCCTGTCTCCCGGAAAAGATTGCGGCAGATGTCATAAAGTCCCTCAAAGGTCGTACACATATATCTTCGGATGCCGAAATTGCTGATCCGCGGCACCAGAATATAATCGCAATTTCCGACCAGCTTCTCGACATGGCCGAGATAAACCTTCACCGAAAGACACATCTCGTCAATCGCGCGGGCTGTACCGCGATTCAGCGTCTCAAGCGTCGTAGGCGGGCTGACCAGCACATCCACGCCCAGTTCCTGGAAAAAGACCTTCCAGAGTATGCGGTATCTGTCATACAGCAGCGCCCTCGGCAGACCAACGATCCGTTTGCGGCCTGCAGCAGCCGATTCTGTTTTCTTTGCCAAAATGATCCACTCCTTTTCTTCACAGCACAGTCTGTCTTTTTCACTTTGATGCTGTTCTGAACTGTTAGGGAACATTATATCCGCTTCCCGGTTTTTTTTCAATCATCAGATTCCGTCATCTGTCTGAAATTGGAAATTCCGACACTGAAAAACCACCGCCGACCCTTTTTCCTGGCCAGCGGTGGTTTTCGAATTCTTTATTTATGGAATAGTGAAAAACCTTTCTTCTCCTGGTCGCCGGTTGTGATCTCGCCGACCTTGTAGCCGCCTTCCTCAATCGCCGCGCGAAGCTTCGCTTCATCCAGCGCGGCTTCAGAAAGGATTTCCGTGATGCCCTTGCTGTGGTTTGATGTGACCTTCTTCACCTCAAATGCCTTGCGAACTGCCTCGTTTACGTGATTCTCACACATTCCGCACATCATTCCGTCTACCTTTACCGTTGTCTTTACCATTTCCATTTCCTCCATTTCGCTTTCGTTTTGATTTATATGATCAGACACACCTGTATGCGTGTCAGATGACCGCATTTGCTCTGTTTTATCCTGTGCCGTCTCTGAGGCATTCCCATTGATTCCTGTGATTTTTATATCAACGGGTTTTATTTTTCTGTCACGCCCGGTATCACGAATCCGGAACAGATTCAGCCGCAGTGCGTTCGATACAACGCAGAAGCTTGACAGGCTCATTGCCGCCGCTCCGAACATCGGGTTCAGAGTCCAGCCGAAAATCGGAATCCACACACCGGCCGCAAGCGGAATGCCAATCACATTGTAGAAAAAGGCCCAGAACAGGTTCTCGTGAATATTGCGAAGTGTCGCGCGGCTCAAGCGAATGGCTGCCGGAACATCGCTCAGACGGCTTTTCATAAGCACCACGTCGGCCGCATCAATCGCGACGTCCGCGCCTGCGCCAATCGCGATACCGATATCCGCCCGCGTAAGCGCCGGGGCATCGTTGATACCGTCTCCCACCATCGCAACCCGAATCTGCTGCTTTTCTTCTTTTCCGCGCCGGAATATGCTGCTATGAAGCAGACGCTGAATACCACTCTTTCTGCCCTCCGGCACTTCCATCTCTTTGATCTGCCGGATCACACGTTCCTTGCCGTCCGGCAGCACGCCTGCGATGACCTCGTCCACGCCTGCCTGCGCGCCGATCGCTTTCGCCGTGCGCTCATTATCGCCGGTCAGCATGACCACGCGGATGCCCATATCCTGCAACTCCCGGACCGCCTGCGGGCTGTCTTCCTTGATCACATCCGCCACCGCGATGATGCCGAGCAGCTTTCCATTTTTCGTAAACAGCAGCGGAGTTTTGCCTCTTTCCGCAAAAGCATACGCCTTTTCTTCCAGTCGGCGCGGCACGGTTACCTGACTCTGGATGAACTTCAGGCTGCCCCCAAGAAGCTCCTCCTGGTCCAATACTGCCGAAAGTCCATTGCCCGGAAGCGCCTGGAAGTCACTGACTTCCGGACAGTCCAGCTGCCGTTCCTTTCCATAAGCCAGGATCGCTTTCGCAAGCGGATGTTCACTCTTTTGCTCCAGTGCGTAAGCGTATGCCAGCAAATCCTGCTCCGTCACGCCATCCGCCGGGAAGAGGTCGGTCACCTTCGGCTCCCCGCTTGTGATCGTACCGGTCTTATCCAGCACTACCACCTGCACCTTGCCCGTCTCCTCCAGAGAAACCGCCGTTTTAAACAGAATGCCATTCTTCGCACCCATCCCGTTACCCACCATAATCGCCACCGGCGTCGCCAGGCCGAGGGCACACGGGCAGCTGATCACCAGCACGGAAATTCCCCGCGCCAGTGCAAAAGCGACAGTCTTCCCCGCCAGCAGCCAGACGATGGTCGTAATCACCGCGATCGTAATCACAATCGGAACGAACACACCGGAGACCTTATCTGCGATCTTTGCAATCGGCGCCTTGGTCGCCGCCGCGTCGCTGACCATTTTGATGATCTGGGAGAGGGTCGTATCCTCTCCGACCCGGGTCGCCTCACAGCGGATAAATCCCGACTGGTTGACCGTTGCGGCTGACACCAGATCGCCGACCGTCTTATCAACCGGAATGCTCTCTCCCGTCAGCGCCGCCTCATTGACCGCGCTGCTGCCGTCGAGAATCACGCCGTCCACCGGGATATTTTCTCCGGGACGCACGACAAACACGTCGCCTTTTTGCACCTGGTCAATCGGCACGGTCTGTTCCACACCATTTTTCACTACGACCGCCGTCTTCGGCGCAAGCTTCATCAGGCTTTTCAGCGCGTCCGTCGTCCGGCCCTTTGAGCGCGCCTCCAGCATCTTGCCGACCGTAATCAGCGTCAGAATCATCGCCGCCGACTCAAAATAAAACTCCATCATGTAGGTCATGACCGCTTCCATATCGCCGTCCACCTGCGCGCGCGTCATCATAAACAGCGCGTACACGCTCCAGAGAAAGGACGCGGACGAGCCGAGCGCCACGAGGGTATCCATATTCGGCGAGCCATGCCACAGGCTTTTAAAGCCGCTGATAAAAAATTTCTGATTGATCACCATGATGATGATCGCCAGAAGCATCTGCACCAGCCCCATAGCCACATGGTTGTCGTCAAACCAGGCCGGCAGCGGCCACCCCCACATCATATGCCCCATGGAAAAATACATCAGCACCAGCAGAAAACCGACCGAAGCAATCAGCCGTCTTTTCAGCACCGGCGTCTCATGATCCTCCAGCGCCGCCTCCTGCTCCGCGATGGACTGAGAGGCCCGCGCATTTCCCGCGGAGGCGCCCTTTTGCGAAGCGCCATAGCCCGCCTCCTGCACCGCGCGGATAATCGCCTCCGGGGAGGCCGTTCCTTCCACCCCCATCGAATTCGTCAGCAGGCTGACCGAACAAGACGTCACACCGGCAACCTTCGAGACTGCCTTTTCCACCCTCGCCTGGCAGGCCGCGCAGCTCATCCCTGTCACGGTATATTGATCCATAATTTACAGTTCCTCCTTTTCCACATTCGAAACTCCGATAAACCATCTGCATTGCAGACCGTCTGCAGCCCCGCTGTTTTAAATCATTACTTTACTACTTCATCAGCTTCTGAATCGTCGCCACCAGCTCATCCACCACCTCATCCTTGCCTTCCCGGATATCCCGCACGACACAGGTATGAATGTGACTGGATAACAGCTCCTTATTAAATGAATTCACCGCCGCGTTGACGGCCGCCGACTGGATCAGAATATCATTGCAGTAGGCATCCCGCTCCAGCATTCCCCTGATCCCGCGAATCTGACCCTCAATGCGGTTCAGGCGGTTAATCAGCTTCCGGCGCTCTTCCTCAGAACGCTCGGTCTTCTTACAGCAGCAACAGACATCAGAAGTATCTTCTGGCATATCCTTCTTATCTTCCACGAAAAAAGCCTCCTTATTCATAGAACCTTTCAAATACCCCCATTGGGTATTTATGCAATCTGTATGATATACCCCCGGAAGGTATTTGTCAACGTGTTTTTGCACAAAAAATAGAGGTATATTCTACCTCTATCCAAAATACTGTTTATGCTAAACCAAAGAACTACAGGTGGGTGTGCCCCTTCCCACATTTCTTTTGACCCGTAGGGTGCGTAGCAGCACAATCTCTACTTCTATAATTCTTTGGATCAAGCCTATTTAATATAAATCATACCCCATTCTTCTCGCAGATATCCGCCAGGCAGCATTTTTCACAATACGGCTTCGTCCTTGCGGTACAGACTGCGCGGCCATGATAAACCAGCCGATGGCAGAATTCATTCCCTTCCTGGGGAGGAATGATCTTCCACAGCGCCATCTCGACCTTTTTGGGTTCTTTGATTCCATCGACCAGCCCCATACGGTTGGTCAGACGAATGCAATGCGTGTCCGTGACAATCGCAGGCTTGCCAAACACGTCGCCCATGATCAGGTTTGCACTCTTGCGCCCCACGCCGGGCAGCTTTAATAACAAATCAAAATTATCCGGTACTTTGCCGCCATAGGTATCTCTGAGGATGCGCATACAGGCGCTGATATCGCGCGCTTTGCTTTTTCCGAGGCCGCAGGGCTTCACAATCTCCTCGATCTCCTCCGGTGTAGCGGCAGCCAGCGCATCCACATCCGGGTATTTTTCATACAGCTTCTCTACCACTACATTGACCCGCGCGTCTGTACACTGCGCCGCCAGACGGACACTCACAAGGAGCTTCCACGCTTCATCATTTTCCTGTCCCGATTCGCCCTGCGAATCGAGGACGCAGGCTGCGCCATCGTGCGAAGCACGATTCTGCACGGCGCGGCTGTCATCCAGTGTGCAGTCTGCATCCGGGTATTCCTTTTTTTAACGCTCAATAATTTCCAGAGCGAACATCTTCTTTTGTTCTTCTGTTTTCGCAGGCATAAATCTTCTTTCCTTTTCATTCTTCTTTTATGAGCTGTGCCATTTTTTCTTTTGCTTCATTAAGATCCTTACACCCATCTAAAATCATAGAAATCATCCGAATGATTCTGTCCAATTGCTTATCTGTCATACCTTCTCTACCTCACTTTGAAAACTATAAAAACTTGCTTATCGTAAATGTCTGACAGTATATTTGTCTCTTCCATAACACAGGAAATGATAGTGAAAGAAAAGGCATTTGTTCTTCAACCGAATCAGGCAGATTCCGTTTCAAAAGCAAATGCCTTACATTGTTTACTAAAAATCACAAAACTACGCTTCACCCAGTACTATCTCTGCCCCCCTTATCATACGGAATCCCTTCCGCTTTCGGCGCGCGGGACTTCTCTGACGTGAACGCAAGCACGATCAGGGAGATGATGTACGGAAGCATGTTGTACACGCTGCCTGGCAGGTTCAGCGCCACCAGGAAGTCAAATCCGGTGTATACGTTGGAGAGTGCGCGGAACAGCCCGAACAGGATTGCCGCCAGGCCAATCTTGACCGGTGTCCACTGGCCGAAGATCATAACCGCCAGTGCCAGGAAGCCGAAGCCTGCCACACCGTTTTCGAACTTCCACTCACTCACGCCCGCCGTGATGTAGACAATACCGCCCAGGCCGCCGAGTACACCGGAGATCAGGACGCCCGCGTAACGCATGCGGATGACATTGATGCCCACGGAATCCGCCGCCTGCGGATGCTCGCCGCACGCCTGCAGGCGCAGGCCAAAGCGTGTCTTATAGAGAACCACATAGGAAGCCACCAGGGCTACCGCCGCCACTACCATGAACCAGTTGAACTCGAAGCGCCCGAAATACACGAGAAACGCTTTTTTCTCATTAACATACTGGATGGTAGAGGAGACATTGCTCGCATCCTCAGCTGCGTTGATCGCACGCACCGCCACGGTCGCGCCCGCAGTACCGAGCAGGTTCATCGCCGTGCCGACCAGGGTCTGGTCGGCCTTGAAGTTAATCGAAGCGACCGCCAGCAGCAGGGAATAAAGCATCCCGAAAACCGCGCTGCCGAGCATAACCGCCAGAATCATAACGACAGCTGGAACCGAATCAGACATAAATTTCATAACCAGTGCGCCGCCAAGCGCGCCGATGACCATGATGCCCTCCAGGCCGATGTTGATCACGCCGCTGTGCTCCGAGAAGCATCCGCCGAGTGCCACCAGCGCAAGTACGGAAGCAAAAATCAGGGTATACTGAACCAATAACAGCATTATGCCTCGCCTCCTTCCTGATGGGTCTTCGCCGCTTTTTTCTCATCCCGTTTATCCAGCCAGCGGTTCATAGCGAGCTTAAAAATAAATACAAAGCCGCACAGATAAATGATCATCGAAGAGATAAAATCGGAAATCTGGGAGCAGTAAAGGGTCTTATCCACATAAGCGCCGCCGCTCGTAATGTGCTGGATAAAATAGGAAGAAAAGATCGCTCCGATCGGATGCAGGCCGCCAAGGAAGGCCGCCGCGATCCCGTTAAAGCCCATCGACGGAACACTCGTCTGTGAACAGCTCCACTGCTCGATGCCGGTCAGATAATAGAACGCCGCGCCCATTCCCGCGAGTCCGCCCGCAATCGCCAGAGTCAGAATTGTATTGCGTTTTTCACGCATGCCGCAGTATTTCGCCGCTTCCTTATTCATACCGGTTGCTTTCAGCTCATAACCAAACTTTGTCTTTTCAAGCAGCACCCAGATCACAATCGCCACAATCACCGCAAGCGGAATCGCAATCGTCACATAAGAGTTGTTGCTAAACAGAGCGGAAAGGCCAGGATTCGGAATGATGGCTCCGCTGTTCGCCTTGGAAACCGCCGTTGTGTAGGGGCTTGTAGGCTCCTTCACCGTTGTCAGGAGCATATTCACCGTATAGAGACCGATCCAGTTCAGCATAATGCCGGAGATTACTTCATTTACATTGCGGTACGCTTTCAGCGCGCCGGAGATGGCTCCCATCAGAGCGCCGACCACAGCCGCCGCCAGGATGCAGATATACCAGGGCATGCCGAGTGCAATTGCAAAATACAGGCTGGCTCCCGCGCCGCCAACGTACTGTCCGGCTGCGCCAATGTTAAAGAATCCCGCCTTGTAGGCAAAAAGCACCGATAAAGAACACATCAGCAATGGCGACGTCTTTACCAGCGTACTGCCCAGATATTTCAGCTGCGCAGCTGTCGACGGATAATAGAGGTAATTCTTCACAACCGCAACAATCGCGCCCCAGGCGCCGCTTGCATTTACAATCAGAAGCGCAATGTATCCGACAAAAAGCCCTAAAAGGATACACAGAATTGAAGCCAGCAGAGACTGCACGACATTATTGCGCAGCAGGCCGCCGCCCTTGTTTGCTTTTTTCTCCATTTCAGCGAACCCCCTTTCCGGCCATGTCCATCCGCTTTGCACCCGCCATGTAAAGGCCAAGCTCCTCGACAGTCACCTGCTTCGGATCAAACTCACCGACAATCTCACCTTCGTACATTACCAGAATGCGGTCCGACACATTCATTACCTCGTCCAGCTCCAGGCTGATCAGAAGCACACCCTTCCCGGCGTCTCTCTGCGCCACGATCTGCTTATGAATGTACTCAATCGCGCCGACATCCAGTCCGCGGGTCGGCTGCACCGCAATCAGAAGCTCCGGGTTCTTGTCAATCTCACGCGCGACAATCGCCTTCTGCTGGTTGCCGCCCGACATCGAACGGGCAATGGTCACCGGTCCCTGGCCGGAACGCACGTCATACTGCTCAATCAGGCGCTCCGCATACTCCCGGATTTCTTTGCGCTTTAAAAAACCCGCCTTATTCGTAAACTGCGGCTCAAAATAACGCTGCAGCACCATATTATTCTCCAGAGAATAATCCAGAACCAGTCCATGCTTGTGGCGGTCCTCCGGAATATGGCTCATGCCCATGACCGAACGTTTGCGGATCGGCGCGTGGGTAATGTCCTGTCCATCCAGGGTGATCGTCCCTTCCTTTACCGGCTCCAGACCGGACAGCCCATAGACGAACTCCGTCTGGCCGTTCCCATCAATCCCGGCGATACAGACGATCTCACCGCGCCGTACCTGAAGAGAAACATTGTGTACCGCGTCATTTTTATGCCGTTTCGACGCGACAGACATATTTTTGATATCAAGTACGACATCTTTGGGCTTCGCCTCATCCTTTTCGACGACAAAATTCACGTTGCGCCCCACCATCATCGCAGAAAGCGCTTCCGGCGTCGTATCCTTTGTTTCTACCGTGCCGACATATTTGCCCTTGCGGAGTACCGTGCAGCGGTCAGACACTTCCATAATCTCTGAAAGCTTATGAGAAATAAAGAGAATACTCTTACCCTCTGCCGCCAGATTCTTCATGATATGCATGAGCTCCTGAATCTCCTGCGGCGTCAGCACCGCGGTCGGCTCATCAAAAATCAGAATCTCATTGTCCCGGTAAAGCATTTTCAGAATCTCTGTCCTCTGCTGCATGCCTACCGTAATATCCTCAATCAGAGCATCCGGCTCTACCTTCAGGCCATATTTTTCCGAAAGCTCCACCACCTTTTTGCGGGCTTCCGCTTTTTTCAGAAAGCCATGGCTGACCGGCTCTACGCCCAGAATAATATTGTCAAGTACACTGAAGCACTCGACCAGTTTAAAATGCTGATGCACCATTCCAATGCCGAGGTCATTCGCATCGTTCGGGTCTTTGATCTCCACCCGCTGCCCATCCTTGCGAATCTCTCCCTCTTCCGGCTGATACAAGCCAAACAAAACGCTCATCAGGGTCGATTTTCCTGCTCCGTTCTCTCCTAAGAGCGCGTGTATCTCGCCTTTTCTCAGCTGAAGCGTAATGTCATCATTGGCAATGATTCCCGGAAAGCGTTTTGTAATATGGAGCATCTCTATCGCATACTCACCCGTGTTTTTTCCCAACTTCCCTTTTCCTCCTTCGAAAAAGAGCAGGCCAGCTCAGCCCGCTCTTTTGTTTTCAGCCAATATAACTCCTGCACACGCCATATGCGCGAAGCAGTATTTGTTCCTGATTACTTAATATTGCCGTAAGCATTCACAGTAACGGTCACACCCATCGCTTCCAGACCAGCCTCGTCCAGCTCAAGTGTCGTATCGTTGTTCACCGTGATCTCTCCGTTGTACATAGAAGCTACCAATGCAGCGTAATCATCTTCTGTGAAATCATCACTCCACTGCGTGGATTCGCCAAGCTGTACATAGTTCTCAGACGGAGTCTCGGATACCAGGCCAAGGTTCTGAATCTGGCCTACGTATGCATCCCAGTTGTCATTGATAACAATCTCGGTCAGAAGGGTATTTACAGTAGCTGCCAGACCCTTCATAGCGGAGGTAACCGTCATGCCCTCGCCATAAGCGCCGTCGATGATACCAGCCTGATCTACGTCAACACCGATGACCTTGCCGTCTACCTTTGCAGCAGCTTCAACCGCGGATGTGTAGATGCCGCCGCCGCAAGCAAAGACTACTTCCACGCCGTTGGTCTGATACCAGGTATCCATGTAAGCGGTGATATCAGAATCGCCGTAGAACTGATTGCCATATACATACTCAACCGTCACTTCGTCAGATACGCCAAGCTCTGCCGCCGCATCGCTGATGCCCTGTACAAAACCGTATCCGTAACGGATAACAGCCGGAACTGCCATGCCGCCCAGGAAGCCGATGTGACGATAGCCAAGCTTCACAGCCGCAACGCCTGCCATATAGCCAGCCAGCTCTTCCTGATAGATCGCAATGTAAACATTGTCTGAATAATAGTAATCGGTCACTTCCCAGTTCTCCGAAACATAGTCGTAATTCGGCTCCGCATACTCAAGGATGTCGCCTGCTCCAACGTCAAGCGCGACAAACTTCACGTCCGGATACATCTCAGAGGTCTCAACAATCGTGCCTGCGAACGCATAGCCCGGCATAACGATAACATTGTAGCCCTCAGCTACAGCCTGATCTACGCTCTCTACACGCGCTGCTGTTGAGTCGTCGGTTGGTTTGTAATACTGGAACTCGACGCCATTCTCTTCGCAGAATGCGGCGCATGCTTCATAGGTCGTCTGGTTAAAGGACTGGTCTGTGATATCGCCGTAGTCGGTAACCATAGCTACCTTGTAGGTCTCTTCCTCTGCGGAAGCAAACGAGGGCGCTGCGGAAAGTGCCATAGCGCCAGCCATCAGTACTGCTAATGCCTTGCTCATTCTTTTCATTTTTGCATACTCCTTTGTTTTTTATTTATCCTTAAGCCAGTACCGGCTCTGGATCTGAATGAACCCCTTTTCTCACCTCTGCAGAACTCCCCACCGTCTGTCACAGGCCGATCGGCAAATAGTACAGGCTGTGCCTCTTTTCCATGCAATATTCCAAGGCATAGCTGCCATGCCGACGCATATCTGTGAACAGTATACCACACTTTTCGACAAATTGAACTGTTTTTTTCATTTTTTTTACACTCGTTTCCGGAAAGATTTGTTCATTTTTTCATTTTGCAGCATCTTGAAACAAATCCATACTTCTTGTTCTTTCATCAGGCAGCTTACATCTTTTCAAAATTTTTTTGTACCTGTTTACAACATCCGACAATCGTGATAAAATTCCCGGTAATGGCAAACAAAGAAATAGCTTTTATCTCAAAGAGCGATGCCTGGCATCCATGTCCGGAAAAAGCAGAAAAACGAAGGAGGCAGCAGAAAATGAAAATCGGGCTTGTATTGGAGGGCGGCGCCATGCGCGGCATGTACACCGCCGGAATTCTCGATATCATGATGGAGCACCAGATCAAAATCAACGGCGCGATCGGGGTGTCCGCGGGCGCATTGTTCGGCGTAAACTATCTCTCCGGTCAGAATGGCCGTGTGATCCGCTACAACAAACGCTTCAACAGCGACAAAAACTACATGGGAATCCTTCCATTATTAAAGGAAGGGAATATCATCAGCACGAAATATGCTTATCATGATGTCCCCTATGAGCTGGATGTCTTCGACGACGCGGCCTACCGAAAAGCCGCAGAAGAGATTCCTTTTTACGCAGTCGTCACCGAGGTTGAGACCGGAAGGCCAAAATACGTCCGCATCCGCAGCGTCTATAAGCAAATGGACGTCCTGCGCGCATCCGCGTCAATGCCCTTTGTCTCAAAACCCGTAAAAATCGGCGACAGCCGTTATCTCGACGGCGGTATCTCAGACAGCGTGCCCTTCGAGTGGATGTACGGAAACGAGTACGATCGGCTGATCGTCGTGCTGACCCGCGACCTGTCCTACCGCAAAGAGCCCATGTCCCCTGCGCTGGTTAAAGTCTGTTATCGGAAATATCCGCAGCTGCAAAGCCAGCTTCTGCGCCGGCATACGATCTACAATGAAGCGATTGAAGCCCTGAAACAGCGGGAAGCTGACGGACAGGCTTTCGTCATCCGTCCCTCTGTTCCGATCGAGATCGGGTGCATCGAGAGCGACCCGTCTAAACTGCAGGCCGTCTACGAGCTGGGGCTGAATGATGGAGAGGCGCAGATCGAAGCGCTGAAAACTTACCTCGGACAAGAATAATCGTAATCTTCCGTCATCATTTTTTCCATCATGGCCTCCGCGCCATCGGTCTCTCCCAGATACCCATACTGGTTAGAGAACAGGATAACCTCCGTTTCAAACGCTCCCCGGCAGTGCTTTTGCAGATGGAATTTCACACGGCTTGCCACTTCTGCCATCGTCTGCCCAAGCCATCCGGTTTCAAGCAAAATGCCGACCGCCTCTTCTGTCGTGTTCGTATCCAGCAGTCTGCGCACGATTTCCGGCGGCGTCCCGGCCCGCATTGCCTGCGCCGCAAACAGCTCCGCGCGGCAGTCCGCATGCGCGGAATGGGTATTCATCACGCCTCCGGAAACCTTGATAAACTTCCCAATGTGCGCAACAAAAAGAATCCCCTTCACCCCCAGCTCTTCCGCGATATCCAGCGTTTCTCCGACGTAATTGCTGCATTTCATGGAATCCTCGGCGCTTAATCGGAAAAATTCTTCCCTGGCATTTTCTTTCGCGATTGAATTCCCCTGTGAGGGCGCATTCTGCCCACCCAGTCCCCCCTGCGACGTTTCTCTCTGCTCCGCTACCATTTTTACAGTTTTTTCCTGCACTTCCCCATTCTGCCCGTCCGGAATCGGACTGCCAATCGAGGTGCCCCCTCTCCGAATAAAATCTGCGCCATAATTTCCCGGCGTAATCAGAATATATTGTTCTCCATTCGCCACCTTCTGCTTCATCTCCACGCGGATGCTGGCAATCAACGCCTCCTCGCTCATCGGAACCACGATTCCGCTGGTGCCAAGAATCGAAATACCGCCTTCGATTCCCAGATGCGGGTTAAATGTCCGCTTCGCGATTTCCACCCCTTCTGGTACAGAAATCGTGATTTTCAAAGCTCCCTGGTATTCGAACGCCTCACAGACCGACTCCACTTCCTGCGTAATCATCTTGCGCGGCACCCGGTTGATCGCCGCCTCCCCGACTGCCTGCTCCGGGCCAGGCTTCGTCACGCGGCCGACACCCAGGCCACCGTCAATCAGGATCCGCGACCGGCTCTCGCACTCCGGATTCGCTCCCTCTTCCCCCTGAATTGCACCGAGCAATTCTTTAACCGTCCTGGGACTCTCCGAATTCGCCGATTCACTCCGGTCTGCATCTTCAAACATAAACTCTGCCCGCGCATATACCAGAACCCCATCTGTCGCATCCGGGTCGTCACCAGCGTATTTTCGCACTGCGCAGCTCGCCGAGTCTTCCGCCAGTTCCTGCTCTTCCACCGGCAAATGAAGCCAAATCCCCTTTGGAGTCAGCAGATCCACACGATGACAGCTTCGCCCGGACAACAGCATCTGCGCCGCAGCTTTGGCTGCTGCCGCCGAGCAGCTTCCGGTCGTGTAACCGCAGCGCAGCTTTTTATTCTTTTTCATGACAAACTGATCCTCGATCCCGGTCAGTCCGGGAGAGAACGGCAGCGGACGAATGTTTATCAAACGGATTTGATCTGCGGAAACTTCTCCAACCGCCTCAGCGATAGAACCAGCACCCCCTGATTGTTCTCCCCCTTCATCGTCAAACTGCCTCAAATTCACAGCAGCAAATTCCAGTTCACAGCAGAACCCTTCCCCATTTTTCACCTGCCACTCAAAATAATCCCGGTGCGGCCGGGAAAAATGATCCAGGATCGCCATAATGGTTCCGCCATGCACAGCAAAAGCCACACTTTTCGCTTCTGCTCTCTGCGCCCCGGCACAGGCTTCCAGAAAGGCGCCGCAGCATCTTTCGATAAAATCCGCCCGGCTCTCCCCTCCCGGAAATGCAGTCGTACCTCCGCTGTCAATCCAGGCCTGATAGCGCGCATCCTCCTTCAATTCCTCATAATTTTTATACTCAAACTCGCCAAAATCACACTCCGCAAAGCCGGATAAAAGCCGGACTTCCACATCCGGATACAGGGCTTTCGCCGTCTGTACGCACCGCTTCCGCGGACTCGCGTATACAAGCTCTGGCTGTGGATAAAAGCCGCGGTTTTCTTCCAATTTTCGAAGAGCCTCATCGGTCAGCGGCTCATCGGTGGTACCCACATAGCGGTGTTCCAGATTTCCGGCCGTGCTCCCGTGCCGAATCAGATAAATTTCCATACATCCCAGCTCCTTTTTCCCCGGAAGCAAACAGGAAACAGAACAGATTCTGTGTCTCCTTTACAATGATGGTTCCAAAAATCTCTGCCTCTGTAAAGAACATTATACTCCGATACTATCCTCACCCGCGTCATATTCTCTTTCAAGATACTCTACAAGTACCGGGTATTTATCCAGTATTCGTTTGATTTCCTGAAACAAAATATCCATCGTATTCTTCGCCTGCGCTTTGGCCTCCTCACGCATTTCATCGCACTCCTGCCGGGTCTCTTCCCTGAGCCGGCTGCATTCCCTTTGCGTTTTCTCCTGAAGCATGTCGTACGCCTGCTGTGCCTTCTCTTGAAGCATGGCACTCTCCCGCTGTAACTCACTCAAACGCTCTTCCCGAATCTGAGCACATTCCCTCTGCGCCTTCTCTATAAGTACATCACGGTTCCGCTGTGTTTCTTCCAGCAACCGATCACTCGCCTGCTGTGCTTCGCTCAGAAGTTTCTCTCGCTCCTGCTGCGCTTCGGTCAGAAGTTTCTCTCGTTCCTGCTGCGCTTCGCTCAGAAGTTGGTCTCGCTCCCGCTGCGCAGCTTCCCTCCAATTTTCGGCTTCCTGTTCGGGCAGCGTTTTTTCTTGCCCGGACTCATCCGCATCAGAAGAAGCAGCCTCTGCCTCTTCATCCGCATTCTGCTTTGGTTCAGCCTGGCATGCGGTTCGAACCGAATTCAGATACTGCTGCGCAGCTGCCTCCGCATTCTCAAAGATACGGTTCAGGCTTAGCGCAGCCTCAGCAATAGAGCCCGCGTTTTCCATGCGTATCGTCTTGTCCTCCAGCTGCCTGCGGAGTTCTTCGTTTTCCTGCTGGATTGTCTTGGCATTCTGCTGCAGTGCATAAATAATTTCAATCAGTTCTGTGCGGTTCATCCGCCGCAATTCTTTCTCTGCCATACTCTCTCCCTGCCCTTATTCTTCTACACGGCTGCACCGTACGGTTACTCTGGCCTGCCCACCGATGGTACAGGTAAACAGCGTCAGATCCCACTCCTCTTCCCCGCTATCTGTTCCGAGCATTTTTTCTATATCCGTCGGCTGAAGCGTCGTCACTTCCAGCACTTCATATTCGAATACATTCCCGTCCACATCGGTAAAGGAAATGGTATCTCCTGCTTCCAGATTCTTCAGATTTCCAAAGTGGCGGTCGTAATTGTGACCGCAAATCACCAGATCATCCGTCCAGACGGAACCGCTGTAGCGGCACGGCGCAATTTTCAATCCCGGATAGCTCCATTCGGACATCACCGGCAATTCCAGCCCAAAACGAGAGATCGACAGCGTCCCAATATACGCATAGCCATCAATCTCAACCGTCGCCATTTCCGCTTCCGCAGACGCATCTCCATCCTCCAGACCGTCCACGTCATCAGGCGTACTTCCCACATCACTGGAAGAATCCGCATCTTCCAGCTTTGCCTGAATCTCCGCCACGGAATTGCCCGCCCGCCAGTTATCCCAGCTGTCATAGATCAACAGAGCCAGTGCCGCAGCAACCAGCATTGTCCCTATAATTGTCAAAATTGTACCGCATCTGTATCTCATCGCTTTTCCATTCTGCGGATTCGTTCCACTTTATTTGGATCGGATTAATTCTCCGCTCAAAGGCTCCGCACACTACTACCATAATCATTCAAGGCATAATCCTTCATCTCGTAATCAGCAGTTTATTTACAGATTGTCAAAAAAACATTCAAATCTCTTCTTTCCATTTTATCAATACCTGTTAATGCCATGATATCCTCATAGTACCAATCTTTACACTCGTCATAGTATATATCCTGTTTTCTTTTTTTCAGGATACGGAACGGTCTTTCACCAGAATTATCATAGATATGACATACATCACAAACTTTCAGTAATTCTTTCACCAAAGCAAGTGCTTTGTCATATCTAGATATTATTTTCTCTTCCGGAACATCATGCCCTCCTGACTCAACTCGTGATTTTACTCACAAAACATTTATCAACGGATCTGCCGTCAACATATAATAACATCGAATAAAGTAGCCATTCGCTTTAGCTTTCTTTAACAATTTCAAATTCCTATCGGTAGAAAGGACTGTCTCAAAACAAAACTCTTCCATATGCTCAATATGTTCGTTCCGCTGCTTTTCAGCAATCTGTGCAGCTTCCAAATCTGAACATTTTAAATTTCTTTTTATCTCATCTGCGTTAATATAATCAATAGGAGGTTTCAATAGTTCCGTTATTGAACTTTTTCCTGAGCCATTAGGTCCTGCAAAAACTACAACTTCAGGCTTTTTGTCTGATACGCTCACTATAGCGCCCCTTTCTCAATTTTTCAGAAGCTTCCACTCTAGTTCCATCACTATTTAAATAGTAAATTTTTTGCGTGTCCCGGTCATAAATGACTGCTGGAATTCCCAAAACCTTTTTCTTTTCCAATTCAATTTTAATCGAAGCATCTACCCTTTTGACAACTGCCTCGTCAGAAATATATTCTTCTCTTTTCATTTATCCATCTTCTTTCTGAAACCAAACAAAATGCGAACACTGTTTACATAATCTTTTTATCCTATTTCTGTTTAAAAGCAAAAATTATTATTTTTTCAAATACTGTATCACATACCTTATGAATCGTCAATCGAGGAGTATTATAAAATTCCATCTAACTAATCTTTCTTCATTTTAGCACAAAAATATTATCATTTATAGGTTACCACAAATCAAACTGCTTCGCAAGCTAAAAGCCGAATACAACATTGACCGGAAGCCATTCCGCCTCCGGTCAAAATATATCCATCCACTTCTGTGCCTGTCTTTATTTCTTCTTTTTCGCGGTCAAAAACTGCCCTGCCGCGATGAACAGCACCCCAAGAATCGCCAGCACCGGAATCGGCCAGAGCAGCTGTCCGGTCTGCGGCAGTGTATTAGATTCGGTCGCGCTTTCGCTCTCCGATTCAGTTCCGTTTCCGGATTTGGTCTCTTTTTGCGTTTCTGGTTCGGTTTCGCCACCGCCGCTCTCTGTTTCCGTTTCATCCGTGCTTTCTAATTCCGTCTCACTCCCGCTGCTCTCCAGCTCCGTCTCACTTTCGCTCTCCGACTCCGATTCGCTCTCGTTTTCTGACTGCAATTCACTTCCTCTTTCCGACTGCAGCTCACTTTCATTTTCCGACTGCGATTCACTTCCACTCTCCGACTGTGATTCGCTCTCACTTTCTGACGGTGTTACGCCCCCAGGCTCTGTCTCGCCGCCGCCCTGCAAATCCGTCTCACTTTGTGTGACCGGTTCAATCTTTGGAGTGGCATCCACATCATAAACCCATCCAGAAGCACTTTCATACGGAACGCTTACCAGAAATGGAAGAAACGCTTCGTACCCCTTCGCAGCCTGCGTCTGTATAATCAGGTACAAGCCCACATTTGCATCTTCATAATATGCTTTCCCCTCTGAGTCAATCGAAATTTCTGTTCCTTCCAGCTCCTGCTCACTGACATAGCTTACCAGACTGTCCACCAGATCGGTCGATTCCAGATAATCCAGAGATTCGGTGCAATCTGAAAAATCCTCCGTATACTGCCACACATAACCGTTATCACCAGACACCAGATCCGCTACCTGATAAACCACAATTGTGCCGCCGGGAATCACTGCTCCGGTTTCGTCATCGGTCAATGTCAGAGTAATCGAACCAATTCGATTCACATCCGGCAGGCCACTGTCGGCAAGGGCAGATACTGATAAACTCCCCGAAAGGGCAAAGGTCAGCAAAAGCAACGGCATCAGCATCCGCAGGCAGACTCGATTCCCACTTTTCGTTTTTCTGTATCTGTACAAAAGCATCAGCGCCGCACCTGCACTCAGAAGAAAACCAACCAGTGTAAACATTCCTGTGCCCGGACCTCCCGCTTCCGGCATTGTATAGCCGGGGGTGTTCATGACCTGAATCGTATACTTGCCGGTACTATCCAGCGTAAGGCTTACCAGACTATTTGTTATCTCGTTTCCACTGCTATCCGTCAAGATCACGGAATTCGAATCAATTTTTCCGTTCTCCACCGTAAAGGAAATCGTCCCACCCAGACTGTTATAGCCATCCGGAGTCGTAACCTCCTCCAGATAATAGGTGTCGTCCGGAAGAACAGTGAAAGCGATGGTGCCATCAGAACCCGTTGTCTTTTCAGCCCCGCTGCTATCGTCTGCCCAGATTATCTCATTTTTTCCTGTATCATATGAAGAGTAATATTTATTATCACTATTCACTTTCTTATACAGAACAAATTCTACACCAGATAGAGTCGTAGAAGTATTGGCAGAACTCACCTTCTGAATGGTGACATCCGGGTAACGGGTGTTGGTGATGGTATAGGAATATCCCTGGGTAACAGGATCGCGTACGTATATTTTTACATTATTCGTATTTGTAGTACCCTGGCGTCCTTCGACCAAAGCATAATCTCCATTTGCATCAATTATTATTCTTAAGCCGCCCATCTGATCTGTATTTAATTCCCCAAGATTGTTATAGGAAAATGCTGTTTCCGGAGTACTGCTCAGTCCAAGACGATATCCATTATTACTATCGCCCGTGATAGTCAAATACATTCCATCTTTATTATAAAGATAAAAGGTTGGAACGTATGTTGTGTTTCCAGTTTCAGTAAATGACGCATACTCTCCTGTCATCTTGACATACCATATCGCATCCGATACATAAGTGTCGGAGGTGACTCCATATTCATAAATTTTATTTTTCTGATTCACCAGCTCAGCTGCCTGTGAGAACAAAGCCAGTTCTGTCCCAATCGTCCCATTATCGTCATAATATATTACATATCCGGTATATGCTGTCGGGTAAGATAATACTTTAGATGCCTGACCATTTTGTGCGCCATCTGTCAGAACAATTTCCAGACCATCTTCCAATACACCGGTATAGGATCCGACATTTGTAGACTCATCATAGGTAACTGTTCCATTCAGCTGCCGGGATCCCGCTACACTCCAATACGGCCAGCTCTGCAGAGATTCTGTTTCCGTTGACGTAATGTAATTTGTCAGAGTAGTAAGCTCCAATATTTCATAAGTCTTGCTTTCATCCAGCAATTCCCAGGTATAAGTCAAGTTATTATCATCCAACGTCTGAGTGTCCACCAGCACGTACAAATATCCTTCTTTGTAATAGGCATTCACCATACCCGTACTGTTGTCATACGAATATCCGTCCGAGTCCACTTTATAATCTACACTGTTATATGTATAGGTGCTGCCACTGACTATATAACTGCTGCTGGCTATCTGTTCAAAGAGCCCCACTGTAATCGTTTGATGTGTTGCCTCGCTATCCTCCCATACCTTTGTCACTTTCATCGTACCCGCATCTGCGCTCGCATACTGCCAGCTCGGGAAGATATTGAAAGTGATTTTCATGTTAGAATCTGATGCGCCACGTTCCATATAATAAATAGTCATCGTGTGCGCCCCTGCGGTACATGTGAAAGTCTTGCTTATCTCATAAGTTGTTCCATCTGCAATTGTTACCTCACCGGTGGAAAAGTTAATCTTTCCCTCCGTTTGGCTATGAATTCCTCCCATATCCAGAACCAGTTCTCCATCAATAAAAATCCAGATATCATCATCGCCGGAAAACTCAAATACCATGTCCTCGCCATTAATCTTATTGGCATTCGTTGAACCCGCATCGTTTGGAAGGTAAAAATCCAGTTCTACATTCATGCCGAACCAATAGTTCACGGAGCCATCACTTTTACTGTATGTACTTCCCGTATAATCATTGTAGGGAAGGAAACCACCGTTGGCAGTAGCTCCCAGATGCATTTTATCAGTATATACATAAAATCTTTTCTGACTTTGATTATAAACAGCTGCATTACTGTCTGAATCATAGGAATAATATCCGGTTGTGTCATCATAGGAAAACAGATAATTCGCTTCTCCAACATAAGTAACACCAAGTGTGCTTCCAGTCGTGTCAAAAAGACGTGTTAATATAGTATCCGATACACTTGATACAATCCCCTGATAAGGGAGATACTTGTTACTCACTGGTGCATTATTTGTCCAAAGATTCTGGTTTGCTCTTCCAGACGGTCGCTCCAGCAGCTTCTGTTCCAATGCCAACTCCGTAGAAAAAAAGACCAATGCGTCATCTACTGCAGTCAATGTGCTGGTAGCATTCGATAATACAAGTTCTTCATACATATAGTCGGTTATTGTCCATGTCTCGGAAGTGACACTGGTCTGGGACAGAGATGTACTGTAAAGATTAAACAGTTCGTTATAATCAAACATACGAATTGTCACAAAACTGCTGGTATCTGCCGTATCCACCAGAGTGGCACTTCCAGTCTGGTCACCGTGATCATAGCTGTCCGCGATCCAGTCCGCATAAAACACATTGCTATTTTCCAGATCCACTGTAGCAGTTACAGAACCATTACTCACATCATAATACTCACCCGTGGCAATATTGATCCAGCCAACCAGTTTATATTCATATTGACTTTCAGGGCTAAGAGAAACCGTTTTTGCATCATTTGAGCCAACCGCCTCTACCACAGTAAATACATCGCTGCTGTTGATATCATCGTCACCTGGCAAATGAATGGTTACCAGACCCGTCGATGCATCGGCATAGCCAGATAAGTCATCAATCTGATACCTTAACGCACCCGTTCCTGTTTTTCCCGTGCCGCCAACATAACCTGCAAAACTATACTTACCGTTGCCATTCCCCAAATTCAGAACCACCGAATCCACAGACGGGATGTAAAAAATGTTAGAGCGCGGATAGTTTGGGTTCGTATAGCTGCCCGTATCCTGTACCCCGACATACCAGCTTGTATCTGTACCATCAGTTACAGAAAAATAAGCCGCCGCACCGCTCGCATTGCCAGCACTTGCTGTAGTAGTCGCATTTGGAACATAATAAAATGGGCATGTATCTGTTTTACTTTCATAAAATACATAGCCATCATCTTCCAGAGCAGACTCAAAATAGCTGACAGGTATCAGATACCAGGTCACACTGCTAGAATCCGTATATTTCAGTACATCGGTTATTCCGCTTGTACTGAAATTAGAACCAGTAGCGGTAACCCACTGAGAATAACCAGCTACTTGTATTCCATTGCTATCATATATCCACAGATAAAACGAACCAACATCTGTCACCGACGACGATGCAATCCCGTAGTCCGAAAACCCATCCGCATCAAAGGTAATCGTCTGTGTCTGGCTTCCGTCTTCGTATTCCGATGTAGCATCTATATTTTGGGTGTCCTCTTCCCCAAAGTGTGTGACGGTGTAAGTCTCCATTCCGTCTTTGCCAAGATAGGAAATCGTTACCGTCACCGCTGCCGCAGGTTCTATTTTCTCACCATCCACATAAAATCCGATATTGAACAACCGAAACTCGTGATCAGAGGTTTCTTCTGCACTGTTCTCATCGATCGTATTTTCGGCGCCATTTTCCCCGGTCTCTGCGGTTTCGCTGGTTTCTGCCGCTGTTCCGGTCTCTGCAGCAGAACCGGTCTCGGATGTTCCGGTCTCACTTGTTTCACTCGTTTCGTTGGAATCGCTCTCTGCCGCAGTGCTTCCCGTATCTGAGGTTTGTGTTACCTGGACAGCAGACCCCGCTTCTACTTCTGTAATTGCAGAATCCCAGCCATATAATGCTGCTGCCTCTGCATAGCGGCTCTGGTAAGCATCCGAATCCTGCGCATATTCTGAAACAATCAGCTCTACGTTATCAGGAAATTCTGCGTCCTCTCCGTAAACAACGGTTACGACATAGTCTTCCCCTTCAAATGTCAGAGTCATCCGTTCGTCTTCTGTTTTCTCATCTTCTTCATCAACAGTGGATGAGATTGCATAATAGAAACCATCTTTCATGGCAAACTGCAGGATCTGATCGCCGGATTCTTCGTTGTATTCGGATGAAAAATCGGTTACAGCAGCTTTCCCGTCCTGTGCACCATATTCTGTCACTTCATAGGAAACCGAACTTTCTCTATTATGGAACGTAAAGGTTACACTGCCCTGTGAAGTTAGTTCAAGCTTCTCTCCATCCGCATACAGGCCAATGGAGAATAACCGAAATTCTGAACCGGCACCTATACCGGCATCTGCAGCCTCTGCCTCCACTTCTGTTTCTGCTTCTGTTACGTCAATACTCGTTATTGCCGCAATAGATTCCGTTCCGTCCGTATCGGTTACATCCGTATCGGCTGCGTCCACTATGTCCTCTGCTTCTTCCGCATCAGAAATTTCTGCTGCGACCTCTGTTTCTTCCGCAGCTTCATTTTCTTCTACATCCAGCACTTCGTCTGTATCATTCCAGCCATACAGAACCGCAGCTTCCGCATATGCACTCTGATATTGTTCAGAATTCGAATCATACTCCTCCACTACCAGCACAGCATCTTCCGGAATTCCTGCGTCCTCGCCATATGTAACAACAACCGTATAGTCTTCGCCCTCACTGCTCAGAGAGATGCCCTTGTTTTCAGTTTCCGTCTCTGACTCTGATTCTATTTCACTTTCTGATTCGCTCTCTGACCCTGTTTCGCTCCCCGCTCCTGTTCCTGTTACTGCCTCTTCTTCCTGTTCCGGAAGACTGCCATAGCCGACTATTCTTTCATCGTTTATGCTATATTCTACTGTGCAAACTGCATCCGTGTCGTCCTCGTTCTCCGCATAGTCGCCCTCGATGACGGTCAGCTTGCTGTTTTCTTCATCAATGCTGATGACAATTCCGACGCGATCGATTTTATCGTCGTCATCGGTATCATAGAAAATCAGATCACCAGCAGTGATTAAAATGTCTGCCACATCGGTGGTCTCTTCTGCAGAGACATCTTCGGACACATTTTCAGACACATCCCCGGACGTTTCTGACGAATCGGTTGATGCTGAGGATTCATCCTCAGACGAATCAGCGGACGTTGTATCAGAAATATCTGTCAACGCATCCGCAGAAAAAGTCGCTTCGGAAGCTTCGATGAACAATCCCATGTTTTTCAGAGTAACGGACCATGCGTAGGCACCAGTTGCCTCTGGGAAGTCCTCTTGTGAAATACCAGCGTAATGCAGGCAGAAGGAAACAAACATGGCATCCCAGTCGCCGCATTCATTTCCTGCCCACGCGCCGTAAC
>Ga0192278_1032_pt1 | contig 33134 bp, 26 predicted proteins | sample Koala_Koa24_K3_FD_131271 | JGI IMG/M metagenome (GOLD analysis project Ga0192278, IMG submission 131271) | Enriched cells from koala feces incubated with labeled cellulose particles, San Francisco Zoo, California, United States - Koala_Koa2-4_K3 ...
TTCGCGGTACGGTTGAGGATCCTTTTCATCCGGCTATGTGATCAACCATAACTGGTTTGCAGAAAAGATGGAGAGGTATCGAAGTGGTCATAACGAGGCGGTCTTGAAAACCGTTTGTCCGCAAGGGCGCGTGGGTTCGAATCCCACCCTCTCCGTTAGCAGCGATGAATAAGCAATACAATAGAAGATTGATTTTAAGATTTAGCTGTTATGGAGAAGTACCCAAGTGGCTGAAGGGGCTCCCCTGGAAAGGGAGTAGATCGTTAATAGCGGTGCGTGGGTTCAAATCCCACCTTCTCCGGTTTCGACTTTTGTCAGAAAAATGAAAAAAAGAAAAACCTGAAAAAAGTTGAAAAAAGTTGTTGACAAACAGGAAAACATGTGATATCCTATCAGAGTTGCTCCTGAGAAATGAGCCAACAACAAAGAAACAAAAGGAACCTTGATAACTGAACAGTGAGACAACCTTGAAAAGATTCTAAAAAAGTTTCAGCCATCCTGATCGATAGGCTGGGAACTTAGATGAGTTAAATTTAAGGAACTGACCTTTAAAAAACAGTAAAGGGAAAGATAGCTAACGTTATCTGACCTGGATTGAACATTTTATCAGAGAGTTTGATCCTGGCTCAGGATGAACGCTGGCGGCGTGCTTAACACATGCAAGTCGAACGAAGCATTTCCGATGAGACCCTCGGGTGGATTTGGAGATGACTGAGTGGCGGACGGGTGAGTAACGCGTGGGCAACCTGCCCTGTACAGGGGGACAACAGCTGGAAACGGCTGCTAATACCGCATAAGCGCACGGAGACGCATGTTTCTGTGTGAAAAACTCCGGTGGTACAGGATGGGCCCGCGTCTGATTAGGCAGTTGGTGGGGTAACGGCCTACCAAACCGACGATCAGTAGCCGGCCTGAGAGGGCGACCGGCCACATTGGGACTGAGACACGGCCCAAACTCCTACGGGAGGCAGCAGTGGGGAATATTGCACAATGGGGGAAACCCTGATGCAGCGACGCCGCGTGAGCGAAGAAGTATTTCGGTATGTAAAGCTCTATCAGCAGGGAAGAAAGTGACGGTACCTGACTAAGAAGCTCCGGCTAAATACGTGCCAGCAGCCGCGGTAATACGTATGGAGCAAGCGTTATCCGGATTTACTGGGTGTAAAGGGAGCGTAGACGGCGAAGCAAGTCTGATGTGAAAGGCCGGGGCTCAACCCCGGGACTGCATTGGAAACTGTTTTGCTTGAGTGCCGGAGAGGTAAGCGGAATTCCTGGTGTAGCGGTGAAATGCGTAGATATCAGGAGGAACACCAGTGGCGAAGGCGGCTTACTGGACGGTAACTGACGTTGAGGCTCGAAGGCGTGGGGAGCAAACAGGATTAGATACCCTGGTAGTCCACGCAGTAAACGATGAATACTAGGTGTCGGTGCCCAGGGGGTATCGGTGCCGCAGCAAACGCAATAAGTATTCCACCTGGGGAGTACGTTCGCAAGAATGAAACTCAAAGGAATTGACGGGGACCCGCACAAGCGGTGGAGCATGTGGTTTAATTCGAAGCAACGCGAAGAACCTTACCAGGCCTTGACATCCCGATGACGCAGAAGTAATGTTCTGTTCCCTTCGGGGCATTGGAGACAGGTGGTGCATGGTTGTCGTCAGCTCGTGTCGTGAGATGTTGGGTTAAGTCCCGCAACGAGCGCAACCCTTATGTTCAGTAGCCAGCGGGTAAAGCCGGGCACTCTGGAGAGACTGCCAGGGATAACCTGGAGGAAGGTGGGGATGACGTCAAATCATCATGCCCCTTATGGCCTGGGCTACACACGTGCTACAATGGCGTAAACAAAGGGAAGCGAAGCCGCGAGGTGGAGCAAATCCCAAAAATAACGTCCCAGTTCGGACTGAAGTCTGCAACCCGACTTCACGAAGCTGGAATCGCTAGTAATCGCGAATCAGAATGTCGCGGTGAATACGTTCCCGGGTCTTGTACACACCGCCCGTCACACCATGGGAGTCGGTAACGCCCGAAGTCAGTGACCCAACCGAAAGGAGGGAGCTGCCGAAGGCGGGACTGGTAACTGGGGTGAAGTCGTAACAAGGTAGCCGTACGGGAACGTGCGGCTGGATCACCTCCTTTCTAAGGAAGAGAGTCAGAAGTAGAGGGTGTCTTACTGTTGAGCTATCGAGGGTTCAGGCGGAAAGCCTGGGGAAGAGATAGCAAAGAATTTCTGGTGGCGATGCGCCTGGGGGTCACACCCGTTCCCATCCCGAACACGATGGTTAAGACCCAGGCGGCCGATGGTACTGCATTGGAGACGATGTGGGAGAGCAGGTGGCTGCCAGAATTCCAAAGAAAATAATATTGTTCGCTTTGACAGTGGATGATATTTATATAGAATACCGTACATCTTCGGTCGGCGGGATGATCACCGCGGCTGGCAGGGAACTGCAGCAAGGATGGGCGGGGCAGTCAGCATTGAGTGCTGTTCGAATAACTGGTTTTTACCAGTGATTTAAGACCAGAAAATCTTCCGGTTTTAAATGGCTGATAAAACATCAGCTCTATCGTACCTTGAAAACCGCATACAGAAAAAATATCCGATGAATTTCATTTTATGAGAAAGCCAGGATGAGAATCCTGTCAATAAGATTAAATTCATCACAAGACATCCGAGGATATGTTCAGGTTATTGAGAAATGGCCTGAATGTATAAATTGCAACAAATTCTTATTAATGAGCATTAATAAAGAAAAGAACCAGCCGGAGCATACAACGCTATGTATGTGAAGGTTAAGCGAATAAGAGCGCAGGGTGGATGCCTTGGCACTAAGAGCCGATGAAAGACGTGATAAGCTGCGAAAAGCTTCGGGGAGGAGCAAATATCCATCGATCCGGAGATATCTGAATGGGGAAACCCGGCGGAGGAACCCTCCGTCACCCATACGCCAATCCATAACGTATGGGAGGGAACCCGGTGAACTGAAACATCTAAGTAGCCGGAGGAAGAGAAAGAAACATCGATTCCGTAAGTAGCGGCGAGCGAACGCGGAAGAGCCCAAACCGGGATGCGTGCATCCCGGGGTTCGGACCGCAGAATTGATTCTGCAACTGTAGGGGAACGGTTTTGGGAAAGCCGTCCAGAGAGGGTGAAAGACCCGTACCCGAAACGGAAGCAGACATGGCGGTATCCAGAGTACCACGAGACACGTGGAACCTTGTGGGAACAAGCGGGGACCACCCCGTAAGGCTAAATACTACTTAGTGACCGATAGCGCATAGTACTGTGAAGGAAAGGTGAAAAGGACCCCGGGAGGGGAGTGAAAGAGAACCTGAAACCCTGTGTTTACAAGCTGTGGGACATCTATAATTAAGATGGACCGCGTACTTTTTGTAGAACGGTCCGGCGAGTTGCGGACACTGGCGAGGTTAAGTATCAAAGATACGGAGCCGGAGGGAAACCAAGTCTTAATAGGGCGATAAGTCAGTGTATGCAGACCCGAAACCGGGTGATCTACCCATGTCCAGGTTGAAGCTGCCGTAAGAGGTAGTGGAGGACCGAACGCACATCTGTTGAAAAAGGTGGCGATGAGGTGTGGGTAGGGGAGAAATTCCAATCGAACCCGGAGATAGCTGGTTCTCCTCGAAATAGCTTTAGGGCTAGCCTCGTTTTAGTCTAATGGAGGTAGAGCACTGAATTTCCTAGGGGGCGTCAAAGCTTACCGAAGAATATCAAACTCCGAATGCCATATAGATGATGAACGGGAGTCAGACTGCACGAGATAAGTTGGGTGGTCAAAAGGGAAACAGCCCAGACCTCCGGCTAAGGCCCCAAAGTGCGTGTTAAGTGGGAAAGGATGTGGGATTTCAAAGACAACCAGGATGTTGGCTCAGAAGCAGCCACACATTAAAAGAGTGCGTAATAGCTCACTGGTCGAGAGGTCCTGCGCCGAAAATTTCCGGGGCTAAAACACGCCGCCGAAGCTGAGGAATTGAGAAATCAATTGGTAGAGGAGCATTGCATACGTGAGGAAGCAGTACCGAAAGGAGCTGTGGAGTGTATGGAAGAGAGAATGCCGGAATGAGTAGCGAGAGGGAGGTGGGAATCCTCCCGGCCGAATATCCAAGGTTTCCAGAGTAAAGCTGATCTGCTCTGGGTAAGTCGGGGCCTAAGGCGAGGTCGAAAGACGTAGCCGATGGACAGCAGGTTGAGATTCCTGCACTACAGTGAGACAGAACTGTGGGGACGCATGTGGAGAGCACGGGCGCGGAATGGAAAGCCGCGTACAAGCGAGGTAGCCGTAAGGGAGGCAAATCCCCCTTGCAAAGCGAAGACGTGATGTGGACCGAACTATTAGTAGGGAAGCGTGTGAGCCATGTGCCAAGAAAAGCCGCTATTGTTCTGACTGTACCCGTACCGTAAACCGACACAGGTGGATGAGGAGAGAATCCTAAGGCCGACGGAAGAAGCATTGTTAAGGAACTCGGCAAAATAGCCCCGTAACTTCGGGAGAAGGGGCGCCAGGGAGACCTGGCCGCAGAGAATAGGCCCAAGCAACTGTTTAGCAAAAACACAGGTCTATGCAAAACCGCAAGGTGAAGTATATGGGCTGACGCCTGCCCGGTGCTGGAAGGTTAAGAGGAGAGCTTAGCGCAAGCGAAGGTTTGAATTCAAGCCCCAGTAAACGGCGGCCGTAACTATAACGGTCCTAAGGTAGCGAAATTCCTTGTCGGGTAAGTTCCGACCCGCACGAAAGGCGTAATGATTTGGGCGCTGTCTCGACAATGCATCCGGTGAAATTGAAGTACCAGTAAAGATGCTGGTTACCCGCGCCAGGACGGAAAGACCCCATGGAGCTTTACTCTAGCTTGGCACTGGGATTCGGTAATGCATGTACAGGATAGGTGGGAGGCAGTGAAGTCGTGACGCCAGTTGCGATGGAGCCAATGTTGGGATACCACCCTTGCGTTATTGGGTTTCTAACCCGCGGCCGTAAGCCGGCCGGGGGACAATGCCTGGTGGGGAGTTTGACTGGGGCGGTCGCCTCCGAAAGGGTATCGGAGGCGCCCAAAGGTTCCCTCAGAATGGTTGGAAACCATTCGAAGAGTGCAAAGGCAGAAGGGAGCTTGACTGTGACACCGACGGGTGGAACAGGTACGAAAGTAGGGCTTAGTGATCCGGTGGTATTAAGTGGGAATGCCATCGCTCAACGGATAAAAGCTACCCTGGGGATAACAGGCTTATCACTCCCAAGAGTTCACATCGACGGAGTGGTTTGGCACCTCGATGTCGGCTCATCGCATCCTGGGGCTGTAGCAGGTCCCAAGGGTTGGGCTGTTCGCCCATTAAAGCGGTACGCGAGCTGGGTTCAGAACGTCGTGAGACAGTTCGGTCCCTATCCGGCGCGGGCGTAGGATATTTGAGAGGAGCTGCCCTTAGTACGAGAGGACCGGGGTGGACTGGCCACTGGTGTACCGGTTGTTCCGCCAGGAGCACGGCCGGGTAGCCAAGCCAGGCAGGGATAAACGCTGAAGGCATCTAAGCGTGAAGCCCCCCTCAAGATGAGATATCCTAAGACCCCTTGGAGAATACGAGGTAGATAGGGCAGGGGTGGAAGTGCAGTAATGCACGGAGCTGACTGCTACTAATAGGTCGCAAGCTTATCCAAAAGTGAATAATAAAAAACACTAAAGGCTGGAAAAAAGTAGTTGCAAAGAACGGGAAAATATAGTATTCTGTATGTGGTTTTGAAGGTACGATAAAAGTGTATCTGATATTCCTCGATAGCTCAATGGTAGAGCACTCGGCTGTTAACCGAGGGGTTGTTGGTTCGAGTCCAACTCGGGGAGTTTTTCTATATTTAAGTTTTTTTTCAGATTGTTTTACTGTCTGTGGGAAATTAGGATAAGACGGTCTGGTTGATATGCCGATGTGGCTCAATTGGCAGAGCAGCTGATTTGTAATCAGCAGGTTATCGGTTCGAGTCCGATCATCGGCTCTTTGGACCTTTAGCTCAGTTGGTTAGAGCAACCGGCTCATAACCGGTCGGTCCTGGGTTCGAGTCCCCGAAGGTCCATTTAGGTAGTGTATGGCCCAGTGGCTCAGTTGGTTAGAGCGCCGCCCTGTCACGGCGGAGGTCGTGAGTTCGAGTCTCATCTGGGTCGTTTGAGCATAGAGATTTACTTCTCTGTGCTCAAACATTTTATTTCATTATTATTGAGTTTGCCGGCTTGGCGGAATTGGCAGACGCAAGGGACTTAAAATCCCTCGAGGGCAACTTCGTACCGGTTCAAGTCCGGTAGCCGGCATTTTAGAATGAGTGTTATGTGTCAGAGAGAGCAGTCACGAAAAGTGACTGTTTTTTGTTTTCAGAAAGCTTTTTCGAACTTCCCAATCGGACAAAATTTTCACGCAAAACGGTTTTTTCCTTGAAAATAACGCTGAAAATGGTACAATCTGGGTATACTGTTTTTATGAGGAGGTGTGTTTATGAATCTGAAAGAACTTGTGAAAGCGAACCGTAGTTATCGCGGGTATGATGAAAATCGCCGGGTAACCCGGGAGGAGTTACTGGAGATGATCGACTGTGCGCGCCTGACCGCCTCGAGCGTGAACCAGCAGCCGCTGCGCTATTTTCTGGCGTGCGAAAAGGAGGATGTAGACCGCATTCAACCGTTGACGAAGTGGGCACGGGGTCTTCCGCAGATGGAACTGCCGCATCCGGGGATGTGTCCGACGGCTTTTGTTGTCATCTGCCAGGATATCCGTGTATGCGAGTCACTGACACGTTTTTCCCGTGATGTAGGGATAGTGGCACAGACCATTCTGCTGGCTGCGACGGAGATGGGACTTGGCGGTTGTATGATTGGGAACTTCAGCCCGGCGAAAATTTCAGAAGTATTGCAGCTGCCGGCGTATCTTGCGCCTCTTCTGGTGGTAGCCATTGGCAAACCGGCGGAGACGATTGTGATGACAGAGATCGGACCAGATGAGTCGACCGATTATTACCGGGATGAGAAGGATGTCCATTATGTACCAAAGCGCAGACTGGAGGATCTTGTGATCAACTGAATCTATCTGATTGAAATCGAATATGCCCGGAATGATATCTGTTCATTCCGGGCATGCTATGTTATAATGCACACAGGGATATAAGGAAAATGATTTAGTATCCGTCTGTGTCTGGCAAAAATAATCTTTTGCAAGGAGAAGGGGATACCTGCATATGTTATAGTGAGAATTTCGGCCAACGCAAATGGACAGGAGGATGTTATGACAGCGAATGTTTTGGCGGGATTGCTGCTGCCCTTTGCGGGTACCACATTGGGAGCGGCGTGCGTGTTTTTTCTGAAAAATGAATTAAGGGCAGGACTTCAGAAGTCTCTGCTGGGATTCGCGTCGGGAGTCATGGTGGCGGCTTCGGTCTGGTCTCTTCTGATTCCATCGATGGAGATGTCGGAGAAGATGGGACGGCTGGCTTTTCTTCCGGCATTGATTGGTCTGTTGTTTGGGTTTGGTTTTCTGTTGCTGATGGATATGCTGATTCCGCATCTGCATCTGGACAGCGAGAAAGCAGAAGGGATTTCCTGCGGACTGCCAAAGACGATGATGCTTCTTCTGGCGGTTACTCTGCATAATATTCCGGAGGGGATGGCAGTTGGCGTCGTGTTTGCGGGAATGCTGTCCGGGCAGACGCAGATTACGGTGGCAGGTGCGTTGGCACTTTCTCTTGGAATCGCGATTCAGAATTTTCCGGAGGGCGCGGTGATCAGCCTGCCGCTTCGAAGCAGTGATAATATGAGCCGTGCGAGGGCCTTTGTATATGGAATGCTTTCCGGGATTGTGGAGCCGATCGGAGCAGTGATTACGATTCTTCTGTCACGGTTTGTGACGCCGCTGTTGCCATATTTACTGGCTTTTGCGGCGGGCGCCATGCTTTATGTGGTCGTGGAGGAACTGATTCCGGAGGCCTCTACCGGCGACCACAGTAATCTGGGAACGATTGGGTTTGCGGCTGGTTTTGCGCTGATGATGGTGCTGGATGTGGCGCTTGGATAAACATGTAAAACTGGATTTGGGTTGCCAATGCTTCCCCTTTGAATGGGATTCCTTCGGATGCGAATGAAATGGAACAGGCGAAACTGCTCTGGGACATTCGGATCCTCAGAAAAAATAAGAATACACAAAACGGAGGACGTCAGATGCAATATAGAGAGGGCTGTGCCGGAAATCAGCTGTCGATCCTGGGCTACGGCTGTATGCGCTTTTCAAAAAAAGGGAATGAGATTGACCTGGACAAAGCGGAAAGCGAGCTGATGCGCGCGATCCGCGGCGGGGTGAATTATCTCGATACGGCATACGTTTATCCTGGGAATGAAGAGGCGGTCGGGAAGATTCTGGAAAAAAACGGCTGCCGCGGGCAGATCTATCTGGCGACCAAGCTTCCGCATTATCTGATTCGCTCCGCGGCAGGTGCGGAGAAAAAGTTTCAGGAGGAGCTGAAGCGGCTGCGGACGGATTATATTGACTATTACCTGATGCACATGCTGAATGATGTAAAGACCTGGGAGCATCTGGCCGATCTTGGTATCCGGGACTGGATTCAGGAAAAGCTGGAGCGGGGGCAGATTCGCCACATTGGTTTTTCTTATCATGGGAATACGGAGAATTTTAAAAGGCTTCTGGATGCGTATGACTGGGATTTTTGTCAGATTCAGTACAATTATCTGGACGAGTTTTCGCAGGCCGGGCGTGATGGACTGGCTTACGCCGGGGAAAAGAGGATTCCGGTGATTATTATGGAGCCGCTGCGCGGCGGGCGGCTTGTAAATCAGCTGCCGAAGGAAGCAAAGACACGGATTGAGGAATCCGGGCATTTCGCGACGCCGGCAGAGCTGGCATTTCGCTGGCTCTGGGATCAACCGCAGGTGACCTGTGTGCTTTCTGGTATGAACAGCATTGAGATGGTAGAAGAGAATTTACGCCTCGCAGATGAAGCGCGTGTGGGAGAATTCACGGAGCAGGATCGGCAGCTTGTGGAGCAGGTGAAGACGGCGATCAATCAGAAGATGAAGGTCGGCTGTACCGGCTGCGGTTATTGTATGCCCTGCCCGCAGGGAGTGGATATCCCCATGGCCTTTCACTGTTACAATGTGAGATACACAGAGGGCAGACATTCTGACAGCTGGGAATATACACAGTCGACTGCGATGCGCCGGGAGACATCCAGTGCGTCACAGTGCATTGGCTGCGGGCGCTGTGAGCGGCACTGCCCACAGGGGATTCCGATCCGGGAAAAACTGAAAGAGGCAGTACATGAGCTGGAGACACCGAAGTACCGTGTGATCAAATGGGCGGTACATAAATTTCGGATTTACTGAGTGAGGGATGAAATTAAAAAAGTTTTTCTTGCCAATTTTCGGATTCTGGTATATAATGTTCCGCAGGTAAGAGGTTCGGAGCATTCAGAGCTGTCAGAATCCGGCGTTCGGCAGGATGGCATCCAGATTTCTTATAACTGTGCGGATATAGTTCATCGGTAGAACACCAGCTTCCCAAGCTGGGGAGGCGAGTTCGATTCTCGTTATCCGCTTCTTTTCAGATGAGCAGAGGAGATGGTTCTTCTGCTCTTTTTTTGCATCGAGCCTGTGGGTTATAGGTCACACCTATAGTGGTTAAGATAATGTAAATTTGGCCATGGTGTGACCTGTAACGCCTGCAGCGATTACTTTCATCTCTTCTATCAAAATCCTTGCAAGATATGCAAAAACATGATATTCTGAATCTGTACGAAAATCGGCGGAAGCCGTGAGAAAAAGAGTGCCGGCCGCCGGGTACGAATTCTTTAAAGCCAGGATACTACTATATAATTGTGTGAGGGGAGAACGCATGAAAAAGAAAAATTTGTTTGTGGTGTTGTGCGCGACACTGGTATTTTGCAGCACACCTTTTTTGACAGCAGAGAGTGTAGGTGCGGAAGAGGCTGCAGCGGAGACTGAGACGGAATCCGAGACGGAGGAAGAATCCTGGACGGACTTCCAGATTACGATCGATGAGGATGTATATGTTCTGCCGATGATGTATGAGGACTTTGTTTCATATGGCTGGAGTCTGGAAGATGAAGAGGAAGCGGGAGATACGCTGGAGCCATACAGCTACAGCTTTTACTACTTTGTAAAGGACGACATGAACGTTACCGCGTATGTGCTGAATCTTGGTATCAACACGATGCCTGTCGAAGAGTGTATTGTGGCCGGTATTTCGATTGATGATTACTATTGGAGTGACCTGGAAGAAACGGTTGCGCTCCCCTGCGGCATTGTTCTGGGGGAGTCGACTCTGGAGGATATCGAGGCGGCCTATGGGACTCCGACCGATACTTATGAAGGGACGATTTATACGCAGTATACCTATGAAGAAGACTATAATCAGGAAATTGAACTGCAGGTTTTCCTGGAGAGCGGTGTGCTGGAAGATATCCGGATTGAGAATTTCATCGAGCCGGAGGGGTTTGATGAGGGAGAGATGAGTACGGAGGTTTCGCAAAGCATCCTTGCGTACACAAAGCCGGATTCGCTGAGCACAGATCTCTCCGCTTATGAGATTGAGATTGACGGAGATTGCTATGAGCTTCCCGTACCGGTGAGTGTGCTGCTTGACGACGGCTGGGAGCTGGATGAGGATGACAGTGATTCGATGGTTGTCGCCAAATATTATGGCTGGGTGACTCTGAAAAAGAATAACCAGTCTTTCTCTGCAATTGTGACGAACGATGAGGATTACGCGACCACGCCGGAAAACTGCTGGCTGGAGGAGCTTTCCGTCGGCGGATATACGCTTGACATGGACGGCGCTCTGGCGGGCGGCGTGCGCATCGGCATGACTGAAGAGGAGTTTCTGTCTATTCTGGAAGAGAACAGCATGGAATATGAGTATACAGATAGCGGAGATTACCGCTATTATACTTACAATTCTCCTTCTTACGGCTACAGCTGCGAGGTGACGATTTATGTGGGAACGGACTCGTATTTCGAAAAAGATACGATTATCAGCCTTTCCTGCGAAAACTCTTTGTAAGAAACCTCTTGCATTTCGTGAAAAACGGTGCTATGATGGTTTCTGATAAAAATAACTGTTACTGATAAAAGAGTGGGCCGCGCGGTCCACTCTTCTTTGTGGGGGAATACCATGAGCAAAAAAGAGATTTACGAACAGAAAACAGAAGCTCTGCTGATGCCACTGATCGAGGCACATCAGTTTGAACTGGTTGATGTTGAGTATGTAAAAGAAGGGGGCAGCTGGTACCTGCGGGCCTATATTGACAAGCCGGGCGGGATTACCATTGATGACTGCGAGGTGATCAGCCGCGCGCTCAGCGATCTGCTGGACGAACAGGATTTTATTGAAGACGCGTATATACTGGAGGTAAGCTCTCCCGGGCTTGGACGTCCTCTGAAAAAAGATAAGGATTTTGAGCGCAGCATTGGTGAGAAGGTAGAGATCCGGACATTCCGTCCGATTGAGCGGCAGAAGGAATTTATCGGGATTTTACAGGGATATGATAAGCAAACGGTTACCATACAGACAGAAAACGGCGGGGCGATGGCGTTTACACGTACGGATATCGCACTGATACGGCTGGCAATAGATTTCTGACAGGGAGGAAAAAACAAAATGAATAACGAGTTGTTAGAGGCACTCACGATTCTGGAAAAGGAGAAAAATATCAGCAAAGAGACGCTGCTTGAGGCAATCCGTCAGTCGCTGATTCAGGCCTGCAAGAACAACTGGAAGACAGAAGCGGATAGTGTGGTGGTCAATATTGATCCGGAGACCTGCGAGTATGAAGTATACGCGATGAAGACCGTGGTGGAGCAGGTGGAGGATGAACTGGCACAGATCAGCCTGACCAAGGCAAAGATGATTGATTCCCGGTATGAGCTTGGGGATGTCGTACGTGTTGATATTAAGTCAAAAGAATTTGGCCGTATTGCGACACAGAATGCGAAAAATGTGATTCTGCAGAAGATTCGCGAGGAAGAACGCAAGGTTCTGTACAATGAATATTATGAAAAAGAGCATGATATCGTGACGGGTGTTGTGCAGCGCTATTTTGGGCGGAATATCAGTATTAACCTTGGCCGTGCAGATGCCACACTCTCTGCAGAGGAGCAGATTCGGGGTGAGGTATACCGGCCGACGCAGCGGATTAAGGTGTATGTTCTGGAAGTAAAGGATACGCCGAAGGGTCCCAGGATTCTGGTTTCCCGTACGCATCCGGAGCTGGTGAAGCGTCTGTTTGAAGAGGAAGTGACGGAAGTACGCGACGGCACAGTTGAGATCAAGAGCATTGCCAGGGAAGCGGGCAGCCGTACCAAGATTGCTGTCTGGTCGAACAATCCGGATGTCGATGCGGTAGGTGCGTGCGTGGGTCTGAATGGTTCCCGTGTGAGCGCGGTTGTCGATGAGCTGAATGGAGAAAAGATTGATATAATTAACTGGGATGAGAACCCGGCGCTTCTTATCGAGAACGCGCTCAGCCCGGCGAAGGTTATCACGGTTCTCGCAGATCCGGATGAGAAGGTAGCGAAGGTGGTTGTCCCGGACTACCAGCTTTCCCTTGCGATTGGCAAGGAAGGGCAGAATGCCAGACTTGCTGCCCGCCTGACGGGATTCAAGATCGATATTAAGAATGAGACGCAGGCTCGTGAGTCCGGAGATCTTCTGGAGTACGAGGAAGATTACTATGCCGAGGATGAATATTACGACGAGGACGGATATTACGAGGACGAATACGCAGAGGACGGAGCGTATGCGGAAAACGGCGAGTATAATGACGGTTACGCGGAGGATGAAGAGGGATTCTGGGAGAGCACTGAGAACGGTTATACCGGAGAAGAATCCGATACTTCATCAGACAATGAGGAATAACAGAGAATATGGCCGGTCAGGTAAAAAAAATACCGACACGTAAGTGTACGGGTTGTCAGGAAATGAAGAGCAAACGGGAGATGCTTCGGGTGCTGCGCACTCCGGAAGGAGAGATTGTGGTGGATGCGACCGGACGGAAAAACGGGCGGGGCGCTTATCTGTGCCACAGTATGGACTGTCTGGAGAAAGCCAGGAAAAATAAGGGGCTGGAGCGTTCACTGAAGTGTGCGATTCCAGATGAAACTTATGAGAGCCTGAAAAAGGAGATTGAATCGATTGAAGAGAGATAGCGTACTTTCCCTTGTGGGTATCGCGACGAAAGCGGGCAGGATTGCCTCCGGTGAATTTTTGAGTGAAAATGCAGTAAAATCCGGGAAAGCCAGTCTTGTAATTATCTCCCGGGAAGCTTCCGGGAATACAGAAAAGAAGTTTCGAAATATGTGCTCTTTTTATCAGGTTCCGGCATATAGCTACGGAACCAGAGAGGAATTAGGAGCTGCGTCTGGTAATGAATATCGGGCTGTGCTGGCAGTATTGGATGTGGGATTGGCAGATGCGCTGATGAAAAAGCTGGAGACGGCGGGAGCAGAGGGAGGTTATGAGAATGGCGGAAACCGGGAATAAAAAGATCATAGACAGCAATGAGAAAGATACCGCAAAGGGAAGAGAGGCGCTGGGAGACCGGCAGGTGAAGATGAAGGAGGATGAGCATATGCCGAAGAATCAGGATCCGGAAGCAGTGAAGAAGACGGAGGAGAAGGCCGCGGAGACATCTGTGGGGAGGTCTGCTGATAAGCCTGCTGCTCCACAGAAGAAAAAAAATATTATACAGGTATTTCGCCCGCAGAACAGTAAGACGGGTATGGTAAAGCCAGGAAGCCGTCCAAAGCCGCAGGGAGCTGCCGGCGGACGCCGCCAGGGGCAGGCAGCGGGAGCAAGACCGCAGGGAGCTACAGCAGCGGGAGCAAGACCGCAGGGAACCGCAGCAGCGGGAGCAAGACCGCAGGGAACCGCAGCAGCGGGAGCAAGACCACAGGGAGCGAGACCGCAGGGAACCGCAGCGGCTGGAACAGCAGCAGGAGCGAGACCGCAAGGAACCGCAGCGGCAGGAACTGTAGCAGGAGTAAGACCACAGGAGAGCGCAGCGGCTGGAGTAAGACCGCAGGGAACCGCAGCAGCTGGAGTGAAGCCGCAGGGGGCTCAGGCAGCAGAGGAAGTGAGACCGCAGACGGAGATAGCAGAGGGAAAGACACCGAATTCTTCCAGCACAGCGACTGGTGTTAAGTCTCAGACGGCTGCTGCGGCAGCGCAGAATGTAGCACAGAGCGCTTCTGGTGATACGGAAAAGTCACAGCGTGCAGGGAATACTGCTGCAGGAGTGAAGACACCAAACGGGGAAAATGCAGCCGCTGGTGTGAAAGCGCAGAATACAGCAAATCAGCAGGCAGACGTACAGAAGGAAGCAGCGGTGAAAACGCCGGTTAATACAGTGAAAGAAACGGCATCGGAGGCGGCGGAAGCTGCTAAAAAGGGAAATTCCCGTCAGAATGCGGATGGACGCAGAGATGATGGCGCCCGGAACCAGGGCGGAAGAAGCGGCAGGAGCCAGGACAGCGGAAACAGAAGTCAGGGCGGCTATAACAGGAACCAGGACGGCGGAAACAGAGGCAGTCAGGGCGGTTATAACAGAAACCAGGACGGCGGAAGCCGAGGCAGTCAGGGCGGCTATAACAGGAGCCAGGATGGCGGAAGCCGAGGCGGCCAGGGCGGCTATAGCAGGAACCAGGATGGTGGAAGCCGAGGCGGCCAGGGCGGCTATAACAGGAACCAGGATGGCGGAAGCCGAGGCGGTCAGGGCAGCTATGGCCGTGGCCAGGATGGCGGAAGCCGAGGCGGCCAGGGCAGCCGCGGCATGAGCATTCCGAAGCCGTCTGGAGATACCAAGCCGCTTGAGAAAGAGAGCAGAAAGCGCACAGAGCGCGGGGATCGCAACCGTGCAGATAAGGGTGAAAAACTCGATCGCATGGAAAAGAATGTACGTCCGGGCCAGAAGAACAATCAGCGCAATAATCAGAAGAATGCTTCGAAAAAAGGTCAGCCCACCGCTCCGGCACCAAAGCCAGCGGAGAAGCCGGCAGAGACGATTCGTACGCTGATGCTTCCGGAGAAGATGACGATTTCCGAGCTGGCTGAAGCCATGAAAATGCAGGCGTCCGCGATTATTAAGAAGCTGTTTCTGCAGGGAACGATCGTGACAGTCAATCAGGAAATTGATTTTGATAAGGCCGAAGAGATCGCCCTGGAATTCAATTGCATCTGCGAAAAAGAGGAAAAAGTCGATGTGATCGGCGAACTGCTGAAGGAAGAAGAAGAAAAAGAGGATCTGATGATCCCGCGTCCGCCGGTTGTCTGCGTAATGGGACACGTCGACCATGGTAAGACCTCCCTGCTTGACGCGATTCGTCACACACATGTGATTGACAAAGAGGCTGGCGGCATTACTCAGCACATTGGCGCGTATGTGGTATCCATCAACGGACAGAAGATTACGTTCCTGGATACACCAGGTCATGAGGCGTTTACAGCGATGCGTATGCGTGGCGCAAATTCCACGGATATCGCGATTCTTGTAGTTGCGGCAGACGACGGTGTGATGCCGCAGACGATTGAGGCAATCAATCATGCGAAAGCGGCCGGAATTGAAATAATTGTAGCGATTAACAAAATTGATAAGCCGAGCGCGAATATTGAACGCGTAAAACAGGAATTATCTGAATATGAGCTGATACCCGAAGATTGGGGCGGCAGTACGGTTATGGTGCCAGTTTCCGCGCATACACACGAAGGAATTGACAACTTACTGGAGATGATTCTGCTGACCGCAGAGGTTCTTGAATTGAAAGCGAACCCGGATCGCAAGGCACGCGGCCTGGTGATTGAGGCAGAGCTTGACAAGGGCAAAGGGCCGGTGGCGACCGTTCTTGTCCAGAAGGGTACGCTGCATGTCGGCGATCCGATCGCGGCAGGTGCCTGCCACGGTAAGATTCGTGCGATGATGGATGATAAGGGACGTCGGGTAAAACAGGCTGGTCCTTCTACTCCGGTCGAGGTGCTGGGTCTTTCAGACGTGCCGAATGCGGGTGAAATTTTCATCTGTATGGACAGTGAGAAAGAGGCGCGCAGCTTCGCTGAGACCTTTATCAGCGAAGGCAGAGAGCGTATGCTTGAAGATACGAAAATGCGGATGTCTTTGGACGATCTGTATTCCCAGATTCAGGCTGGCAAGCTGAAGGAGCTCGATCTGATCGTAAAGGCAGACGTACAGGGTTCCGTGGAGGCGGTAAAACAGAGCCTTCTGAAGCTGTCGAACGAGGAAGTGGTCGTCAAGGTCATTCACAGCGGCGTTGGTGCGATCAACGAGTCCGACGTTATCCTCGCTTCCGCATCGAATGCGATCATTATTGGCTTTAATGTACGTCCGGATGTGATGGCTAAGACGACCGCGGAAAGGGAGAATGTCGATGTACGTCTGTACCGTGTCATTTATGACGCGATCGCGGATGTGGAAGCTGCGATGAAAGGCATGCTTGACCCGATCTATGAAGAAAAGATCATTGGCCATGCAGAGATTCGTCAGCTTTTCAAGGCGTCCGGCGTAGGTACGATTGCCGGTTCTTACGTGCTGGATGGTATCTTCCAGAGAAACTGCAAGGTACGTATCACGCGTGAGGATAAGCTGATCTATGAAGGCGCACTGGCGTCCCTGAAACGATTCAAGGACGATGTAAAGGAAGTGCGCGCTGGCTTCGAGTGCGGCTTTGTATTTGAAAAATTCAATGATATTAAAGAAGAAGACAAGGTAGAAGCCTATGTCATGGTAGAGGTTCCGAGATGAGAAAAAACAGTATCAAAAATACCCGGATCAATGGGGAGGTATTAAAGGAGCTGTCAGAGATTATCCGGACAGAAGTAAAAGACCCGCGGATTGCGCCGATGACCTCGGTGGTATCCGTGGAGGTCGCGCCGGATCTGAAGACCTGCAAGGCCTGGATTTCTGTTCTTGGTGACGAGGAAGCGGCCGCAGATACGCTGGCCGGTCTGAACAGCGCGGTGGGCTACATCCGCCGCCAGCTGGCGCGGACCCTGAATCTGCGCAATACACCAGAGCTTGAGTTTATACTCGACCAGTCGATCGAATATGGTGTGGATATGACCAAAAAGATTGACAAAGTGATTGAAGCAGATGTACAGGCGGCACAGAAGCGCGGAGAAAATGAATCCATCTGACAGCTGCTTGCAGGAACAAGAATGGAAGGACATCTCCGGTTACAGGTAATGCAACGAAAGAAAGGAAAAGGTGGGGCGATATGATCAATCTTGCGAAAGAACTACAGGGAGTGGGCAGCGTGGCGATGGCAGGACACATCCGTCCGGATGGGGACGCGATCGGCTCCTGCCTTGGCCTTTATCTGTACTTAAAAGAAAACTATCCGCAGATCCGGGCTAAGATTTATCTGGAAGAGGTGCCGGTGGCTTTTTCGTCTGTATATGGTACCGATGAGATCTGCACCGATTTTAGTGGGGAAGAGGAATACGATGTATTCTTCTGCCTGGACTGTTCTGATGAGGCGCGCCTCGGCCCGGCGGACAAATATCGTCAGAGTGCAAAAAGAACACTCTGTGTCGATCATCATGTCAGCAATAAGGGATATGCCGATGCAAACTATATTGTACCAGATGCCAGCTCAACCTGCGAGCTTGTCTACACGCTGCTGGAAGACGATAAAATTCCGCTTCATGCGGCGGAGGCGCTCTATATGGGGATTGCGCATGATACCGGCGTATTCCGTTATTCCTGCGCATCTCCGGAAACAATGCGGATTGCCGCAAAGCTGATGGAGAAAGGAATCAACTATCCGGCGATCCTGAGCGCGACCTTCTATGATAAGACGTATTATCAAAAGCAGATTCTGGGACGCGCACTTCTCGAAAGCATGCTCTTGATGGACGGAAAAGTGATTTCCTGCGCAATTCGGGCAAAGGATATGAAGTTTTATAATGTTACCTCCTCGGATATGGAAGGTATCGTGGAAAATCTGCTGCAGACCTCCGGCACAGAGGCTGCTATTTTCCTGTATGAGACAGGGGTACATGAATACAAGGTGAGCCTTCGCTCGAAAGAGATTCTCGATGTAAGCGCGATCGCCAGCTACTTTGGAGGCGGCGGACATGTGCGCGCGGCAGGCTGTACCATGCAGGGAAGCGTGTACGATGTCATCAATAACATCACGCTGCTGATGGAGAAGCAGTTTACTGAGAAAGCGTTGTCAATGGACAGCCTTGTGGCATGCTCGCATGCCTAAGAGGCTGTTCATTAGACAACCAAGACGGTATGAGTAAGAAGGGCGATAGCCCGGATTACGAATGCCGGCGGCAATGGCGGGAGCACGAAGTGCGTAGCCATTGGCTTTCTCAAAGTGGAGGCGTGCAATGACGGACGCTTCGCTGTGCAGAGTAAACCGGAAGGTACGTTTCAGCTAAAAGGAGTGCGGGAGTTTTACACATGAGGATTGAGCATGGATGGCATTATTATTGTGCATAAGGAGCCGGGGTTTACGTCACATGATGTGGTGGCGAAGCTGCGGGGGATTTTGCGGCAGAAGAAGATTGGACATACGGGAACGCTGGATCCGGAGGCGGCGGGGGTGCTGCCGGTTTGTCTGGGAAAGGCGACGAAGGTGTGCGAGCTTCTGACGGACTGGAATAAGACGTATCGGGCGGATTTGCTGCTTGGACGGGCGACGGATACGCAGGATACGACCGGGAGGGTTCTGAGAGAATGCCCGGTTTTTCTTGGAGACAATCAGGAGCGGGCAGGACGAGAGGCGCTGGTTGCTGATGGAGAACAGGTCTCTAAAGCAGAGGCTGTTTGGACGGCAGAAAGCGGCGGCTGTGCTATTAGAGAGCCGATGTGTCTGACGGAGGACGAGATCCGTCGGTGTATTGCTGGTTTTGTCGGTGAGCAGCAGCAGATTCCTCCTATGTATTCGGCTCTGAAGGTGAATGGAAGGAAGCTGTATGAGCTGGCGCGGCAGGGAATTGAGATAGAGCGGAAGCCGCGTACCATACATGTGGACGAGATCAAAATTGAGCGTATCGAGAAATTCATCCCGGAAGAGGCAGATGCTTTATCTGCAAAGAAAATCCCGGAAGATGCGGGCGCTTCATCTGAGAATGAAGATTCTGCAGAGGAGAGGCGTCCGGGAGCGCCGATGATGATCAGGGTGGAGATGACGGTGCGCTGCTCGAAAGGAACGTATATCCGTACGCTTTGTAATGATATTGGAGAAAAGCTCGGGTGCGGCGGATGTATGGATGTGCTGCTGCGCACGGAAGTAGGACCGTTTGCAGAGCGTGATTCGTGGCGGCTGTCGGAGATTGAACAGCTGCGGGATGAGAACCGTCTGGAGGAGTGTGTTTTTTCGACGGATTGCGCGTTTACCAATCTGGACGCGGTGCGGCTGACGCCGGATGCGGAGCGGCTGGTACGGAACGGGAATCCATTGTCTGTAGAAATGATGGAAAGCTGTCGGAAAATCGATGACCTGAAGGAACGCTTTCCGGATCGGCAGAGTGTTGCTTATAAAAATTGGATGCTGCTTTCCGGACGAGCTGAAAGTGCGGCGTTTTTTGGGGATTCTTATGGCGGCCCAGCACATCGAACCGATCAGCTTCGCCTGTATGGGCAAGAGGGAGATTTTCTGGCGGTTTACGGCTATCATGAGGAAAGAGGCAGCTGGCGTGCGGCGAAGATGTTTTTGTAAAGCTTCGCTTTGAGTTTTTTCTTTTATTATAGATGTAAGAATAGCTTTGACAGGAAAGGATTTTCCGCAGACGAATGAAATATATACATGACACAATGGATTTTCAGATAGAAGAAAATCAGAGTTCAGCGCGGGGGACTGCGGTCACGCTGGGAAAATTTGACGGGCTGCACAGGGGACACCAGAAGCTGCTCCGTGAGATTCTGCGGTTGCAGAAGGAAGGATATTTTGGGATTGTTTTTGCGATTGCGCCGGAAAACCGGACGGTTTTGTTTACACCAGAGGAAAAAAAGCATATGCTGGAGTCTTACGGGATTGACTGCATGATCCGCTGTCCGTTTGTGCCGGAGATTCTGGGTATGGAGCCAGAGGCATTTATCTCGGAAGTGCTCTGCCGGCAGCTCCATGCGAAGCAGATCGTAGTAGGCACGGATTTCCGGTTTGGCGTTCAGCGGAGCGGGGATGTGGAGACGTTAAGAGCACTTCAGGAAAAATATGGCTATACGCTTACGGTTGTCGAAAAAGAGTGCTATGGAGATCGTGAGATCAGCAGCACGTATATCCGTGAGGCGCTTGCGGGCGCGGATATGGAGCTGGTTCGCGATCTGATGGGCGGCTGGTACCCGGTAGAGGGAACGATACTGCATGGGCATCAGCTTGGCCGGACGATCGGGATGCCGACCATCAATCTGAGACCGGACGGCTACAAGCTGCTTCCTCCGCCAGGCGTTTACTATAGCGACGTCGTTATGATGGAGCCGGTATCGGAATCCATGGAGGATGCGGCAGTTTCCGATTCGTTTGCTCCGAATGGAGACGTCTGTCGTTTTCATGGAATCACGAATATTGGCTATAAGCCGACCGTGGATGGTACGTTTCTTGGCGTAGAGACATACCTTTACGGTGTACACGAGGACCTGTATGGGCAGAGTGTGAGAGTTTTGCTTCGCACGTTTCGGCGCCCGGAACGGAAATTTACTTCTGTAGAAGAATTGAAAGCACAAATGGAGCAGGATCTTTTATCCGGGAAGGAGTATTTTCGTGGGAAATAGACTGTGGATCGAAGGGATCGTTTTTATCATCCTCGGCCTGATTGCGGAGATTGCCGGATCCATTCTGAAAGTCTTAAATGCCACAAAAAGGCCATACATCGGCTATGCGGAAGCAAAAGTGGTCGATATCATTCCGGTTGAGCGGGATCGTTATGCGCAGGCCAGATTCCGCAACCGCCAGGCGGCTGTTTTCGAATTTTTTGCGGATGGAAAGCTGATTAAGATTGTTGACAGGGAAGATATCTATCCCTGTCCTTACCGGATTAACCAGCGCGTCTGTCTGTCTTACGACCCGGAGGAACCGCAGAACTACTGCATCATCGGAAAAGAACAGATGCATATTCTGGCGGTTGCGCTGAACGCGATTGGAGTATTCTTTATTCTGCTTGGATGTCTTTTATTTGTGAGATATGCGATGCGTTTTCATCTGTAAAAGAGCGCTTTGTCATAGATCAGAAGCAGAGAAAGCGGTGAAAGCTGGGGCCGCGCTGAGTAAAAAAAAGACGCAATAGATTCCCCCGCCTGTGATCAGACCGATCCGGGCGGGGATTTTTTGTTCGGATAGAATAAGAAAAAGAAAAGCGCTGCCGCCGGCTGAGGCTGCAGGGAGCAGGAAGCGTGTGAGCGCATGCGGGATGGAAATGGTCAGCAGCCTCTTTTGATGCAGGAAAAACAGAATACATCCGGTGAGCAGAATCTGGTCGAGAAGCATTCCACAGAGGTAGCCGTTGATTCCGTATGCGGGTACCAGACGTAAGACGCCAAGAAGGCGCAGGGCGAATCCTGCCAGGTTCCAAAGAAGAAGGGAAGAGGTTTTTCCCAGGCCATGCAGGATGCTGGTCAGCGTTGTGCTGATGTAGATGAGTGGACAGATCAGTGCGAGCCGACGGATGCAGACTCCTGCAAGTTCACTTTGAAAAAGGATGCTGCCGATTTCATTTCCGAAGAGCAGAAATCCACCCAGACAGAAGCTGCCGAGCAGCAGACCTCCCAGAAAAGCGGCGTTGGCTGTATGGGAAAGCTGATTGTGTTTTTGAAGTGCCTGGGCTTCTGATACGGCAGGAAGCAGAAGCATCCCCAGTGCGGAGGTAATGGCGGTAGGAAACAGAAGCAGAGGAAGAGCCATGCCGGTCAGTGTGCCATAGACCGAGAGCGCTTCGACTGGAGTCAGTCCGGAAAGCCGCAGCATCTGAGGGAGCAGCGCAGCCTCGATGGCCTGAAGAATACACATAAGCATACGGTTCATACTGAGCGGCAGAGATATGGACAGAAGCTGCCGGACGGAAAGGGTGAGGCGGTGGCAGAAAAATTTTTCGCGGACAGAACTGTTTAAACGTTGGTCAGAAAACAGCACTGGCGCTGGTGCGCGGCCATCCATGTGTGTTTTCTTTATACATAAAACATAAAGAGAAATCATGCAGAATATGGCGGAAGCAGCCTCCCCGGCCAATGCACCGAACGCCATAAGCCGGGCATCTGCCGGGCGGTTGCTGTTCAGAGACAGAGTATAGGCAAGGACAACAAAGAAAATGCGGATGAGCTGTTCGATGAATTGGCTCAGAGCCGGTGGTACAATATGCTTTGCTCCTATAAAATAGCCGCAGACACAGCCATGGATCATGTTAAATGGCAGTGAGAATGTCATGATTTTAAGAAGCCCTTCGCATGATTCTTCCAGAAGAAGCCGCCCTGCGATCAGTCTGGCGCCGAAATAGAGGCCAAGTGTCAGGAAGAAGGATAGGAAGAGAGACAGAAGCAGTCCGGCAATCAGAGCCAGTCTCGCTTCTTGCTGTCTGCGCTCGGCGAGGTATTTTGCAGTCAGCTTTGATATGGCGGTCTGCACTCCGCCGCCGCATAATGCACTGCAAAAAGAAAGAACAGGGAGCGCTACCTGATAAAGGCCGATTTCGGATGCACCAATGGTTCTTGAGAGGAATATTTTATAAAAAAAACCGGCAATTCTTGTCAGAAGCCCCATGATGGTCAGCAGCAAGGTTCCTTTGATAAGATAGTGTTTCTGATTCATAGTGAGGCTCCCGAACAGGGGATTTGTCTAAGCATATGCAGTTTTACGGTTGAAGATGAAAAAAAATTATGGTAGGATTGGGGTATTCAAAAAATGCTTTCATAACATGCGCTGTGGAGAACAGCGAAAGAAAAACACAGTTCGCAGTGAAAGCGGAAATGGTTCACAGAATGGAAGATCTCAGCCTGGAGATCATCACAGGAGGAAACATGAGACTATCAACAAAGGGACGCTATGGTCTGCGCGCCATGGTGGATCTGGCATTAAACAGTGAGACAGAGGCTGTCTCGATCAGCAGTATTTCGGAGCGTCAGGAAATATCTGAGAGTTATCTGGAGCAGCTTATTGCAAAGCTGCGCAGAGCGGGCCTGGTTGTGAGCACGCGCGGCGTACAGGGCGGATATCGTCTAACCCGATCATCAGATCAGATTACCGTGGGAGATGTACTCCGGGCGCTGGAGGGAGATATGCGTGCGGTGGATTGCTCTGCGTTTAATGAGGAAGGCTGTAAAGGCGCGGATCTCTGTGTGACAAAATATGTCTGGCAGCGGATCAACGAGAGCATTGATGCGGCGATGGACGATATTTATATCAGCCAGCTGGTGGAAGAGAGCAGGAAAATGATCGAGAAGAGCCGCGAGCACCCGGAGGAATACAACGGGGAGCACTGTAACGGCTAGACAGAAACAGGTAATGATTCAGGTTTAAAGGAGTCGAATTCGCTATGGATACGTTTATTTATTTGGATAACGCGGCGACGACGAAGACCTCCCCGACAGTCGTGGAAGCGATGCTGCCGTATTTTTCCGAGTATTACGGCAATGCGTCCGGTATTTACAGTATCGGTGTGAAAAGCAGGGAGGCGATAAACAAAAGCCGTGAGCTTATCGCTGACACGATAGGAGCGAAACCGGAGGAGATTTTTTTTACCGCCGGGGGTACGGAGTCCGATAACTGGGCTCTCAAGGCGGCGGCGGAAATGTTCTGTGCCTTTCGCGCGGGAAAAAAAGCGACTGGAGAGCGCCAGGAACCGGACGCGGGAGATGCGGTGATTAAGAATCACCTGATTACGACCAGGATTGAACATCATGCGATTTTGCATACCTGTGAATATCTGGAAAAGGCGGGAATAGAGGTCACTTATCTGAATGTGGATGAAAATGGCATTGTGCGGCTTGATGAGCTGGAGCGGGCAATCCGCCCGGAGACATTTCTCATCTCTGTGATGTACGCGAACAATGAAATTGGCTCCATCCAGCCGATTCGAGAGATCGGAGAGATTGCGAAAAAATACGGCGTCCTCTTTCACACGGATGCGGTGCAGGCTTATGGGCAGCTGCCGATTGATGTGGAAAAGCTGCATATTGACCTGATGAGCGCGAGCGCGCACAAGCTGAATGGTCCGAAAGGGGTCGGTTTTTTATATATTCGAAGAAATCTGCGCATGCACTCATTTGTTCACGGCGGCGCGCAGGAACGCCATCGCCGTGCCGGGACAGAGAACGTGCCGGGCATTGTGGGGTTTGGCCAGGCAGCGAAAGAAGCAGCAGAGACGATGGAGAAGCGTGCAGCCGGCGAGACCAGCCTGCGTGATTATCTGATTGACCGTGTTCTGAAAGAAATACCGTATACGCGGCTGAACGGGCACCGCACCAGGCGGCTTCCGAACAACGCAAATTTCAGTTTTCAGTTTGTCGAGGGAGAGACCCTGCTGATTATGCTGGATATGGAGGGCATCTGCGGCTCCAGCGGTTCGGCCTGTACGTCCGGCTCTCTTGATCCGTCGCATGTGCTGCTGGCTCTGGGGCTTCCTGAGGACATCGCACATGGGTCCCTGCGGCTGACTTTGAGCGCGGAGACGACAAAGGAAGAAATTGATTTTACAGTAGAAAAAATAAAGCAGATCGTAGAGCGCCTGCGCGGAATGTCGCCGCAATATGAGGACTTTTGCAGACATCTGCCGGGATAGGATGTGAGGACGAAGCTTCTGCTTAAGCAGGCTTCATTCCCGCAAGAATGTTTTGAGGAACAGGACAGGAAAAGAAGAGGATGATAAATGGGAAAAAAGTAGTCGTCGGTATGTCCGGCGGCGTGGATTCTTCAGTAGCCGCATATCTTTTGAAAGAGGCTGGCTATGATGTGATTGGCGTGACCATGCAGATCTGGCCCCGGGATTCGGATGAAGAAGTCAGCGCAAAGGGAGGCTGCTGCGGGATGAGTGCCGCGGAAGACGCCGCACGTGTGGCGCAGACGATTGGAATACCGCACTATGTGATGAATTTCCGGGAGGAATTCCGCGAAAAAGTGATTTGTTATTTTATGGAGGAATATCTGGCCGGGCGAACGCCGAACCCGTGTATTGCCTGCAACCGCTATGTAAAATGGGAATCCCTGTTGCAACGCGGCCTGCAGATCGGTGCGGATTACATTGCGACCGGGCATTATGCGCGGGTGGAGCGTCTGCCAAACGGCCGCTACGCGATCCAGAATTCCGTGACTGCTGCGAAGGATCAGACCTACGCACTCTATAATCTGACACAGGAGCAGCTGGCTCATACCCTGATGCCGGTCGGAGCGTATGATAAACCGGCGATACGCGCGATCGCAGAGGAGATCGGATTAGCAGTCGCGCATAAGCCGGACAGCCAGGAGATTTGCTTTGTCCCGGATGGAGATTACGCCGGATTTATCGAAAAAAACAGCACATGTCCCGTACCGCCGCCGGGGAACTTTGTGACGGCGGACGGGCGGGTTCTCGGCAGGCACAGGGGCATCACCCACTACACGATCGGGCAGCGAAAAGGGCTGAATCTCTCAATGGGGCATCCGGTTTTCGTCACGGAAATCCGCCCGGAAACGAACGAAGTCGTCATCGGCGAGGCAGAGGATGTTTTTACCGATCATCTGCTCTGTGATCATCTGAACTGTATGAGTGTTCCGGCTTTCACAGACGGGATGCGCGTGATAGCGAAAATCCGCTATAATCATCCCGGCGCGCCCGCGACTGTGCGGCTGGCGGGCAGCGACTGTGCGGAGGTGATTTTTGATGAGCCTGTGCGCGCCGTTACACCAGGACAGGCTGTCGTGTTTTATGACGGAGATTTTATTGCTGGGGGCGGGACGATCCGCTAACCGCTGCAGGCACCGGAGCATTCGGGCATATTTATACAAAAATTCGGCACATTTCGGAAGAAAATCTACAAGATATTGTGTGACAAAGGGCTTGCATTTTTTAGCGAAACACGCTAAGATAGACAAGATGTATTAGGGGCAGTGATATTTTATCTTAAAAAAAGCGTATGGCTGCGAAGCACAAGGCTGCTTTTGTGGTCGGCGCGGATGTAAACGATCAGGAATCGTTTACGTAAATTTTAACAATGGAGGGCTGAATAATGAGTATTACAACACAAAACTTGGCAGGCAAACGAATTGCTTCTTTGCTTGACGACAACAGTTTTGTAGAGATCGGCGGGTATGTGACAGCCAGAAGTACGGATTTCAACCTGCCGCAGACAGAGACGCCTGGCGACGGCGTGATCACAGGTTATGGTGTGATCGACGGACACCTGGTGTATGTCTACAGCCAGGATGCGTCTGTTCTGGGCGGATCGATCGGAGAAATGCATGCGAAGAAGATTGCGGGACTGTATGATCTTGCGATCAAAACAGGAACTCCTGTGATCGGATTACTGGACAGCGCAGGTCTGCGTCTTCAGGAGGCGACCGACGCTCTGAATGCTTTTGGTGAGATTTATCAGAAGCAGGCGCTTGCGTCCGGCGTGGTTCCTCAGATTACAGCAGTGTTTGGCAGATGCGGCGGCGGTATGGCGCTGATTCCGGGTCTGACTGATTTTACATTTATGGAAGGATCGAAGGCAGAGCTTTTCGTGAATTCACCGAACGCGCTTCCGGGCAACACAAAGGAGAAGTGCGATACATCTTCCGCGAAGTTCCAGAGCGAGGAGACCGGGATGATTGATTTTGTAGGCTCCGAGGATGAGATCCTGAATAACATTCGCGCGCTGGTATGTATGCTTCCGGCGAACAATGAAGACGATCTTTCCTATGAGGAGTGCACCGATGAGCTGAACCGAGCCTGTGAGGATCTGGCGAACGCAGCCGGCGACACCTCGATTCTGCTTTCCAATATTGCGGATAATAATCTTTTCGTAGAACTGAAGGAAGCCTATGCCCCGGATATGGTGACTGGTTTCCTGCGTCTGAATGGCACGACTGTCGGCGCTGTGGCAAACCGCACGGAAGTCTATGACGAAAATGGCGAAGTAAAGGAATCATTTGACAGTGTCATCAGTGCGCGCGGAGCAGAGAAAGCGGCTGAGTTCGTTTCTTTCTGCGATGCTTTTGAGATTCCGGTTCTGACGCTGACAAACGCGACCGGTTTTAAGGCATGCAAGTGCTCTGAGAAGAAGATCGCGAAAGCAGCGGCGAAGCTGACCGCGGCGTTTGCGAACGCGACTGTGCCGAAGGTGAATGTGATCATCGGCAAGGCATTCGGCAGCGCGTATGTTGTAATGAACAGCAAGGCGATTGGCGCGGATATGACTTTTGCGTGGAAGGATGCGCAGATCGGTATGATGGACGCACAGCTTGCTTCTAAGATCATGTATGCCGGCGAAGACAGCAAGGTAATTAATGAGAAGGCTGCGGAGTACGCATCCCTGCAGTCGAGCGCGCTCTCTGCGGCAAAGAGAGGATATGTAGACAACATCATCGAGGCCGAGGATACGAGAAAGTATGTGATCGGCGCGTTTGAGATGCTCTATACGAAGAGAGAGGACGGCCCCTCCAGAAAACATGGAACAGTATAAGCGAGGTGAAACAGATGAAGGTTAGATTAAAAGCTATATTGCTGGCGCTTGGACTTACTGTTTCCGCTTTTTCTGTGAACGCCCTCGCGGAGGATGAGACGGATTCCGCCGCAGTGGAGACCGTCGACGAGGAAGAGACCCTGGCGAGCGAAGCGGCGGAAGAAGATACAGACGCGGCTGCTGCGGAAGAGGAGACTTCTGAGGCGGCAGAGGACGAGACTGAGGCAGAAACGGAAGGAATGACTGCGGAAGAATATTATATGCAGTTGATTGACAACTATCTTCTGCAGGTTGACGCGTGGACAGACGAGCAGGTTGACTCCTATATGGAGAGTGAGGATTCTGTTACAGCTCTGATCGCGTACAACTGGAATACGGTAAAGTCTGAGCTGGGCAATTATGTGGAAGTGACTGAGATTACCGATTCGGAGATGACTTCGGACGGCTATGGCGGAAGCATTTCGGCGATTGCGAGTTACGATGGAGTCAGCAAGGGCGGTACCGTTACCGTCACGATGGACTATGAGTACACATATTCTTCTACCTATGGCCAGTATGTGATGACCCTGACGGATCTGACATGGGATGTGGATTATACGCTGGGCGTTATGATGCAGAAAGCAGCGATGAATACCCTGATGGGTATCTGTATCGTATTTCTGATGCTGGCGTTCTTAAGCTTCCTGATCAGTAAGATTCATTTCATTCCGGAGGCCATTGAAGCGAGAAAGAAGAAAGACGAGCCTGCTCCGGCAGCGGCACCGGCACCGGCTCCCGCCCCTGCACCAGTTGCTCCTGTTGTGGAGGAGGAAGTAAATCCGGAAGATGATCTGGAACTGGTTGCGGTAATCACAGCGGCAATTGCAGCCTTCCGTGAGTCTGAGACTACAGTAAATACCGGCGACGCGTATGTCGTTCGCTCGATTAAAAAAGTAAATAACAGAAACTGGCGCAGAGCCTGAATACAGGAGGAAAATCATGAAGACTTATACCATTACAGTAAACGGAAATGTATATGATGTGACAGTGGAAGAAGGCGAAGGAGCAGCAGTAGCGGCAGCTCCGGCAGCAGCGGCAGCTCCGAAGGCGGCTCCGGCACCGAAAGCAGCTCCGGCACCGAAGGCAGCTCCGGCAGCGGGCGGCGCGGCAGGCTCTGTGAAAGTGACCGCATCTGTACCGGGCAAGGTGCTTAGCCTGGAAGCAAAGGTGGGCGACGCTGTAAAGAGAGGCCAGAACCTCATCATCCTGGAAGCAATGAAGATGGAGATTCCGGTTGTAGCTCCGCAGGACGGCACAGTGGCAAGCATGGATGTAGCGGTTGGCCAGTCAGTAGAGAATGGCGATGTTCTGGCTTCCCTGAACTAACCCGGGTTTTGAAACCTGCATAAAGGCAATGCGGGACATATATTAGGGAGGTAATAGAATGACCTATGTTGTAAATACGTTGTCAAACTTATGGGAGCAGACCGCTTTTATGAATCTGACCGTCGGCAACTACGCGATGATTATTGTAGCGCTCTTTTTCCTGTATCTGGCAATCGGACATGATTTTGAGCCCCTGCTTCTGGTTCCGATCGCGTTTGGTATGCTGCTGGTAAATATCTATCCGGATATTATGGCAGAGCCTTATGTCGATGCGGCGGGTGTTTCTCACGCAGGCGGGCTTCTGTATTATTTCTATACATTGGATGAGTGGAGTATTCTTCCGTCGCTGATTTTCATGGGCGTCGGGGCAATGACCGACTTCGGTCCGCTGATTGCAAACCCGATCAGTTTCCTGCTCGGCGCAGCGGCGCAGATCGGTATCTACGCGGCATATTTCTTCGCAATCCTGCTTGGCTTTAACGGGAAAGCGGCTGCGGCGATCTCTATCATCGGCGGTGCGGATGGCCCGACTTCCATTTTCCTGGCTGGTAAGCTTGGCCAGACGGAGCTGATGGGTTCCATCGCGGTGGCAGCATATACTTATATGTCTCTGGTTCCGATTATTCAGCCGCCGATTATGAAGCTGCTGACAACAAAGGAAGAGCGCAGCATCAAGATGCAGCAGCTTCGTCCGGTATCGAAGCTGGAAAAGATTCTTTTCCCGATTATCATCACGATTGTAGTGTGTCTGCTTCTGCCGACCACGGCTCCGCTGGTAGGTATGCTGATGCTCGGTAACCTCTTCCGTGAGTGCGGCGTTACAAAGCAGCTGCAGGAGACCGCAGCGAACGCGATGATGTACATTGTTGTAATCCTGTTGGGAACCTCTGTAGGTGCAACCACCAGTGCGGAAGCATTCCTGAATATGGACACCATCAAGATCGTAATTCTCGGACTGCTTGCGTTTGCGATTGGTACGGCGGCTGGTGTACTTCTGGGTAAGCTGATGTGTAAGCTGACGCATGGCAGGATCAATCCTCTGATCGGCTCCGCCGGTGTATCTGCGGTGCCGATGGCGGCCCGTGTGTCGCAGAAGGTCGGTGCAGAAGAGGATCCGACGAACTTCCTGCTGATGCATGCGATGGGACCGAATGTAGCCGGCGTGATCGGTACAGCCGTGGCGGCTGGTACCTTTATGGCGATCTATGGCGTGAAATAGACTGGCGTGACGATTCATAGCAGTACTTCGCTTTTATGTGAAGGTAATGAACAGTTACGCTCTGTCTTGTGGATATGCTTCGATGTGTAAAGCATAGAAAATAAGACAGAATTCCGTTTTGATGACAGGATTTGCAGGTGCGCGAAAGCGATTTTCGAAGAGCTTTTGTGAGACCTGCATGAAAGGAAGGGGAATTCCCCCATCCGATTAGGAGGACGAATATGGCTGATAAGGCGAAAAAACCAAATAATCAGAATACAGCCGCACAACCGGCGGCGAAACCGATCAAGATTACAGAGACGATTCTGCGTGACGCGCATCAGTCTCTGATCGCGACCAGAATGTCGACCGAGCAGATGCTACCGATCGTGGAAAAGCTCGATAAAGTCGGTTATCATTCCGTAGAATGCTGGGGCGGTGCAACATTTGACGCTTCCCTGCGTTTCCTGAAAGAGGATCCGTGGGAGAGACTGCGTAAGCTGCGTGACGGCTTCAAGAACACAAAGCTGCAGATGCTGTTCCGTGGACAGAACATCCTTGGCTACCGTCCGTATGCGGACGATGTGGTAGAGTATTTCGTACAGAAATCTGCTGCCAACGGCATTGATATTATTCGTATTTTCGACTGCCTGAACGATCTGCGTAACCTGCAGACCGCAGTGACGGCGGCTAATAAAGAAAAGGTACATGCGCAGGTGGCAATGTCTTATACCCTGGGCAGCGCATACACGCTGGAATACTGGGTAGATCTTGCGAAGAGAATTGAGGAGATGGGAGCGGATTCCATTTGCATCAAGGATATGGCTGGCCTTTTGCTGCCGTATCAGGCGACTGAGCTTGTGACAGCTCTGAAGGGTGCGGTGAAGATTCCGATTCAGCTGCATACCCATTATACATCCGGTGTGGCTTCCATGACTTATCTGAAAGCGGTAGAGGCAGGCGTGGATGTCATCGATACCGCAATGTCTCCGTTCGCTCTGGGTACTTCCCAGCCGGCAACTGAGGTAATGGTGGAGACCTTCAAGGGAACTCCGTATGACACGGGATTTGACAGCCAGCTGCTCGATGAGATCGCGGACTACTTCCGTCCGATGCGCGATCAGGCGCTTGAGAGTGGTCTCCTGAATCCGAAGAACATGGGCGTCAATATCAAGACGCTGCTGTATCAGGTACCGGGCGGCATGCTTTCGAACCTGACCTCACAGCTGAAGGATATGCATGCGGAAGACAAGTATTACGAAGTGCTTGAAGAGGTTCCGAAGGTGCGTAAAGACCTTGGCGAGCCGCCTCTTGTAACTCCGTCATCCCAGATTGTCGGCACACAGGCCGTGATGAACATCGTTGGCGGCGAGCGCTACAAGATGGTAACCAAAGAGACAAAGGATATCTTAAGCGGCAAGTATGGCGCAACTGTGAAGCCGTTTAATGAAGAAGTAAAGAAGAAATGCATCGGCGACGCGGAAGTTATCACCTGCCGTCCGGCAGATCTGATTCCGGATGAGCTGGATACCCTTCGCTCAGAGATGGCACAGTGGTCTGAACAGGATGAGGACGTGCTGAGCTACGCGCTCTTCCCGCAGGTAGCGGTAGACTTCTTCAAATACAGACAGGCTCAGGAGCAGAAGGTAGATCCGACCCTGGCTGACGAGAAGAATAAGGCGTATCCGGCATAAGGATATCATAAAATTCAGGTGATTACACCAGTTCTGGGAGGAGTGCGGTTTGCCCTGCGGGGCATACCGTATCGGAGGTGTCCGGTCTCACGCTGATCATCCCGGGAACACGCTCCGGCTGGTGTAATTTATATTGTGAGATGCCGAAGATGACACATAGCAGAGCAGCAGGATGTCTGAGGCCTGCTGTTTTTCTGCTCTGAAATAACGGATTATGCAAAGGGAAATGTTATGAAAGATACAACACTCGTAATCATGGCAGCCGGGATTGGCAGCCGCTTTGGCGGAGGCGGTGTAAAGCAGCTGACTTCCTTTGGACCGAGCGGTGAGATTATTATGGACTATTCCATCTATGACGCGATTGAGGCTGGCTTTAATAAAGTCGTATTTGTGATTCGGCATTCCATGGAAAAGGATTTCCGGGAAATTATCGGGGACCGCATTGCAAAAAAGATACGTGTGGAATATGCGTTTCAGGAGCTCGAAGATATTCCGGATGGCTTTGCTGTACCAGATGGCAGAGAAAAACCGTGGGGAACCGGACAGGCCATACTCGCGTGCCGGGAGGTCGTGCATGAGCCGTTCGCTGTCATCAATGCAGATGACTATTATGGAAAAGATGCTTTTCGCAAAGTCCACAGTTTCCTGACCGGAGAGAAGGCATCCGAACCGTCTGTACCTGGAAAATTTCATTTTTGCATGGCTGGATTTGTCCTGAAAAATACACTTTCCGAGCACGGAGGCGTAACGCGCGGCATCTGCCGTCTGAACGAGGCTGGCGAGCTGATCGAAATCCTCGAAACGAAAGATATCATAAAGACACCGGATGGTGCGGCTGTATACGCGGAAAACGCCAGTCTGATCCGTCTGGATCCGGATTCTCTGGTTTCCATGAACTTCTGGGGCTTTACACCGGATTTCATGGACGAGCTGGAAACTGGTTTCCGCGGTTTCCTGGCGAATCTGCATGGGAACGAGAAGAAAGCGGAGTTCCTTCTGCCGACCATTGCTGACCGGATGCTCAAGGAGAAACGGGTAGATATTACCGTTCTGCCATCGAACGATAAATGGTTTGGCGTGACCTTCCGGGAGGATGTACCGGTGGTGAAGGCCTCCATTCAGGAACTGGTAGAAGCGGGTGCTTATCCGGAAAGTTTGTTTGCATCCATATAAACAGTTTGTTGGAGACAATAAAAATTAACCTGAATTATTCACGGTA
>Ga0192278_1034_pt1 | contig 31516 bp, 24 predicted proteins | sample Koala_Koa24_K3_FD_131271 | JGI IMG/M metagenome (GOLD analysis project Ga0192278, IMG submission 131271) | Enriched cells from koala feces incubated with labeled cellulose particles, San Francisco Zoo, California, United States - Koala_Koa2-4_K3 ...
AAGACCCTCAATCCGCCCGTCTGAGGTATCATAATAATGTCCAAGCAGCTGATACCCGCCGCAGACCGCAATCACAGAGCCTCCATCTTCCACATAAGCATGAAAGTCCCCGCGAATCGTTTTCAGCTTCTCACACACCAGCATCTGCTCCCGGTCAGAGCCGCCGCCAAGAAGCACAATATCCAGATTTGAAAAATCCACCTCGTCCGTGATCTGAAATTCTCTCACTTCCGCCTCAATGCCGCGCCACTCACAGCGTTTTTTCATACACTGAATATTCCCCCGGTCGCCGTACAGGTTCAGCAAATCCGGGTAAAGATGTCCAATTGTCAGTTTCATTTTCACTCCATCCCCGCCAATATATTCCTTGTAGAATACAACGCCGTATAATTTACCAGCACATATAGATTTCCGCATCCATCCGCAAGACGCGCTTCTATCGCCTTCTTCACATCCCCGACCATCTCACAGGGAATATCCACATACTTCATGCGCAGCCGCATATCCTGACAGCGGATACCGCTGACCGTAATCGAATGAATACCTTCTCCCATAATGGTTTGATTAGCTGGTTTCTGTTCATTGAAATCAGCATTCACCTGACGCACGTGTGCTCCAAAACGGTCAAAATCTACATCCCACAGCCATGATATATCTGTCCCGTCCTGCGCGTTGTCGTTAATCACAATGATGATATCCTTCTCTTTTTTATCCTCCATCACAGCCGAAATATTCTGATTAAACCCGGCCGGATTCTTAGCCAGATTCAGGATCACATCCGTATTCTTGATATGAAAATGTTCCATCCGCCCATTCTGCGGATGAAAAGCGGTAAGAACCTCCTCAAAGTCTTCTAATCCAAGTCCGGCACTGCGGCCCGCCGCATAGGCGGCAAGGATATTATAGATATTATAAAAGCCGTGATAATTTGCGAAAATGTGACGGCTCTCATACTGATGCACGTTCCTGTCTGATTTCCTGTTTCCGCCGTCTGTTTTTTCAAAACGATCCGTTTCTTCTCTATCGTTTTTTACAACACTTTTCTCCTCTGCCACCTGACAATTTTCCAGCTTCTCCAGAACCTCAAAAGACAATCCTTCCGACATATCAATGTCGAATGCTTCATAATCCACCGCCGGTCTGGTGAAATCGCAATTCGGGCAGTTATACTTTCCAATCTGACTGTAATGATAGAATTCATAATCCAGTCTCGCCCCGCACTTTTTGCAGAAGCGTCCCTCGCGGATCTCGTGCTGCTCTCCCTGTTCCTCTTCAGAAAATACGCGCTCTGTGATCCCGTAAGTGATATAAGTATGTCCGCTCTCCATCGCCAGATAAGCAGACAGAGCGTCATCCGCGTTTACGATAATTTTCATATCCGGCGCCATCTGCATCGCACGGTTCAGCATATCCATCGTAATATCAATCTCTCCATACCGATCAAGCTGATCGCGGAAAAGATTCGTCAGCACCATATAATCCGGCTTCATGTGCGGAAGGACGCGCAGAGTAGACGCCTCATCAATCTCAATACAGGCATAGTCCGCGTCCAGTGTTCCGTTATTCTTTGCCGCCAGCACGAAAGCAGCCACCACACCCGCCAACATATTAGAACCGGTATGATTGCAGACAACCTTATTATGCACTGGTTCATTTACAAGATTCCGGCTCTGCTGCTGCCCGTGCTCCCCTGATATCGATGTTTCCTGCTCGATCGCCGAACACAGAAGATTATTCGTTGTTGTCTTTCCATTTGTGCCGCAGACCACAAAAATCTTCTCCCGCACCTGTCCAGCCAGATCACGCAAAATATTGGGATCAATCCTTAACGCGACCTTTCCGGCAAACGTCACACCCTGTTTGCCGGAAAGCCTGCACGCCGTACTGATGATTTTTGCCGCCCATATGGCAATCATCCTGCGTATTTTCATCCTGTATCAGGCAATTATCTGCCCTGTTCCTCCTTCTTCTGTTCCTCAATGAGCCTTTTTATCATTCTTCATCTGAAAGCGCTTCATCCCCAGACTCTTCTTTCGAAAAGTCCTCGATTGAATCCTGCTCCGAATCTGTCTCATCCTCTGCTCTTTCCTCTGGATCAGATATCTCCAGTTCTGCCGTCCCTGTATTCTGCGAAGCTGTGCCTGCACCTACTTTCGTAATGCTCGCAACCTTATCCGCACTGCCGGTTTCCTCATTCACATCGAGATTCATCAGCTTCACGCCGCTCGCGACACGCCCGTTGATTGAAATATCCTCACAGGACATCTGGATAATAATGCCTTCCGTACTGATCATCATAATCTCACTGTCGCGGTTCACTGCCTTCGCACCGACCACATTTCCGGTCTTTTCGGTAATCTTATAGCACTTGATTCCTTTGCCGCCGCGACCCTGTACTTTAAATTCATTCATCTCCGTCAATTTGCCAAGACCGTTTTCTGAAGTAACCAGCAGATATTCTCCCTGCACATCTAACTGCATGCCGACCACTTCATCGCCATCCTGCAATGTCATGCCGATCACGCCCATCGAAGTACGGCCGGTACTGCGAACATCGGTCTCATGGAAACGAATACACTGCCCGTATTTTGTCACGAGCAAAATGTCCTTTTTATTATCTGTAAATTTGACTTCAATTAATTCATCATCTTCCCGGAGAGTGATGGCAGCAAGACCATTTTTTCTCACAAATGCAAACTCACTGATCGAAGTCTTCTTCACCAGGCCATTCTTTGTCGCCATAAACAGATAGCTGCCCTCTTTGTATTCCCGAATCGGAATCAATGCACTGATCTTCTCATCCGGCTGCAGCTGCAGAAGATTTACAATCGCCGTGCCGCGCGCCGTCCGGCTCGCTTCCGGTATCTCATACGCTTTCAGACGGTAAACGCGTCCTTTATTCGTAAAGAACATCAGATACTGGTGCGTCGACGTCATCAGAAGCTCTTCTATGTAATCATTTTCCAGCGTCTGCATGCCCTTAATGCCGCGGCCGCCGCGGTTCTGACTCTTGAAATTATCCGGCTGCATACGCTTAATATACCCCAGATTCGTCATGGTAATGATCACATTTTCATTCGGGATCAGATCTTCCGCCGAAAATTCCGTCGCGTCAAAGCCGATTGTTGTCTTTCTGTCGTCGCCGTATTTCTCCGCAATCACACTGATTTCTGTCTTAATCACACCAAGCAGCAGCTTTTCATCCGCCAAAATCGCCTTATACTCCTCAATTTTCTGCATCAGCTCTTTGTATTCTGATTCCAGCTTCTCGCGCTCCAGACCGGTCAGAGCCCGCAGACGCATATCAACAATCGCCTGCGCCTGCGCATCCGTCAGCCCAAAACGCTCCATCAGGCCGGCTTTCGCCGCCTGCGTATTCTGCGACCCGCGGATAATCCGGATCACCTCATCAATATTATCCAGCGCAATCAGCAAGCCCTCCAAAATATGGGCGCGCTCCTGTGCCTTATTCAGATCATATTTTGTTCTTCTGGTAACGACCTCTTCCTGATGCTTCAGATAAAGGCTGAGCATTTCATGAATACTCATTACTTTCGGCTGTGTGCCGTCAAGCGCCAGCATAATGATGCCAAACGTATCCTGCAGCTGCGTATGCTTGTACAGCTGATTCAGAATCACATTGGCATTTGCATCGCGGCGCAGCTCAATATTAATCCGCATCCCTTCGCGGTTCGACTCATCCGTAATCGCGGTAATCCCGTCAATCCGCTTTTCCTTCACCAGATCCGCCATCTTTTCAATCAGGCGGGCTTTATTCACCATAAACGGAAGCTCCGTCACAATAATCCGGCTCTTCCCATTGCTCATCGTCTCAATATTTGTCACCGCGCGGACACGAATCTTCCCTTTGCCCGTCCGGTAAGCCTCCTCAATGCCGCGCTTGCCTAAGATCTGCGCTCCCGTCGGAAAATCCGGACCCTTGATGCATTCCATGATCTCCTCAATCGACGTCTCCCGGTCTTCCTCTACCCGATTATCAATCATTTTCACGACAGCGGAAATCACCTCCCGCAGATTATGCGGGGGAATATTTGTCGCCATGCCGACCGCAATTCCGTTCGACCCATTCACCAGAAGATTCGGAAAACGAGACGGCAGCACTACCGGCTCCCGCTCCGTTTCATCAAAGTTCGGCACAAAATCCACGGTATCCTTATTGATATCCGCCAGCATCTCCATCGATATCTTGCTCAGACGCGCCTCCGTATACCGCATCGCCGCCGCGCCATCTCCGTCCACCGAACCAAAATTGCCATGTCCATCCACCAGAGGATAATGCGTCGACCAGTCCTGCGCCATATTCACCAGTGCCCCATAGATTGAACTGTCTCCATGCGGATGATACTTACCCATCGTATCACCCACGATACGCGCACACTTCCTGTGCGGCTTATCCGGCCCGTTATTCAGCTCAATCATCGAATACAGCACCCGCCGCTGCACCGGCTTCAGCCCATCCCTGACATCCGGCAGCGCCCGCGCCGCAATTACACTCATCGCATAATCAATATACGACTCCTCCATCGTCTTCTTTAAGTCAACTTCTTTAATCTGGTCAAAAATATTGTCTTCCACTTGAAAACTCCCTTCCTACTGGTCACCAGATACAACACTCTCTAAAAATATATCAATATTTCTTTGTCAGAATTATCACTTATACCAAGTTCATTAAATATGCAGAACACCTCAACATATATTTCGAAATTACAGATCCAAACCGGCAGCCCGGAGCAGGGTGGGCAATTGAGGACTATTCAAAAAAACGCCGGTCCTTAGTGAGTCCAAGCGCCAGCGCAGGACGAACTTAGTACCGCTGCGTTTTTTTATAAGCGCGAGCGTGTCCTCAATTGTCCTCCCTGCTCCGGGCGTACATTAAACATCAAATATCCAGATTCTTCACCTTGCGCGCATTCTCCTCTATAAATTCCCGCCGCGGCTCCACCTGATCTCCCATCAGCGTCGTAAAAGTCAGATCAATCTCTGACGACTGCGCGTCGTCCATCGTCACTTTTTTCAGAATCCGCTTTTCCGGATCCATCGTCGTCTCCCACAGCTGCTCGGCATCCATCTCGCCAAGTCCCTTATAGCGCTGAATTTTATTATTCTGGTCGCGCCCGACCTCGCTGATGATCGCCTGCAGCTCCTCATCGCTGTAGGCGTACCACACCTTCTTATTCCGCTCCAGCTTGTACAGCGGCGGCATCGCCAGATAGACATATCCCTGCCTGATCAGCTCCGGCATAAAGCGATACAGGAAAGTCAGCATCAGCGTCGCGATATGCGCGCCGTCTACATCGGCATCGGTCATAATAATAATCTTGTGATAACGCAGCTTCGTGATATCAAAATCCTCGTGAATACCCGTTCCGAACGCTGTGATCATCGCCTTAATCTCTGCGTTACCATAGATACGGTCGAGTCTTGCTTTTTCTACATTCAGAATCTTTCCGCGCAGCGGCAGAATCGCCTGGGTCGCACGGCTTCTTGCCGTCTTCGCGGAGCCGCCTGCGGAGTCTCCCTCTACAATAAAAATCTCACAGTTCGCCGGATCCTTATCCGAGCAGTCCGCCAGCTTTCCAGGCAGCGCCAGTCCGTCCAGAGCTGATTTTCTCCGGGTCAGCTCCCGCGCCTTTCTGGCCGCTTCCCGCGCCCGCTGTGACATCACCGACTTCTCTACAATTGTCTTTCCGACCTGCGGATGCTGCTCCAGGAAAATTTTCAGCTGGTCGGTCACAACACTCTCCACCGCGCCGCGCGCTTCGGAATTGCCAAGCTTCTGCTTCGTCTGCCCCTCAAACTGCGGGTCTTCGATCTTGATACTGATAATTGCGGTCAGTCCCTCACGGATATCATCGCCCAGAAGATTCTGGTCACTGTCGCAGATCAGCTTATTCGAACGCGCATAATCATTAAACGTCTTCGTCAGCGCATTCTTAAAACCGGTCAGATGCATGCCGCCCTCCGGCGTCGTAATATTATTTACAAAGCTATAGCAGCTGTCTGTGTAAGAATCATTGTGCTGCATTGCAACTTCCACATAAACATTATCCTTCATGCCCTCGCAGAAAATAATGTCCTCATACAGCGGCGCTTTCCCTTTGTTCAGATAAGTCACAAATTCCTTGATGCCGCCTTCATAGTGGAACGTCCGCTCCACCAGCTCTTCCTCCCGCTCATCACGCAGCACAATCTTGATGCCTTTTGTCAGAAAAGCCATCTCACGAAGGCGGTTTTTTAAGGTATCAAAATCAAACACGGTCTCATCAAAAATCGTATCGTCCGGGAAAAAGGTAACTACCGTACCCGTTTTCTCCGGTTCACAGTCTCCGACCACCTTCAGCGGATACATCACCTTGCCTCGCTCATAGCGCTGCTGATAAATCTTACCCTCATGGAAAATCTGCACCTCAAGCCAGTTGGAAAGCGCATTTACAACCGAAGCGCCCACGCCGTGCAGACCGCCGGATACCTTATATCCTCCGCCGCCGAACTTTCCGCCCGCATGCAGCACAGTAAAGACGACCTCCACCGCAGGAAGTCCCGCCTTGTGGTTGATCCCGACCGGGATGCCACGGCCATTGTCTGTCACCGTCACCGAATTATCTTTATGAATCGTCACCGTAATATAGTCACAGAAACCGGCCAATGCCTCATCAATCGCATTGTCCACAATCTCATATACCAGGTGATGCAGTCCTCTCGCCGAAGTACTGCCAATATACATGCCAGGCCGCTTTCTCACCGCTTCCAGCCCTTCCAGAATCTGGATCTGATCCGCACCGTACTCCGCTGCGTCTGCATTCAGGGAACCAGCCTGGTCAAATTCCCGCTCCTTCTCTGCCTCCGAATCGTTCGGGCGATCTGATGTCAATTCATCCGTCTTATTTGAATTTGCATTATCCGGTAAATCAAAAACATTATCCATATTTACTTCATTTCCCGTACCTGTCGTACCCATTCCACTCCTCCTGCTGCCACCTGATACAGCTTATTTATCTGAAAATTATGATTCACAAAATCATCCACACCCGTACAGGTAATCATTGTCTGGATATCATGTATATTATCCAGCAGATACCGCTGCCGGTTGCCATCCAGCTCCGAAAGTACATCATCCAGCAAAAGCACCGGCCGTTCCCTGGTACTTTGCTTCACAATCTCGATTTCAGACAGCTTCAGGGATAAAGCCGCTGTCCTCTGCTGCCCCTGGGAACCAAACTTTCGGATATCGACCCCATCCACCAGAAAACAGAGGTCATCCCGGTGCGGTCCGGCATTGGAAATCTTGGTCTTAATATCCCTCTCCCTGTTCATACTCATCTTCCGCGCAAAATTCTCTTCGTCCACATCATTTTCATACTCCACCAGGAGGGTCTCCCTGCCGCCGGAAAGTTTTTCATGAATTGCGCCAATCAGCTTACCCAGTCTTTCTGAAAACTGTCTGCGCAGCCGGATAATCACCGTTCCATACTGCACCAGCTGCATATCCAGCACATCCAGGAGTGCGTCCGCGTCACGGCTGAACGCATAATCCTTCAGCAAACGATTACGCTGCGCCAACACCTTATTATAACTCGAAAGATTGAAAAGGTAAATCTTATCTAACTGGCAAAGCTCCATATCCAGAAATTTTCTTCGCTCTGAGGGTCCGTTTTTAATAATATTCAGATCCTCCGGCGAGAAAAAAATAAAGCTTCCCAGCCCTACCAGATCCGCAGCCCTGCGCACCGGCGTTCCATTGATTGCAATTCCCTTTGACTTATATTTTTTCAGATGCATATCAATCCGATAAGGAATTTCCCCTTTTCGGATTTGCATCCGGATGTGCGCCTCTTCTTCCAAAAACTGAATCATATCCCGGTCACGCGCTCCTCTGTGGCTGCGCGTTGTGCCGCACAGATATACGGCTTCCAGAATATTCGTCTTCCCCTGGGCATTATCGCCATAAAAAAGATTGGTTCCGCTGTCAAACTCCAGTTCCAGGCCGCTGTAATTCCGAAAGTGATCCAGTTTTATTGATTCCACAATCATCGTGTACGTTCCACATCCCTATATCCAACTATCTTGGCACACAAACAGTTCTAAATAGTTACTATTTTTTAAGAGTCATGCGCACAAATCCGAATTCTGACATTTTCACACACAACCTCATCACCTGCGTGCAGTTTTTTTCCACGCTGCAACTCTGTCTGTCCATTCACCAAAACCTTCCCGTCCAGAATCATAAATTTTGCATCTACGCCACTGTCTGCAATATGTGCAGCTTTCAATGCCTGACCGAGCTTAATATACTCATCCCGCAGCCTGATTTCAATCGTCTCCATAAAAGATTACAATTCCTTTCCCTATTTTCTCAGTCCGTTACAAGTCACACCAGGAACAGATTTACTTTATCTCAATCACTACAGGTGTGACATATAACCTCAATCCACAAAATTCACCGGCAATATCATATAATTGTACGTCCCCGCCTCATCTCTTATAAAACAGGGCGATTTCGTATTCATATAATAAATATCAACCAACTCATCATCAATCACACGCATCGCATCCAGCAAAAGCCGCGGATTAAAACCGATTTTAATTGGTTTGCCTTCCTGCTCGATCTCTATCGTATCATTCAGACTACCGATCTGGGAAGAAATCTTCATATCCATCACATGATCGTCAATATTCAGGATAATCGGACGATTGTCTCCTTCTTTTACCATCAGTGTCGCACGGTCAATACAGCTCATGAAATCCTGACGGTTGATCGTAACCTTTGTCTCATAAGCATTCGAAATCATTTTATCTACCTGAAAATAATTGCCCTCAATCAATCTGGAAACGACAATATTTTCATTAAATTCAAATAAAATGTGATTTTCTGTTATATAAATATCTACCGAATCTTCCGTCCCACCGGAGAGAATCTTTGATATTTCACTCAATGTTTTGCCCGGAACAATGACTTTTTTATCTTCATAAGGATCCTTCAGTTCAATATTTCGAATGGAGATACGGTGTCCATCCAGAGAAATTACCCGCAGCCGGTTTTCTTTGATATCAAATAATTCTCCGGTTAATACCTTATTGGAATCATTTGTAGCAATTGAAAAAATAGTCTGTCGGATTACTTCTTTCAAGGTAAACTGAGAAAGACTGATTTTATAATCCTTTTCCACAAAAGGAAGATAAGGAAAGTCATCCGGTTCCAGTCCCATAATGTTGAACTTTGCTTTTTCACAGGTTATCGTTACATTTTTCTTTTCATCTACAGATATAGTAACTTCACTCTCCGGAAGCTTTCTGATAATATCAGAAAAAAGCTTTGCGTCAAGTGCAATGACACCTTTTTCACTGACAAATCCATTCACGTTTGTCTCAATGCCAAGTTCCATATCATTTGCTGTAAATTTAATATTCGAAGAAGAAGCATTAATCAGAACACATTTCAGGATTGGCATTGTGGTATTCGCCGGGACTGCTTTTGTCACTGTATTAAGAGCCTTCATGAGGTCTGATTTGTTACATATGATCTTCATAATAAATACTTCCTTTCGTAAGTGATTTATGATTTCATTTTCATACTATAGTAACCTTCCGTAGTATGAAAAAGCGGTATTCGCGCACGCGCGCGTAATTATTTATTAAATAAAAAAATACGTAGCCGTAATAATAAGGGGTGTGGATAAGTGTAAAACTCCGGTTTTTTCAGGCAGACAGCCAAAAAACCGGATGTAAAACTATGTGAGATCCCGCCGGATGAGGTTGGAATAACGGGCGATTTATCCACACAGGCCAGGTTTTGTTTCAAACGAAGGACTGCCGGAATTTTGAAAAATCGGAAAAATTATGAACAGAAATCCCCATCCAATTCACACGGTATCCAACCCTCTGGGTGTGGATAAGTGGATAACTTTGTGGATAACTTATCCCGGATTAATCTTCTTTTTCAGAATTTCCAGGGTATTTCTGGTATTTTCTGAGGTCTGTATCTCATTAGCGATTTTCTTCTGGCCATGAATGATCGTGGAGTGATCTCGTTTCCCCATAATCTCACCGACACGTTTGGTGCCGCAATTCGTCATTTCCAGGCAAAGATACATCGCAATCTGCCGTGGAAAGACGATTTCAGAGCTGCGCTTACTGCCCTTCAGGTCTTCCGGTGTCACATGGAAATGCTCCGCAACCGTTGAAATAATCAGATCGGGAGTGATCTCGCGCTTGCTGTCCGGCGAGATGATATCCCGCAGGGATTCCTCCGCCAGAGCCACGTTGATTTCTTTGCCTTCCAGACGGCTCATTGCAATCAGCTTATTCAGCGCACCTTCCAGTTCACGGATATTGGATTTCACATTCATGGCAATGTACTTGATGACTTCATTGTCAATGTTGTAGCCATCCATTTCCTCTTTCTTCTGCAGAATCGCCATTCTGGTCTCAAAATCAGGTGAGGAGATGTCAGCAATCAATCCCCACTCAAAACGCGAACGAAGGCGAGCCTCCAGGGTCTCAATCTCCTTCGGCGGCTTATCGGAGGAAATAATGATTTGCTTCTTATTATTATGGAGTTCATTAAAGGTATGGAAAAACTCTTCCTGAGTCGATTCCTTTCCTATTATAAACTGGATATCGTCAATCAGCAGGACATCTACGCTCCGGTATTTTTCGCGGAATTTGGACATGGATGTCGCATTTCCGTTACGGATGGCATCAATGACCTCATTTGTAAACGTCTCACTCGTCACGTAAATCACGCGTCTGGACGGATCCTCGTTCAGGATAAAATGCGCAATCGAATGCATCAGGTGCGTCTTGCCAAGTCCGGCTCCCCCATAGATATAGAGCGGATTGTACATACGGCCCGGAGATTCTGAGACTGCGAGCGCCGCCGCATGCGCAAACTTATTGTTATTTCCGACCACAAACGTGTCAAATGTGTATTTTGGATTCAACCCCGCGCGCTCAGAGACGACTCTCTGGCTGTCTGCGGTATTCCCGGTCGGGAACTTTTCCTTTGCGGTCTCATTCGTCTGCTCAGCCTGCTCTGGCAGGATAAACTTGAGGTCATACTCTTTCCCGGTGTACTCTGCAATCGCTACTTTGAGCGGGAATGTATATTTTTTTGTAATATAATCGACTCCGACCTGGCCGGAGGGCACAAGAATTGTGATGGTGTGGTCCGTCACCGCATGGATCAGAAGCGGCTGCAGCCAGGTTTTAAATGCAATATCTGAAAGCTCATGCTCCTCTTTCACAGTGAGAAGGATGTCCTTCCATTTTTCTTTTAGTAAGTCCATGTTTTTATCTCCAAAAATCGATTTCTTCCTAAGCTTATATTAAACCAAAAATGGTTAATTAGCAACGATTATTTCAAAATGAACCACAATTTTTAACCCGGTGAGATATGCACATGTGAGCGGAAGTCTGTGAATAATTATGTGAATAACTGGGGATAAAATCTGGACAAATAGACAGAGGTCGACATAATCATTCGGAAAGTGGAGAATGAGAATAAATGTGTGGAAAAAAGTTTTCAACTTATAAACACTTGGAGAAAAACCTGAAAATCAGGGCATTTCTGACGCCAAGGTACCATCCGGAAAAAAATAGAAAGGTATTTGTCAACAAGTTATCCACAAAATGTGGAAAACTTACGTAAACTGAATTTGGTGGAAAAAGTTATCCACATGTTACGCAGAGAATTCAAAATGGCAGGCTGCAGATGGTCTTGTGGCAGGAGCGGATAGATAAAAACATGGAAAACAGGCACATTTTTTGCCAGGAATTGCTTGACTTAAAAGGTTTTTATGAATATAATGGACTCGATGTCTTAAAAACAGACCAGTAAAAGAAGAGTTGCAAGAAGGAGGTGCCGGATTATGAAAATGCCATTTCAGCCAGGAAGAAGACACAGATCCAGAGTTCATGGATTTCGGGCAAGAATGAGTACAGCAGGCGGAAGAAAAGTATTATCTGCGAGAAGAGCAAAAGGAAGAAAAGTATTGTCAGCGTAAGTCTGCTGAGAATAATAGCAGAGGGGGTTTTTGAATCTGTTGTTTGCCTCATAAGGCAGGCGTACAGCGGATTTAAAAGCCCCCTTTGTGCAGTTATTCGTTTCTATTTAAAGGGCAACAGAATGATTGATATGCTGTTTTGATCAGTAGGAAAGAGAGACGGCTGTATGAGAATGTGAGACAGCCGCATGCAGCAAGCCATATCTGAGAGGACGGCTACTTGAAAAGCGGTTCTGGATCATGGCCTGCGGCGATGATTATTATGGACAGGACAAGGAGAAATGATATTTTCGGAATCTCTGAAAAAATACGGGGATTTTCAGCGTGTTTATAAAAAAGGAAAGTCATATGCAAACAAATATCTGGTCATGTATGTTTTGAGACAGGACACGCAGGAAAACCGAATCGGTATTTCGGTGAGCAAAAAAGTCGGGAATAGCGTTGTCAGGCACCGGATTACCAGACTGATCAGGGAAAGCTATCGATTAAATGAGACAAAGTTTGAGAAAGGCCTGACGATTGTGGTAGTTGCAAGGGCAGCTGCAAAAGGCAAAAGTTTTTCAGAGATAGAAAGCGCCCTGATGCATCTTGGAAGGCTTCATTCCATATTATTAGGGCAGGAATCCCTGACAGCTCCCCTCATTGAAGGAAGTGATCCGAAGTGAAAAAAATATTGATACGTTTGATTCGGTTTTATCAGAAGTATCTTTCGCCTATGAAGAGGATGCGGTGTCCATATACACCGACGTGTTCCCAATACGGTCTCGAGGCGATTCAGAAGTATGGCGCTGCAAAAGGCAGTGTTCTGGCAGCGTGGAGAATTATGCGTTGCAATCCATTTTCCAGGGGCGGCTATGATCCGGTTCCGTAGTATAGCATTTACTGCTAAGGAGGATTACTAAAAAATGTTACTAACGAAAAGCACTGCATTTATTATAGGACCGGTCGCAAATGTACTTGGTTATATTATGAATGCGATATTCTGGTTGCAGGAAAAGATCGGGATTCCTAATATAGGTCTTTGCATTATTCTTTTTACAATAGTCATTTATATGATCATGCTACCTCTGACGATTCAGCAGCAAAGGTTTTCGAAGCTTCAGGCAAAAATGAATCCAGAGCTGCAGGCGATTAATAAAAAATACGAAAACAGTAAAAATGACCAGACAGCTATGATGAAGATGAATGAGGAAACAAAAGCTGTCTATGCGAAATATGGTGTGCATCCGATGGGAAGCTGTCTGCAGCTTTTGATTCAGATGCCGATCCTTTTTGCCCTTTACCGGGTGATCTGGAATGTTCCTGCATATGTTACCTCTGTTTATAATGCGTTTGTTCCCCTGGCGGAAGAATTGATGACGGTCTCTGGCGGGGAAGATTTTATGTCTACAGCGGCGAGTTCTTTAAGCGTCACTTTTAATGAGATGACGATGAATACGCTCGTCGATGTGCTTTATAAGTTTAAAACATCAAACTGGGAAGAGCTTCTGGCTGCTTTTCCGGATTTAGAGTCTGTCATTACATCGACGCAGGATACCGTTAATGGGATGAATTCGTTCCTGGGTCTGAATATTGCAAATTCTCCGATGAATATCATGACGAGCGCGGTGGAGACAGGAGCTTATCTGCTGGTTGTCGGCGCGGCCCTGATACCAATCCTGTCTGCCCTGACACAGTGGCTGAACTCTAAGTTGGCCATGACGGGCAATGAGAATAATAATTCCAGCAATTCGAATGATACGATGAATGCCACGATGAAGTCGATGAATACAGTAATGCCGCTGATGTCTGCATTTTTCTGTCTGACACTTCCTGTAGGTATGGGTATTTACTGGATTGCCGGTGCTGTGGTACGTAGCGTGCAGCAGGTATTTGTGAATAAGAGTATCGAGAAAATCGATATAGATGAGCTGATCAAAAAGAATATTGAAAAAGAGAATAAAAAGCGTGCAAAACAGGGACTTCCGCCGCAGAAGATAACGAATACGGCAAAGATTTCTACGAAGAGTATTGAAGCTCCGGCAAAAAAAGAAGTTTCTGCTGAAGAAAAAGCCAAAAAAGTTCAGGCTTCTACCGATTATTACAAACAGAACAGTAAGGCAAAGCCGGGAAGTCTTGCCGCAAAAGCACAGATGGTGCAGCAATACAACGAAAAAAACAATAAGAAGAAATAGGGGGTGTTTTATATGGAATCCATCAGAGTATCGGCGAAGACAGTAGACGATGCGCTCACAGAAGCTTCGATTGAGCTTGGTACGAGCAGAGATAATATTGAATATACCGTAATCGACGAGGGTTCGAAAGGTTTTTTCGGAATTGGCAGCAGGAAAGCTACGATTGAGGCCAGGAAAAAGGTGACGGATGAAGATCTGATGAAAGAGATCTTTGAAGAGAAACCGCAAAAACCGAAGAAAGAGCCCAAAAGAGAAGAAAAGAGTGAGATAAAGAAAGATTCAAAGAAAGAATCGCGAAATGAAGGTAAAAATGGGGGAAAGAAAGAGGATTCCAGAGAATCAGGTAAGACTCTGAAGAAAGAGTCAAAGCAGGATTTCAAACTGGAAAAGAAAGAGAATAAGGAACAGAAAAAGGATCAGAAGAAAACAGAAAAGAAAGAAGAAAAGCGGGAAGAGAAAAAAGCAGAGAAAAAAGAGGTCAGAAGAGAATCGGAAGCATCCGTTCGTGTGAAATCATCTGAGTCCGGAAAAGAAATCATTGCTAAGGAAGAGGCGAAGAGTATCATGGATGCGCCAAATGAGATAACAGCTGTAAAAGAAGATGAAGAAACAAAAATTCCTAAGACACCGGCGGATCCGGAAGAAGCAAAGCAGCGTGCGATTTCTTTCCTTTCAGATGTGCTTCAGGCAATGGGTATGAAGGATGAGATTACTGCTGAATTTGAGGATGATATTCTCTGCGTGAATCTTGAAGGTGAAGATATGGGTATCATGATTGGTAAAAGAGGCCAAACGCTTGATTCCCTGCAGTATCTGACCAGCCTGGTTGTAAATAAGGGAAAATCTTCTTATACCCGCGTGAAGGTAGACACAGAGGATTATCGTAACCGTAGAAAGGCGACGCTGGAAAACCTCGCAAAGAATATTGCCATGAAAGTAAAGAAAACCAGAAGACCGGTATTTCTTGAGCCAATGAACCCGTATGAGAGACGAATCATTCATTCTGCATTGCAGAACGACCCGTATGTGACGACTCACAGCGAGGGAGAGGAACCTTATCGAAAGGTTGTAGTTACTCTTAAGAAGGATCGAGAGAGAGACGACAGGGATCACAGCAGAAACCGCGGATATTCCAGATATGGTAACAATCGCCGTGGACGTTATGAGCGCGGAAATTACAACCGCCGCATATACGATAAGGAGAATTTTGAAGCTGGGGAGACGGCAATTGAGAGTGAACAGCGTGATTTTGCACAGGCAAATGATTCCCTGGATCAAAGTGAAGAATAACTGTGAAGATACGGAACAGTTACGTGTAATGAAATCCTTATGAGGATAGCCGGACAAGGGAAAGGTACGTGGTATCTTTCCCTTTTTCCGCACAGGATACTGATTTGTTCGTTGATAACCTTTCTGAACTGGAATGAAACTGGCAGAGGTGATTATAATGGAAGACAGGTCAAATGAAACAATTGCAGCAATCTCAACAGCGCTCGGCGGTTCTGGGATCGGGATTGTAAGAGTCAGTGGAGAAGAAGCATTTCTGATTGGCGACCGGGTTTTTGAATCACCGGGAGGAAAAAAGAAACTTTCCAAACAGGCTTCTCATACAGTGCACTATGGGTATATCCGCGATGAGGGACAGACCGTAGATGAGGTCCTTGTCACAGTTTTTCGCGCACCCAGAAGCTTTACAACAGAAGACACAATTGAAATTAATTGTCATGGCGGGATTTACGCTACAAGACGTGTGTTAGAGACTGTTCTGAAAAATGGTGCTCGTCCTGCCCAGCCGGGAGAATTTACAAAACGTGCCTTTTTAAATGGAAGAATCGACCTTTCTCAGGCCGAATCCGTAGTTGATGTGATTCAGGCAAAGAATGAATATGCTTTGCAAAATTCGTTGAGTCAGCTGCAAGGTTCACTGGGTCATAAGATTACCGCTCTTCGTGAGAAGATTCTTTATCACACTGCTTTCATTGAGTCTGCTTTGGACGATCCGGAGCATTATTCTCTTGACGGATATCCGGCAACTCTATTGTCTGAGATAGAGGAGATGTCTTCTGTTTTAAATAAGATGATTGCATCTGCGGATAATGGAAGAATGATAAAAGAAGGAATTCAGACTGTGATTCTTGGAAAGCCAAATGCGGGAAAATCCTCTCTTCTGAATGTTCTGGCCGGAGAAGATCGGGCGATTGTGACCGATATTGCCGGAACGACAAGAGATACGTTGGAGGAGACAATTTCCCTGGGCGGCATTACCCTGAATGTGATAGATACGGCTGGAATTCGCAGCACAGATGACTATATTGAGCAAATAGGCGTCAGCAAAGCCTGGGAAAAAGCGGAAACTGCGGATTTGATCCTTTATGTAGTCGATTCATCTACCTCTCTGGATGAAAACGATGAGAAAATATTGAAGCAGCTGAATGGACGAAGCTCTATTATTCTTTTAAATAAATCGGATTTACAGCAGGTGACAACTGCGGATGATGTGCAGACATACACCGGTGATTCTTTTCCTGTGATTGAAATATCCGCAAAAGAGCAGACTGGTATGGATCAGTTTGAACAGACATTACACGATATGTTTTATCATGGAACTCTTTCTTTCAATGATGAAGTCTATATTACCAGTGCCAGACAAAAGTCTGAACTGATAGGTGCCAGAGAAAGTCTTAAAAAGGTATGCGAAAGTATTTCTTTCGGGATGCCAGAGGATTTTTATACCATAGACCTCATGGATTCTTATATTGCGCTCGGGCGTATTATTGGAAAAGAGGTTGGTGAGGATCTCGTCGATGAGATTTTCGGGCGGTTTTGTATGGGAAAGTAATTTTGTAACAGTTCAGAACGATATCGAAGAAAACTGGAAATTTGTGGCTGTTGCTGTTCTGAATTGTTCGTTTTATACAGGCGGTTAGAAATGATTTTGGTGAATAGAAGGTAAGTGTGAAAAATGAGTTTGGTTGAGGAATATGTGGATGTGGTGGTTGTCGGTGCCGGTCATGCGGGCTGTGAGGCGGCACTGGCCTGCGCCCGACTTGGGCTGCATACTGTAATTTTTACAGTGAGCGTTGACAGTATTGCGTTGATGCCATGTAATCCGAATATCGGGGGCAGCTCCAAAGGTCATCTGGTGCGAGAGGTGGATGCCCTCGGCGGAGAGATGGGAAAAAATATTGATAAGACCTTTATTCAGTCAAAAATGTTGAATCAGTCCAAAGGTCCTGCTGTTCATTCCCTGCGTGCGCAGGCAGATAAGTCCGATTATACCAGAAGTATGCGGCAGGTTCTGGAACAGACAGAGAATCTGGAGATAAAACAGCTTGAAGTGACCGATCTACTTGTGGAAGATGGGAAACTCACAGGGATCAAAACGTATTCTGGTTCTGTTTTTCACTGTAAAGCTGCTGTTTTGTGCGCCGGAACTTATTCAAAAGCGCGATGTATTTATGGGGATGTGAGTATGTACACCGGCCCCAATGGACTGGCGGCAGCGAATCATCTGACCGATTCCTTGCGTTCGCTTGGCATTGAGCTTCGACGATTCAAAACCGGTACTCCTGCGCGAATTGCGGGGCCTTCCATTGATTATTCTAAAATGGAAGAGCAAAAAGGGGATGAGCGTGTAGTTCCTTTTTCCTTTACAACGGATCCGGAATCAGTACAAAAAGAGCAGGTTTCCTGCTGGCTGACTTATACCAACGAAAGAACGCATGAAATTATCCGTGAAAATATTGACCGTTCTCCCCTTTATTCTGGAAAGATTCAGGGAACCGGTCCAAGATATTGTCCGTCGATTGAAGATAAGGTCATGAAATTTCCGGATAAGGACCGACATCAGGTATTTATTGAGCCGGAAGGAATTCACACTAATGAGATGTATATTTCCGGTATGTCCAGTTCCCTCCCGGAAGACGTTCAGATTGCTATGTATCGTTCTGTTCCCGGCCTGGAACAGGCTCGTCTGGTTAAGAACGCTTATGCGATAGAATACGACTGCATCGATGCGCGTCAGCTGAAGCTTTCCCTTGAATTTAAACAGATTAGCGGACTGTTTTCCGCCGGTCAGTTCAATGGCAGCTCTGGCTATGAAGAAGCGGCTGCGCAGGGGCTTATTGCGGGAATTAATGCAGCTCGGAAAATACAGGGGAAAGAGCCGCTCATCCTTGATCGGTCGGAGGCTTATATCGGTGTTTTGATTGATGACCTTGTAACAAAGGAAAACATAGAGCCCTATCGCATGATGACATCCCGTGCGGAGTATCGTCTTTTACTTCGTCAGGACAATGCGGATCTTCGGCTGACGGAAAAGGGATATGAGATAGGCCTGATTGATGAAGAGCGTTATCAGAACTTGCTGAAAAAGAAAGAGCAGATCGCACTGGAAATTCAGCGCGTGGAATCTACTTATGTTAGTGATCAGCCAGCTGTACAGAGTTTTCTGAAAACACATGGGAGCACAGAATTAAAATCATCTATTTGTCTCGGAGAGCTTGTTCGCCGACCGGAACTTTCCTATGAAATGCTCTCTGAAATTGATACAGGCCGCAATCCTTTGCCGGCAGATGTTGTTGAACAGGTGAATATTTCTATAAAATATAAAGGTTACCTGGATCGTCAGGTTCGTCAGGTTGAGCAGTTTAAAAAACTGGAAAAGAAAAGGATTCCAGATGATATTGATTATGATCGAATTTCAGGTTTGCGATTAGAGGCACAGCAAAAGCTCTCAAAATATCGACCATCATCAATAGGTCAGGCTTCCAGAATTGCCGGTGTATCTCCGGCAGATATTTCTGTCTTACTTGTATATTTGAAGAATCAGTAATTGATTCGCGACTGTGAATGGTATTGAACAATGGATTGATTGATTCATTCATTATTACGATTAATTCATTATTTAGTGTCTTTTGAAAGTTATCCACATTTTCTGGATGAAATGTGGATAACTTTACAGATTTTTGTGGATATTCTTATTGCGGCTAAGGATTTGTTTCCTAGAATGTAGTAATTAAGCAGTCTCGTCTAATTCCGATATCGGAATTATAACAGTTATTCCGATTTTTCAATTATTCCGATAGAATAAGTTTTGACTACAAGACTACATGCTCTTTTCTGATTCTATCGGAATAAGTAATTCAGGCAAGGCCATAGAGCTTCTTGATCAGTTCTTCATTTGTCTGCCATTCTGGAGATGAATCATCAGTCCTATCCTTATTATCTTTATTCTCACCCTGGCATTTTTCAAGTGCCTTTCGCTTCATTTCTGTATCGGCGTATGCATAAATCTGTGTTGATACAGTAGAGGCGTGCCCCATATACTCTGCAAGCAGCTGAAGTGGCATACCATTTCGGTAAAGGTGCATTGCCCGTGAATGTCTGAACTGATGAGGCGTAACCTTTTCAGGAAATTCACTACATTCAAGCCTTGCCATTGCGGAATATTTTGCCAGAAATCTTGCTACATTATCATCTGACATCTGATTTCTCTTCCCATGAGATACTGTATAGAATAACCATCCGTCGTTTTCACTGTCATCAGCGTGAAAGACTTGGAGATATCTCTTCAAATGATGGACTGTCTTTTTCATCAGGGGGACATAACGCACCTTATTTCCTTTCCCGTCAAGGCGTATTTTCGGACAACTGGATTTCAAATCAAGGGAATTAACCTTCAACCCAAGCATTTCGCAATCTCTGGCGGCTGTATCATACATCGTGACCATAAAACACATATCCCGAAGTCCGATCTTTTTTGAGTCATCTGGCTGCCTTAAAAGGACGCCCATTGCATCTTCGCTCAGGAAAGCGACAGGTTCTTTTGCTTCTTTTGCTGGTGCTATGCTTGCTGCATCCATAGATAACGACATCAGTTCCGGGTTCAGAATTCTGGCATATTTCAGAAAGGCCCTGAGTGCAAACAAGCGCTGGTTTCTTGTTGAAGCGCTAACGCTGCGGTTTTGTTCTAAATACACAAGAAATTTTCCGATCATATCCGCTGACCAATCCTGAAAAATAATGTCTTCGTATTGAATATTTTTCTGCTCAGATACAAACATAAGGAACTGGTTAATCGCCTGCTTGTAAGACACAACTGTATGATCGCTCAGCCCCCGCTGCTTCGGCATATACACTAAAAGGAAGTCCCTTATTTTTTCAAACATTCTCTTGCTTTCTTCAGTCATCCCCGTGTACCTCCGGAATGAGATTTGAAAAGCGTTCAAAGTCATATCCTGCCATATCTGAGAATAACTCCGGTAAAAAATGAAGATAATACAGCGTATGAGAATACTTGCTATGTCCCATGTATGCGCTGAGGGCAGGAAGACATGTGTCTATATTTTTCCCGTCCTTATACCATTTGTAAATCCGGTGAGTTGCAAACGAATGCCGGAAACTGTACAGGTTTGGCTGTCTTGTTCCTGCCGCTTTGATTCCGGATCCATCCCGGCAGACCTCAAAAAGATACTGGTGGCTGCTCTGTGAGAATGATTTCCCCTTCCTGTCAACGAACATCGCCTCACTGTCAGGAAAGACTAAGGTGATCCGCCTGAGATAATCTATAGTAAGTTCCATCAGATCTACTGGTGCATAAACAATCCGTTCTTTATTATGTTTTGATTCGCTTATAAATATCCTGCCCGAATCAAGGTTTACATCGCATCTTTTTAAACGCCTGGCCTCTATCGGACGCAATCCACAGCAATACATATATCTGAACATCACAGGAGCCACGAGATGTCTGACAGGCGACTGGTAGTATCTTTCCATGGAATCAGTAAATCCGAAAAAGGCTTTCAGCGATTCCTGCGTGAAAATATAAGGCATAAGCGGCATATCCCCACCCCTCAAACCGTCCGGAAGAACAAAAGCATCTTCGCCAAGCATACACAAATATTTTCCAAACTGACGGACTACACTGATTCTTGAAAGATAGCCGTTAGAATTTTCTGTTGGTTTTATCACAGCCCATTTCATTGCGACTTCTTCTGTCAAATACTCTGCCTCTGGAAATTCATCCTGGCAGAAACGATCGAAATCCAACAGATGATAAGTTTGTGATTCATAATTATGGCCAAAATTCTGCTTAAAGTTAATGAAGTTTTCTTCCTTTTCCCTGAAGGCACTGCCAAAACTTATCTTAATCACAGCACACCTCCATTTTCTTCCGAAAACTCAGGCATATCCAGTGGACATGAACGCAGCATCTTTTCAGAGATAGAAATATAAAGTTTTGTAGCCTCTTTATCTTTATGTCCAAGCACTTGCGCTACCGTTTCAAGATCTTCTCCTGAATTGATTAATGCTGTCCCCAAGCTTCTCCTGAAAGTATGCATACTGATTTTTTCTGATTTTGGATGCTCTATCCCGGCTTTTTTTAGATATTTCTTTAATCTCATACAGAGCATGGAAGAAGTCATCGCGGTATCGCAATACGATTCCTTTAAAAATACGTACGGAAGTTCTGATTTCCCTCTGGCATTTAAAATATAATCCGCCAAAGCATTTCCTGTGTCCACTGAAAATGGTACGGAAAGTCCGTTTTGTGTTTTTTGTTGTACAATACGAACCGAGGCTGTTTTCCAGTCAATCTCGTTTAATTTTAAATGACAGATATCAGAACTTCTCAGCCCGCAATCCATAGCCAGCATAATAAACGCTTTGTCCCGCTTACCAGTATTACTGTTATCGCCTATTACTTCTAACAGCATCTTCTTTTCTTCCTTAGAAAGTATGCCGTATACCTTTTTATGAGGCAGCCCCCACGGTTTTATCGCCAACAGGATAGCAGGATCAACCAGTTCTTCATCTACAAGATACAAGTAAAAATGTCTTAATGCAGAAGCAACACTTTTTATTCCAGCCGGCCGTCTCTTTTTCATATATGCCAGGAAATCCAACATTTCCTGTACATCCACATCTTCGACATTCCAGCCGTTCTCTTCTATAAAGAGAATAAACTGACGGATAATGTTTTCATCACGGTAGATAATTGATTCCGCATGTTTTCCCCCTTTTTTCTCAGAATTCACAAAGGACGACAGCAATGCTTCGTTATGGCGATTTCCAAACTTCTTTCCATAAACAGGCGCTGCTTTCCATGAAATAGAACCAGTCTTGATAAGCTGCAACAAGCGAAAAGCCAGTCTCCTGATTCTCAAAAGCTTATCTTTGGATATTTCTTTATTTTCGTAAGCCTTGTTTACGCATTCAATACCATCCCTCAGAACAATCTCTGGTGTATCGCCTCTTTCAAAAGAACAATAATTCTGCGTAAACACCTGATAAGTATATCGTGTCCTTTCAAGAGTGGAACCAGAATATCCAAGCCCCAGTTGTAATTGTTCCGCAACCTCTTCCCATTCCGGGAATGATTTAGTAGTTTCCATAATGCATCCTCCTTATATTTTGATACAGATAGGAAACTACTTATTCCGATGTTTTTCAAGGACTTTCATCAAATCTCCAACTCTGTTGACACACTATCGGAATAATTAAAAAATCGGAATAACTTGTATGTATGCATCGTTGTATTGAATTTGTGTTATCTGTAAGCGGGAGAGGAGAAACTTTTATGAATTTAAAACAGGATGATTATAAATTATTTCTTCAGGAGCAGTTTAAAAAAATAGGAATTTCTCTCTCTGAACTGCAGGTGTTCCAGTTTTTATCTTATTATGAACTTCTCATCGAAAAAAACAAGGTTATGAATCTGACTGCAATTACGGAGTTTGAAGATGTCGTACAGAAACATTTTATTGACAGCGCTCTTCTTTTATCTGAAGAAACGCAGTCTTTCCATACTGTGATAGATGTAGGAACCGGGGCTGGTTTTCCGGGAATTCCTTTGAATATTTTACGTCCTGATCTGGAAGTGCTTCTTCTGGATTCGCTTAATAAAAGGGTTTTGTTTTTGAAAGATGTGATTAAACAGCTGAATCTGCAGAATGTCACAGCAATTCATGCTCGTGCCGAAGAAGCTGCATGCGATTCCAAATACAGAGAAAAATTTGATTTTTGTGTTTCACGTGCTGTGGCAAACCTGTCTTCTCTGTCCGAATATTGTCTTCCTTTTGTGAAAAGAGGAGGTTATTTTGTTTCTTACAAATCTTCTTCTGTTGAGCAGGAGTGTTCTGACGCAAAAAAAGCCATTTATTTGCTGGGTGGTACGATGCAGGATATTCGAAAAGTATCGATTCCGGATAAAGATATTGAGCGTTCTCTCGTTTTTATAAAAAAAGAAAGGGGAACTCCCGCAAAATACCCACGTAAAGCTGGCATTCCTGCAAAGAATCCCCTGTAACTAATCCCTTGTAACTGTAAAAGTACTGAACAGTTACGACTCCGTTTGTATCAGATTGCATACATCTTCCGGCATTTCCAATTGCGGAAGATGTTTTGTGTTTTTAATGGTGTAAATGATCAGGTTTTCCCTGATTTTGCTGTATTCTGCGGATATCTCAGCTGAACTGTTTTCTTTTTCACCAATAATTAACACTGTTTTCCCTTTTCTGTTTTTCAGTGCTTTTGTAATGTCTACATTTAAGTAATTCCCTTCGAGGCTGGCGAGCAAGTATTTTCCTTTTCCTCTTTGATTATGCGAGGCCTGGTAAGCTGCTTTTACATGGCATTGTTTCATGTGAAACGGATTAAAAAAGCATTTTTCTGAAAGATAATATTCTGTATTTGTCCGGTTTGTAGCAATATAATAGCATGTTCTTCCAATGACCGGAAGTCCCAAAAGAGTTTTCAATACTTTTGCGTATTTGCCCAGTTGCCTGTTTAATGTGGCAAAGGATGGCGGATTAATCATATAGATTTCATCTATCAGATTCGGCGTCAGAGAATCTGCCATTAACACGAAAGACGAGGAGCGTCCTGACACTACCACATTTGTTTTTTCCTGTATAATTTTTTTTATAAAATCAGTTATCGCCTGTACGTAAAAATAATTTGTGTAGGTAATGGCAGGTTTGTCTGATCTCCCGCATCCTGGCAGGTCAACCGTGTAGATTTTATATTTTTGAGAAAGTCTTTTGACAATTTCTGACCAATCTTTTTCGGATGAAAATACATTCAGGTCGTGTATGAGAAGTAATGGCTGTCCTTTTCCATTCACTGTATAATAAATATTTCCATTTTCCCATTTGTAGTATTTTAAATTCGTTTTTGATTCTCTTTTGACAACATAAGAGTCAATGTATTGATTTATGCATTCTAGAATTCCGATTGACGCAATGGATAGTTTTAATCCTTTTCTTTTCATAAATATATTTGTTTTCCTTTCTCCATCTGGATTGAAATGCTTTCCTGTTATCTGTTTTATATTTGTGGTACCTATTATACCCCTTTCTTTTGATTCTGTCACCTGAAAATGCAGTGTCATATTTTGTATTTTTTTTGAAAATCCTGTAACTGTTCAGTATCTTCACAGTTACAAAATATCATTCTTTCGAATGTTTCACGTGAAACATTCGAATAAAGATGAATTAACATGATTCAATACGAAATCATGTATATAAGGTTGCGTTCATGTGAAAATACGATAATTTCTTCTTTCCTTTTGAACTTAAATGATGTATGATTATATGTAATTGCTTTCGGAGGTTTTGTTTGAATGTTAAAGGAATATATAAAGGATATCCAGACAGAAAATGATATGAAACTGAATTCCCTTCAGCGGGAAATGCAGGATCTTGTAAGCGATCTGGATTGTAATGAAAAAGTATTGGAAAAGCTGCAGCATGATAAAAAAATTGATACAAATATTTTTTCTCCAAGGACGATCGATCTGCAGGCGGACGATAAAATAGAAGAAACGCAGAATAAAATAAATGGCATAAAGCGAAGAATGGAATATGTAAGTCAGATGATAGACGAAGCTATGAAACAGAAAAAAGAACTACATCTGCTGAAAGAAGAAGCTGAAAACTACACATCAGCTGAACATAGATACGAAAAAACAAATAATCAAACAAAAGATCAAACAAAAGATCAAACAAAAGATCAAACAAAAGATCAAGCAAAAGATCAAACAAATGAACAGATGATTGATCAGAAAAATCATCCTTCGCCTGTTTCAATCAGAAATGAAGATAACAATGGTTTGAAATCAGATATGATATCTTCTGTTGACTTAAAGGAACTGAATGATTTACTGAATCAGGTTTATAAAAAGATAGAGACATCGCTGGCTTTGGTAAATGGAAATAAGAATCGTTGTAAAACGGAACTTCGCAGTGCTATGACTCTGATAAAAGATTATGAAAAAAAGTTGGAAAATCTCATTGATTAGACAGGTGTTTTTGTGAAAAACAGAGGAATGTTTCACGTGAAACATTTTGAGTGGTAATTGTAGATGATTGGTGGTATACTAAACGATAGATAAGAAAATGAGAATATATCAAGGCAGGAAGAAAATCCTATAATAAGGATACAATCGAAAAGTTATAGGAAAAAAGGGGGACAAATAATAAAAATGGGGAGAACGATAGTGGTTGCGAATCAGAAGGGCGGAGTAGGTAAAACCACTACGACAATTAATCTATCAGCAGCACTTGCAGAAATGGGGAAAAAAGTGCTTGTCGTAGATATGGATCCACAGGGAAATACTACAAGCGGATTCGGCGTAGAAAAAGATCAGGTAGAAAAAACAGTTTATGAGTTACTTCTTGAAGAAAGCACATTTGATGAGTGTGTATGTAAAGAAGTATATAAAGAATTGTCTCTTCTTCCCTCAAATATAAATCTATCCGGTACGGAAATCGAATTGATCGGAATTGAAAATAAAGAGTTTTTACTGAAAAAATCTCTTGAACCAGTGAAATCTAATTATGATTTTATACTGATTGACTGTCCGCCATCCTTGAATATGCTTACTATCAATTCTATGTGTGCGGGAGATACCGTCCTGGTTCCAATCCAGTGTGAATATTACGCTTTGGAAGGCTTAAGTCAGCTGATTCATACGATTGATCTTGTCAAAGAGCGTTTAAATCCGGAAATTGAAATTGAAGGCGTTGTGTTTACAATGTATGATGCAAGAACAAATCTTTCGCTGCAGGTAGTAGAAAATGTGAAAGAAAATCTTCATCAGAATATATATAAAAGTATTATTCCCAGAAATATCCGACTGGCTGAAGCACCAAGCTATGGATTGCCGGTGATCGAATATGACACAAAGTCATCCGGTGCGGAAGCCTATCGTTTGTTAGCAGAAGAAGTAGTACATAGGGGAGATGAAGAATGGCAGTAAAGAAAACAGGATTGGGAAAGGGACTTGATTCGCTGATTGCGCCAAAGCAGGCACAGGAAAAGGCTTCAGCTCCTCCGAAAGAAAAAACAATTATTAAAAACGAAGAAATAAAGCTGAAACTGACAGAAATTGAGCCAAACAGAGACCAACCGCGGAAAAAGTTTGATGAAGATTCCCTGATCGAACTGGCGGATTCTATCCGGCAATTTGGTGTTATACAGCCATTGATTGTACAGAAAAAAGGCGATTATTACGAGATAATTGCCGGAGAACGCAGATGGCGGGCTGCCAAAATGGCTGGTTTGAAGGAAGTGCCTGTAATTATCCGGGAATTTTCTGAACAGCAGGCAGTAGAAACTTCTCTGATCGAAAATATTCAGAGAGAAAACCTGAATCCGATTGAAGAAGCGGTGGCATATAAAAGACTGCTGACCGAGTTTGAGTTAAAGCAGGATGAGGTAGCGGAGCGCGTATCGAAGAGCCGGACAGCGGTAACAAACTCAATGCGTCTGTTAAAGCTTGACGAACGAGTGCAGCAGATGGTAATAGACGAAATGATTACCACCGGACATGCAAGAGCTTTGCTGGCAATTACTGATCCAGAACTTCAATACAAATTTGCTATGAAAGTCTTTGACGAAAAAATGAGCGTTCGCGAAGTGGAACGTATGGTCAAAGCTTTTAGTGAAAAGAAAGAAGAAAAAACAAAACAAGAGAATGCAAATGCATTTATATATCAGGATCTAGCGGATAAAATGAAAGCGTTGCTGGGAACAAAGGTTTCTATAGAACACAAAAAAAACAATAAGGGAAAAATTGTTATAGATTACTACTCGAATGAGGAACTGGAACGGTTGATGTATCTTTTTCAGTCGATAGCTACAGAACATCCGATACAGTAAAAAGATGTGATTTTGGCAGAAATAAGTAAGAAAACAAAAAATATCTGCAAAAAAGAATTGTTTTATAAGGAAACGTCTGGTATAAGTAATAAGGGGAAACGTAATAAGAGGAAAACAAAATGGAAAGTACAATATTAAATTCACTTGGAGTGGATCCGGGTATTCTGATCATTGCCATGATGGGAATATTAGTCCTGGTTCTGCTTTATATGGTTCATGTTTCAATGAAAATGACCAGATTTTTAAAGAAGTACCGTGTTTTTATGAAGGGAAAAGATGCGGTCTCATTAGAGAAAGCATTCACACAGAAATTTCTTGAAGTAGACAAGCTGACCGAAATGAGCAGACTTCATAACGATGAAATACACAGAATCAAGGAAATTCAGAAGAGGTCTGCGAATAAAATCGGTATTGTGAAATACGATGCTTTTCCAGATGTTGGGGGACGGCTTAGTTTTGCGTTGGCTATGCTGGATGAAAGTGATTCCGGCTTTGTATTAAATACGATACATGGAAGAGACGGTTGTTATACCTATGTAAAGGAGATTGTAAAAGGGGAATCTTACATCGTGCTCGGACCGGAAGAGAAGGAAGCGTTGCGTCAGGCGGTAGCCTATTTTAGTGATATGAATGGAGGACAATAAAATGTTAGACATCAAGTTTGTGAGAGAAAATCCTGAAGTAGTGAAACAGAATATCCGGAATAAATTCCAGGATAATAAACTGCCGCTTGTGGATGAAGTGCTGGAGCTGGATCAGAAGAACCGCGACATCAAGCAGGAGGTAGAAGCTCTGCGCGCAAACCGGAATAAGATATCCAAACAGATTGGCGCTCTGATGGCACAGGGAAAAAAAGAAGAGGCAGAAGAGATCAAACGCCAGGTGACGCAGAATTCGCAGCGTATGGAAGAGCTTGACGCGCAGGAAAAAGAAGTAGAAGCAAAAATTCGTGAGATTATGCTGATTATTCCAAACATCATCGATCCATCCGTTCCGATTGGAAAAGATGACAGCGAGAATGTGGAGCTGGAGCGCTTTGGCGAGCCGTTTGTACCAGATTTTGAGATTCCATATCATACGGAAATTATGGAAAAGCTGAATGGCATTGATATGGATGCGGCTGGAAGAGTGGCTGGAAACGGATTTTATTATCTGATGGGCGATGTGGCAAGACTGCATTCTGCTGTGCTCTCTTATGCGCGCGATTTCATGATTGACCGGGGATTTACGTACTGCATCCCGCCTTATATGATCCGCAGCAATGTGGTGACCGGCGTTATGAGCTTTTCTGAGATGGACGCTATGATGTATAAAATTGAGGGCGAGGATCTTTATCTCATTGGTACGAGCGAGCATTCGATGATCGGAAAGTTCATCGACCAGATCATTCCGGAGGAAAATCTGCCGTATACATTGACCAGCTACTCCCCGTGCTTCCGCAAGGAAAAAGGTGCGCATGGCATCGAGGAGCGCGGCGTATACCGCATCCATCAGTTTGAAAAGCAGGAGATGATTGTAGTCTGCAAACCGGAAGACAGTATGATGTGGTATGACCGCCTCTGGAAAAATACGGTAGACTTCTTCCGTACCCTGGATATTCCGGTTCATACTTTAGAGTGCTGCTCCGGTGATCTGGCTGACTTAAAAGTAAAATCTGTTGATGTGGAAGCCTGGTCGCCGCGTCAGAAAAAGTATTTTGAGGTGGGAAGCTGCTCGAACCTCGGAGACGCACAGGCAAGGCGGCTGAAAATCCGCGTAAACGGAAAAAATGGAAAATATCTGGCACATACTCTGAACAACACCTGTGTTGCGCCGCCTAGAATGCTGATCGCCTTCCTTGAGAACAATCTGAACGAGGATGGTTCCGTGCGGATTCCGGAAGCGCTGCGTATGTATATGGGCGGAAAAGAGCTGATTACGGCAAAATAAGGAGCATACATGCATTCATATTTAAGGGCAATCGGATTCAGTGAAATAAATAATGAAACGGATATGGAAAAGCTTCTGGACGAGGTTTTTCATGATTATACGGAGCGGGAAATCGCCAAAGAAGAGAATAAGACTGTTTTCATCCAGATGAAAAAAGAATATGCTACCGATATGGGAATTGCAATCTGCGGCAGTCTGGATGAAAACGGATTTCACAGGCAATATTATTTTCCTTATTTTAATGGGGCAAAAGTTACCCCGGTGGAAGATGTGACGCTGGAGAGACGCGTAGACGGCGTCTCCTACGCCGGCGTTTGTGAGGACTGCCATATCGGCGTTTCCATCATTTTCTACCTTCAAAACGCAGCCGAATATCAGCGGGAGGGAGTCTTGAATAAGATTTTCAAACGCAAGGTGACAGCCACTCTGGCTGGTCTTTCCAGCAATGGAATGGTGCTTTTCCCCATTCAGAAAGATACTCACCAGCTGAACCAGCAGCACATAACGACCGAAAAGCACAGTAAGCTGATGTCCGCCGCAAAAAATGGGGATGAAGAAGCAATTGAGAGCCTGACAATTGAGGATATGGATACATATTCTATGATATCCAGACGGATGTACAAAGAAGATGTTTACTCCATCGTTGACACTTTCTTCATGCCATATGGGATTGAATGCGATCAGTATCAGATTATGGGCAATATTGAATACTGCAAGAAGGTAGAAAATTCATCCACTGGCGAAAAAATCTATCTGATGAATATCGAGTGCAATGATTTGCTGTTTGACGTCTGTATCAATGAAAAAGACCTGCTCGGCGAACCGGAGGTTGGACGCAGATTCAAGGGAAATATCTGGCTGCAGGGGAAGATTCAGTTTGAATGACATGAAATTGCAGATATCTTTGCAGATACACCTTTTGGGCATGAGTGATTAGAATGTGGTTACAGGTCACACCCTAGCCAGAGTAGATGAAGCTAAAAGCCACGCCAAGTAGCTCCTCTGTGAAGGGGAGATGTAGATTGACGTTTTATGCATCGGTCGAAAGATGATTCCCGGATGGTTACGGGAATCATCCTTCTCAACCGTCACATTGTATTTTTTTTCGGGGTTTCCCGTTGGAATACCTGCTGAACCATCTCGTAAATGTTTTCACCGGATGACTTTGCCGTCTGCAAAACTCCCATTGCAGCGCAGTATTCCTCCGCACTATGCCCTGTCCCACCGCGAAATGTCCCGGAGTTTACCATATGCCGCTTGACCTGCCGCCCGCATCGTTCTGCTTCATTATTCGTAAAATCCACTTCCGGGCGCCGCAGGAACAGGAGAACCGAATCTTTATACTCACGAAATTCCTTTGCAAGGTTATAGCCTTTCCGGTAGCAATCGGATGGCGGATTGTCATGGTATTCCTGGTCTGCAAGATCCAGTAGCTTATCATACTCTTTTTCAAACGCATCGATCTGCTCAGACGTTAGAATGCGCCCCTGTGCTTCCCTTGTCCGGTTTATTTCCTGCAGGTGGCTATGCATCTTCCCATGCCATGTCAGATCCGGCTCATTTTCCATTGCACCTTTTAAATAGCGCAGATGGTGGGCGTTGCATTCCTGGTGCTCGCTTCCATAATGATACATGGTTTTATCATGGTCATGGATAAGCGTGTTTTGAAAGAATTCCACCGGCGTTCCTTTGAATGCGGCATCCCCTTTTTTATCCCTGTAAAAATAGAGCGTTTCGGTCCCGTTCGTGCATACAACGATATTTTTGAGTATCCCATTCAGACGTGCTGTAGTCAGGTCTGTATGCATAACTTCCGAAGTTACAAGCGTCGCAAAAATCTCTTTCTGTTCCTGTTCGCTTTTTTGCGCGAATTCTTTGTTCATGTGGTTGATCATTCCCCTGGAGGCTTTGATTTCCCCACCGGTCATTTCGCACAGGAATTCGCTGATTTTAGCCTCGGATACGTTCAGATGGTTCTTCATCAGGAAAATAAATGCTTTCACGCTCTCGTCATAATTAACTTCCAGCTGGATATTTGACGGGAATGGCACATGGTATCTGGCACCTGTTTTTCGGTTCCTGTATACATAAGCATAATAATCGTCCACCTTTACGGTCAGGGTGATCCCTACAGCCTGCTTATGGACGATTCCATGTTCCCCTTTTATGCGGTAATAATCCGGGTTTTCTGTGATTTCCGGCGGCGCAGGGAGAAATACAGAATCC
>Ga0192278_1037_pt1 | contig 30508 bp, 26 predicted proteins | sample Koala_Koa24_K3_FD_131271 | JGI IMG/M metagenome (GOLD analysis project Ga0192278, IMG submission 131271) | Enriched cells from koala feces incubated with labeled cellulose particles, San Francisco Zoo, California, United States - Koala_Koa2-4_K3 ...
ACATTATTGAGTTCTAATAATTTCCAACTGTTTGTAGTTAGAACCAGTTGCTGAAAATGTATTCATAGCAAATAGCAAGTCAGTAGTATTTACATCTTTTATATAGTCTATAGCATTTAGTTCAAAGTAACGCATATCTATGACGTATATATTCTCAAAAGAACTAGTTAAGAATGGCACTAAAGCATTACCGTAGCTATCTTTAATTATGACTAAGTTTCTACCGTTCTTAACGTCTGTGGTAACGTGAGTAATCTTCTCATCACCACCCATAAAGGCTAAATACGCACTTGAACCAGTAGCCTCAACTAAGAGTTCTCCTTCTCCTTGTGGAGTGTTATCTATGTCGAAGTATTCAGTAGAATATTCATTGCTAGGTTCATAGTACACAAAATCTTCGGGATTATCCTTAATAATTATGCTTCCAGAGTACCCATATAGAGTTCCTACATAGTTCTCAATGGTATGTTTAGTATATGTAGATAGATTCGCAAAAGGAACATCTGCGACCTTACAAAATTCCTCAGCAGAGTAATATGCTCCCAAAGGTTGCCAGTGATGGTCTGTTCTTGAGTATATATGTTCATCGGTATGTTCAGAGAGTATTGGTATTAAATCTATTGGAGTAACCCCTTTAAGATGTTCATTAATATTGGCAATATTATCTTCCTCACTACCATGAGAAACGTCTGAATTTTCAGGCCAATAGAAGCTCATAGAGGTTGGACACACCATAGAGTATACATTAACATCATCACCCAAATCAGATTTATATCTGTTTACATACTCAGCGTACTCTGTACCAGCATCGAAGTTTCCATAGTATATAGGTATAGCTCTCTTTTGATATATCATGATGTTGTTTGAAAGTTCACCTAGACCACCGTTATCATCTTCAAGATTCTCTTCCATCTCTATTAAATCATCTGATGTAGAAGTAGTTTCTGATACTTCCGTAGTAGTAACAACAGTAGTTTCAATAGGTTCACTAATACCTATAGTCACCGATGTAGTAACATTGGTAGTTATAGAAGATGCAGTAGTAACATCTGTTACACTGTTATCCTCATTGGCAACGCCGTTTCCACTGACGTTTACTACTATCATACCACCGTAATCTATACCCAAGATAGAACGAAACTTTGCAGATATATCTTTAAAAACATCACGAAAAGGTACAGTATCATCGAACCAAGTTGTTATATCCTCAGCATATGAGCCATCTAATAAAGCATCTACAGAGAAGGTAGGAAACTTTGCAAGGTTTCTGTTTTCGCTTTCCGATACTGTAGGGCGTTCTAATAATATCATGCCACCCACAATACACACAAAAGCACCTGCAAATAAGATTACGTTTAAACCCTGCATAACAGATTTAACTTTCTTAACCTTTTTAGTAGTATTTGTGGAAGTCTTTGTAGAAGTAACATTATCATTAGTATCACATTTAGGTTCTTCAACGTTAGAAATTTCTTCACTGTTGCTTTCCAAGTTAAACCTTTCCTTATCGGAAATCTTATTGATGTCAAAGGTTAAATCGAACTTACCCTTTTTTACGTTGACGGTCTTTAGATTGTCGCACTTGTTAGAATCGTTAGTGACGTCTTTTTTTAGTTCCATATATCTAAAACACCGCCTTTAAAATTTGAAGTATAAGAATGGATTGTTAGTAGCATCTACTAAAAGGATACTACTAAACAGAAACAGGGACAAACATATAGCAGTCTGTAATAGATTTCCAATGAACACTTTACCTTTAGATTTTTCAGAGTTTGCTAATCTTCGAATAGGCTCAAATACTGGGAACGTTAATATTATAGCTCCAATAAATAAGAAGATATTATTCATAAATGTTATCTTAAATTCGCTATCTATTAGACCCATACCATTCAATCCCACTAATGATTTAAAGAACGTTGCAAGTTCATGTATATCCTCAAAGTAGAATATTCCAAACCCTACTATTATGACTAACTTATTATATATGTGCATAAGTATGGTAGGAATCTTTTTCAACTTTTTTTTGCCCACCTTTTTTTCTATGAGTATAAATAGACCGAAGTACAATCCCCATATAATGTAATTCCAACTAGCACCATGCCAAAGACCTGTACTAAACCATACTAAAAAAAGATTAAAATATTGATTTCTATGACCAAATATAGGCAAGTATAGCAGATAATCTCTAAAGAATGAACCTAACGATATATGCCAACGTTGCCAAAATTCAGTAATATCACGGCATAGGAACGGGTGCTTAAAGTTTTCATCGAAATGGAAACCTAAGATTCTTCCTAAACCTATAGCCATATCCGAGTAACCTGAGAAATCGAAGTATACTTGCATAGCGTAACATATCACAGCGTACCACGATGCTGTAGTAGAACAGTATTCTATACCACCATTAGAAAAGAAGGTATCTACTACAGTGCTTAGATTGTTTGCCAATACTACTTTCTTACCTAAGCCTATAGAGAATCTAACTAACCCTTCGGATAGGTCATTAAGGGTAGTCCTGCGTCTATCTATTTCTTTTTCAATGACACTATATCTAACTATAGGGCCAGCCACCAATTGTGGAAACATAGATACGTACATTAAGAACTTTCCATAATTTTTCTGTACCTTAATATTCCCCCAATAACAATCGACTATGTATGATATAGTTTGGAAAGTGTAGAAACTAATACCTATAGGCAAGTCAACATCGGGAGCAGATAATCCTAAACCAAACCATGAATTTAGATTTTCTACTATAAATCCACTATACTTAAATACTCCCAAGAACCCCAAATTAACTATTAATGAAAGTGCTAAAAACACTTTAGATGGTGTTCTATCACGAAACCTATCTATAGCCAAACCGCATAAGTAGTTTATGGTAGTACTCAATATCAGTAGCCATACATATGTAGGTTCGCCCCATGCATAGAAGAGCAGTGACATAATCACGACTATGATATTCTTCTGTACGGTACTTCTACACAAAAAGTATAGTATTAATACTACAGTCATAAAACCGTAGATAAAGAATAAATCAGAAAATACCATAAAAATAAACCTCTAAAACATATAGATTATAACGGTTGCGAAGCATTTAAAAAACGCTTACGCAACTATTATAATTATACTAGTGACAATACCATACGTCAAGATATTGCCCAGAAATATTTTTAAATTGTAACTAAATTTTTATAATTATATACCCAAGTATTCCTCTAGGCACAAACCTTGTGTATATATCTGCGTAGCCATATCTACGCCAACGTATCTAATTTGATATGACCTATAACCTTTACCTGTAATACTCTCTTTACCTTGAGGATACCTAACTATAAAACCATACTTATAACAGTTTTCAGCAACCCATTGAGCCTCTGCGGTAGTATCGAAAGTTTGGTCTGCGGAATTTAGTAGTATAGAGTATCCCGTTTGACTCTCTGAATACCCTGCTTGGTCAACGTAGTGATTAGCATAATCTGAACCATAGTTTGCAAGAGCATTTTGATATCTTGTATTCTGTTCATCATAAGATACATATCCACTATTGATAGTTAGATATATTCCATCGTTAATAGCATCGGTATTCATTAAATCGAATGATTGTTGAACCTCTGCAATTAAACCGTTTTCACCATAAACCATATCGCTAGATGGTGCATAACTCTGTGGCAATGGGTGGTTTGAATTTACTATTAATACATTGTTTATATATGTGGGTTGAACATCAACGTTGGTAATAATGTTTTCGGATTGTGAAAATACCTCTTCAGTAGATGTAGTATCTACAGGTAAGTCTGTAACCTCTTGAGTGAGTGTGGTTACCTCTTGAGTAGTAACTGTAGTAGTAGTTGTTGTTGCCTTAGTAGTGGTAGTAAACTCTTTGGTAGAAACGCTTATAGTACTACCTTGAACTACTTGAGATACGCTAACGTTTCCTTGTACTGTTACAGTAAATTTAAGTACAACATCGGAATTATTTTCAGAGGTTGCTACTATGGTACATATGCCATTTTCAACACCAGTAACGTTGCCCACATCATCTACAGATGCTATAGTGTCATCAGTACTAGACCATAGTACGTTAGTATACATAGCATCTAAGTCTTCTGGGAACATGGAATAGGTAAGTTGGATAGTATCACCTACACCTATCTCTATTTGAGTTTCTTCTGTAGTCAAACTAGTAACCAACTTAGGAACTGTAGTAGTAGAGATGGTTTCATTGTTAATAATACTTTCAGAAGTTATTTCACTCTCTGCTAAGTTAATAGAACTATCATCTAAATCTTTAGCCCCACAAGATGTCAATAAGATAACTGTAATCAAACAGTATACTAAACTAAACTTTTTCATAATAAAGCAATCCACCATAATTGTGGAACTCCTTTCTAAACAATCTACTAACTATAATTATATCATAGTTTTATGAAAAAGTAAAACGGAAATATTCTGCTTTTTGTAGAATTTTTAACAAATGCACTAACCCGCACTATGTGTAGCAAATAGTACCCCCTAATTATAGAAAGCTACTACAAACTCTAAATTAATTAACCTTGGGTAAAAAAAGATTACAGAAAAAATACAATTTCAAAAATCTGCTCTGAAAGATTCAAAAAAAGTTGACAACTTCTAATTTTATTGGTATTATAGTTTAAGTATATATTGAATTTTTTTGAAGGAAGGAACTACATACATGGAAAAACTAAGACTCTGTTTTGGCTGTATGGAAACGCTTGGAAATAGCGAAAAGGTTTGCCATCATTGTGGATATAATAATAATGCAACTTATAATAAGTCCTATATAGCTCCTGGAACTATATTACACGAAAAAAGATACACTATGGGTAAGGTACTAAGTTACAACGGTGAAAGTGCTTTATACATAGCATATGACAACGTTATGGGGTGCAAAGTTCAAGTTAGAGAGTATATGCCTATAAATCTATGTGTTCGTAACGAAAACTCATCTGAGATTATAATTAAGGATAACTTTTGCGTACAATATAAATCGATGATGGCTGAGTTTACTGAACTAAATAGGTCTTTAGTTAAATTAAGAAACGTAGGCAATATAACTCCCGTGTTAGACCTATTTACTGAAAACAATACAAGCTATGCAGTATATGAATATACCGATGGTATAAGGTTAATAGACTATCTAAAAGATAATATGGGTGAACTCTCATGGGAAGAAACTTCTAAACTGTTTCCACCACTATTGACCACACTAGGTATGTTACATCAAGCAGGTATTATTCATAGAGCGATAAGTCCTAATACCATATACTATACCTCTAGGAAAGAACTCCGTTTAACAGACTTCTGTATATCATCTGTAAGAACTAAGGATACTGAACTAAATGCAGAACTCTATAAGGGATATTCTGCCCCTGAACAGTATGTTATAAGTGGTAAGCAAGGCACTTGGACAGACGTTTATGGAATTAGTGCGGTTCTGTATAAGGTATTAACGGGGTGTATGCCTACGGAATCTATAAACAGAATAGAACATGATAACCTTTGCTCCCCTACCGATATAAACTTAGATATCCCTGAAAGCGTATCCAATGCCATAATGGAAGGCATGAACATAGAGATAGATGGACGTATATCTACCGTTACCGATTTGGTCACTAAGCTATTTGATAACAACGAAAAGAAAGAAAACTTTTCATCTACCATAAAGATTCCTAGAACTTTAGTAACCAACGATGAAAAAACATCTAAACCGATGCCGTCGCCTAGTACAGAAAAAGATTTAAATGAAGAGATGGCTGAAGAACCTCAAGGCTCACTATTCGATAAGATTAAGTTTCCTCTAATGATAGGCGTCTTGCTATTAGCCATAGTATTAGTATTAGGAATAGTATTCGTAAATATGTTTTCTAACTCCGATGGGATTGATAGTACAAACTCTACACTACAGCATAACAATGAATACAAAGATGATAACGTGGTAGAAGTCACCGATACAACATCTTCTGTAGGCATAACATATGTTATGAAGAATCTTATAGGTAAAGATATCGATGACGTACTAGAAGATGAGGATATTAAGGATAAAATTAACTTTGAAATTGAATACGCTTACAGTGATGAGTACGAAAGCGGTTTGATATTTGAACAGAGTGTAGCCACAGGTGAAAAGTACTCCGAAGGAGATACCATTAAGGTTACAGTTAGCAAAGGGCCTAAAACTATTGAAATTCCTGACTATAAAACTGGTACTATGAGTTGCTACACTAAAGAAGATTATATTAAGATTCTTGAAAGCAAAGGAATCCCTTATGAACTTATATCTGTAGTTAATAGAGGTTATTATAGTGGTTATGTAATAGGCATTGAACCATCTGCTGGTGAAATGCTAGATATAGAGGCTGGTGAGGTTCTAAAGGTAACATATACAGACAATCCAGAAGTTGCTGAAACTACTAAGTATGTAGTTACTACCTATGAGGAAACTGAACAGGCTCAAACATATTCTTATACCAATACTTACTCATCTACCGATTATGTTTCTACTACTGTGGCTAACAATAGCAGTAGTAGTAGTAATAGTTCTACAAGTTCAAATACGGTAGCACAGACTGAAACTCAACAGCAGACAGAACCTGTACAGACAGAATCTCCTGTAACCAATGCTCCTGCTACTGAAGCACCCGCTACTGAAGCTCCGCAACAACAAGAAACTGTAGCTAATGACCTTTCAGCAGATGAAAATTAAATACTAATTTTAAGGGGAACATCTTTTTTAGATGTTCCCCTTTATGAATATAACTTTTAAACGTAGGCTTAAAAAAGAAGGTATCTGCATACTACTATACAGATACCTTTAAAACTTCTATAGATAAAAACTAGCTTTCAACCTTTTCAGATTCAGTCTTAGGAGTTTCCTCAACAGGTCTAGGTCTTCTTCTTTTTTGAGGAACTGGTTTTATATCTATAATCTTAAATACTAAACCAGCAAGTATAGCACCTACTACTGGAGCTACTATGAATACCCATACCTGAGTAAAAGCCTCACCACCAGCTAGTAGTGCAGGGCCAAAACTTCTAGCTGGATTTACTGAAGTACCTGTAAATGGTAGTCCTAAAAGATGTACTACTGTTAATGATAGACCTATTACCAATCCAGATGTAGATGTATACTCACGTCTGCTTGTAACTCCTAGTACAGCAAATACGAACATAAAGGTTAGTATTACTTCAACCACTATAGCTTGTGTTAAAGAGATTCCCATAGCAGATTGACTACCATAACCATTAGTACCCAAACCTAAAGCGACACCATCGGCATCGACTAAACCATCAGTGATGAACGAAAGTAATCCAGCTCCTGCAATACCGCCTAAGAACTGTGCTAATATGTAGCCAACTAAATCCACTGCATTAATCTTACCGTTTATAAACATTCCAATAGATACAGCAGGATTAACGTGACAACCTGAAATATTTCCAAATGAATATGCCATAGCTACTATTATCAAACCGAAAGCTAAAGCAGTTCCAACGTACCCAATACCAAAACCATTAGTACAAGCACTTCCACAACCGAATATCACAAGCATTGCAGTTCCCAAGAATTCGGCTGTATACTTCTTAATATTATCCATAAAAAGATGCCTCCAAAGAATAGATTTTTTCTAATATATAATATTATATCATAATAGAGGTTAAACAGTCAACCTATATTTTAAATTTTAGTACTTTCAATTTTAAGTGACAAAAAACTCTCATCTTAATATAGTGGAAAAAAAGTTAAAAAATTCTCTTGACAAATCTAAAAAAAATGATATAATATAATTGTTATCCTTGCTCATGCAAATAGCTATGAGCGAAATCCAAAAGGAGGTGCTACAATTGGCAAAGTTGACTGAAAAGTATGAACTTATGGTAGTATTCAACACTAAGTTAGGTGAAGATGGTATTAAGTCCTTAATTGAAAAATTTAAGGGTTACTTAGAGTCTTGCACTACTTTTGAAAATGTTGAAGAATGGGGTAAGCGTAAACTTGCTTATGCTATCGAAGATGAGACTGAAGGCTACTACGTTCTAATGCACTTTGAGTCTTCTACTGACGTTCCTGCTGAACTAACTAGAAGGCTTAACATTACTGACGGTGTGCTTCGTTCTTTAATCACAGTTGCGTAAGGTTGACTAAAAGAAATATCATAGGAGGAATTTCAAGTTGAATAAGGTTATCCTTATGGGCAGGCTAACTTCTGACCCAAATTATAGTCAAACTCCACAAGGAGTTTCTGTTTGTAAGTTTAGCATTGCAGTTAATAGAAACTTTGTTTCTAAAAACAGTGGTCAAAGAGAAACCGATTTTATTAACATTCAAGCTTGGAGAAACACTGCTGATTTCGTTTCCCGTTACTTCTGTAAGGGTAAACCCATAATAGTAGAGGGTTCTTTAAGAAATGATAACTATACAGACAAAAACGGTGTAAAACGTTATGAAATGTACGTATTGGCTGATAACGTATCGTTTACTATTAGCGATAATTCTACTAACAATGGTGGCAACTATGGAAATAGTTATCAACAAGGTGGTTATGGTAACGGTAATGCAAGTTATCAAGGCGGATATGGTAACGGTGGTTACAATGGCAATGGTGGTTACAACGGTAATGGCGGATATAATCAAAATAACTATGCTCCACAAGGTGGAAATAATAGTTACTATCAAGCATCTCAGCCACAACAACCAGCTCCACCAGTATATCAACAACAGCCTACTATTAGCAACGGTTCACCTGCTCCCGCTAGTGTACAAAATGACGATAATCCTACACCTAATGATGATGTTCAAATCGGTAGTTTAGACGATTTTGAGGAAATCCTTAGCGATGGACAGATTCCATTCTAAATAGTACGGTCTTTCGCAATACCTATTTTAGTCGATATTCGGCGTTCTATATTTTCAAAAGGAGGATTTTGTAATGGAAAGAGAAAGAACTTCCAGAGGTGCTAAAAGACCTCGTAGAAAAGTTTGTATGTTCTGTGTAGACAAGGTTGATACCATTGACTACAAAGATATCTCTAGGCTTAGAAAGTGCATGACTGACAGAGCTAAGATTTTACCTAGACGTGTTACAGGTACTTGTGCTTACCATCAACGTCAACTAACTTCTGCTATTAAAAGAGCTAGACATATTGCACTTTTACCATACGTTAGCGAATAGTAGTTACACTATTTATTAAATAGATATATCCTACAACTTTAGGTTGTAGGATATTTTATTATATATTATAAATGTGGTTAAATTTTTAATAAATCTAATGAGGATAGATATTCTAAAAACTCATCTTTTAGGTCATCACGAGATAGTGCAACCTCAACAGATGCTTTTAATATGCCTAACTTATTACCCATATCGTAACGTGTACCAGTAAAGTCCACACCTATAAAGCCATCACGCTGTGCAAGAGTTTTCATAGCATCGGTCAATTGAAGTTCGTTACCTGCTCCAAATGGAGTATTTTCTAAGACGTTAAATATCTCAGGGGGTAATATACATCTACCTAATATAGAAAAGTAGGAGTATATTTCATCATCGGTCTTAGGTTTTTCCACCATGTCAGATATCTCATAGATGTTATCTTTAAGGTGATTTACCTTCAACGATGAGTACTTCTTAATATCTTCTTTAGATACTTCTTTTATACAAACAGTTCCTTTACCATAGGTTTCATATGCTCTGCAAAGTTGTCCAATGCAAGGGTCATCACCTATTATTATGTCGTCACCGTAGAGTACTGCAAAGGGTTCATTGCCCACGAAGTTTTTAGCTTGTAGTATTGCATGACCTAAACCTAACTGTTGTTGCTGTCTTACGAACGAGATATTAGCCATCTGAGCTATGTCTACAACGTCTTTAAGGAAATCATCTTTTCCACCAGCCTCAAGATGTTTTTCAAGTTCTGGCATTCTATCGAAGTGGTCTTCTATTATAGATTTTCCTCTACTGATTACAATTAATATGTCGGTAATACCACTTCTAACTGCCTCTTCAACTATGTACTGTATAGCAGGCTTATCCACAATGGGAATCATTTCCTTAGGCATAGCTTTAGTAGCAGGTAAAACTCTAGTACCGAGTCCAGCTGCAGGGATTACTGCTTTTTTAATCCTCATACAAATTATCCTCCTAAATACGATAAAAATAGATTTAATAAAAAATAGAAGTAAGTGTTAAAGATTTGACTACACATAAAAACTATCAATATAGCTAAGAAGTTCACACTACTTCTTACATCGATTAAACTCTTTAAAAAATCGTGATTTGATAGTTTTCTTCGTTCCATGCTGTGTTTAATCGCTTTAATATTAGAAACGCACCCTTTAAAGTAGAGTGGTAAAGTTTTATATCCTATAAAGAGTCTAAACACTGCTAACAATACCAATGAGATGGCTAAAACAATATTGAAGGTTGTAGAACCAAACACATCTAATACTTGATTAACAATGTAATCGGGAGAACTCCATATTAGGAATGGAACAGTTATCACAAAGTCTATCAAGAAAGTAAATACTGCGGGTACGTACATATTTTTGCTTACCATATAGTACTCCGAGAATAAGAAAGCCCATATATTAAATACGTTCTTGCTTTTTTCTTTAGATGCCTTATGGAACTTCTTAGTACTAAACAGCGACTTGGTATATAGATAGAACTCTAAAAGAGTAACCCCTGAACAATCTTCATTTGGATTAAGATTAACTTGATTTAATATATCATTAGATACAGAGATTACCTTGTCGTAATTATCTTCAGAAGCATTATATTTACTATTACTGCCTTGAATACTATCAATACCAAGCTGTTGTGACTTAGTAGAACTTTCTTGTAAGATATCACTAGGTTTACGATGTTTTTCTGAAAAAGTCCACCCATGCTCATGATATTCAGCATTTATGCACTTTTCAACCTGCCTATAGCACTCTCTATGATAAGGTGTACCACAAGTTTCACATACTACGATATCATCATCTTCAACAAACTTCTTTTTACAGACCATACATTCTTCATCGATAAAGTTCAAGCCCATCATCTCACTTCATATAAAATATTATCTAAAAGATACTCTAACAAAATTTGAGTATCTTTTAGTATTATAACATTTATTTCATATGGTGTCAATCAAAATCGATAATGTTGAAAACGAACAGTTATGTATAGCCTAATAATTGGAAGATTAAGTTTTCAACTCCCAATATAATTCTATACCATTTTACTAAATCTGTCAATAGAAATAGAACAATATAAAAAAATGTTCTAAGAATATTAGAACATCTTTTTTATGTATTTAAGATTTAACGTTTTTTATTAGCATTTTCCAAAATTTTTGCATCTTTTTTAGCCATTTTTTTCTTTTCCTTAGCCATCTTAATCAATTCTTTTTTAGTGAGGGTTTGTTTTTCAGCAACTTCCGAAGTAGTTCCTGAATTCTGAGTTCCATTCACGTTTGCAACATTTTCGGTAGTAAATGCGTTGTATAATCTTTGTTTGTTAAAGTCCTTTTTATCACTTTCAGATAAACCATCTTTACGCATTCTGCTAGTTATATCGTTGTTCTGCTGTTTAAAGGTAGTATTCTTAACTTGAACGCTATTCACAGAAGTAGATGCATCTACTGGGTTAGGTGTAGCGTTTAAATATCTACTTTGATAGTAGCTAGTATTAGACTTTTTAACAGTACTGTCAGGTTTGTTAGGAATAGGGTTATCATCGAATAGTGGTAAACTATCGAAGGGGTTCTTATTAGCGATAGGTTTAGTATTCTCAAAAGGATTAACATCATTAGATAGTGTAGAAGTATCACTATCTCCCCAACCCTCAAGCCAGTCGTTATCGTCAATGGTATTGGTATCATCTTGTATATTAAAGCTAGAACTGTTAGAATCTACACTACTAGGTAATAGATTACTTAGTTGTGTGTAATCATGTACATTTGTCATAATCTTTGCATCAGCATTTTTAGGATTAATTTGCATCATAAGTTCCATACAACTATTACAAGGCAAAGAAAAAGCACCACTTTCGATATCTAATGTTACTAGATAGTCAATGATAGTCTTGTTATCTTTCATCATAGAGGTAATGGCTTCAAACTCAGAACAAGTATTTTTTAGTTGTCCATCTTGAATAGTACTTCCATTAGTTGCCTTAAATACAGAGCCATCTTCGGTCACCAATACACTAATTTTAGAGTTATCATTTATATTAAACCCAAACCCATGGGATTTCTTTTCAGATAGCATATCCAATGCGATATCGTATAACTCACCTAAATCCATAATATAAAGTTCCTCCCTTATGTTTTTTGCATAATATACTATCTAAATTATAATATATTCTGTTCAAAATGTCAATACATTTAATAAAAATACAGCTATACATAATGCTAAAAAACATTTTATAGGCATGTAACGTTATCTATTCTAAGCCTAGGAGTATTCTTTTTAATTTAAGCAAATCTATAACGTTGATGTTATCATCTTCGTTTATATCTGCGGTGATACTATTGAACTCAGTAGTTTCAAAACCTAACAGATACTTTTTCAAGATTAGCAAATCGGAAGTATTTAAGTTACCATCTAAATTAATATCTCCTAGTTGATATTGTTCAAGGTTAGACATCTTACTAGATAGGTATGCATCTAAATTATTAGCAATATTTTGAACGTAATCATCGGCATATACGTCTATACCTAAACCTTCGCTCATCATAGTAACGTAATCGTAATAGTAGTAATCGTTGGTGTATAGACTATCGAATAGTTCAATACCAGCAGTAGTATCGTTAGCATAAGAGTTCAACACATTAAGAGCGGTTAAACCTGCCATAGAATAATCTATAGTATAGAAAGGCTGTACATACAATTGATTCGTTAAGGTATAAGAATTATATTCCTTAAGTCCACCTATCTCATAGGATATATCACTGAGTAAACCATACTCTTTATTCAACTCTAAATACTTTTCTTGTAGTTCGCTAGGAGTAATTACATCGAAGTTTTGAAAAGCATATACTTCCAATTCGCTACTAGATAGACAGTAGTTCACATAGTTTAAAGTATTATTTATAGCACTATTTACACATATAATATTGCTAACATCTTCATCATTGAAGTAAGCGTCTAAGTTATCGTTACAGATGTAAGAGAACGATACTGATACATTTTCAGACGATGCCATGCTAGAGTATCCGAAGCCATCTACATTTTCATACCAATCTATGAAATGACCAAATTCATGAGTAATACCATTAGTAAAGCAATCATAGAAATCTGCGTTATTGAAAGTGAGGTATATATAACTTTGAGAATACTCTTGAAGTACTGCAGTATAGCCTTGTGAAAATACATAGTCTTCATCTAATACTAATAGATTATGGTCTGTCATGTAGTTATATATATCTAAATATTCTTCTCCAACTGCAGATATAACAGACGTAGTAAGTAGATTTATCTCATCTATGGTATAGGTTTGATTAACAGCATCTAAAAACATTGGACACCTTTCTAACCTATTGGAATATTTCTCTAACACTGGAGTTATATACGCTTTAACATCGTTAGAAATTTGATTAATTTCATTCAATTCATAAGGATAGTTCATATCAATATAGCTTGAATATCCACTAGCTATAGCATAGTCATTATATAGCTTAACTAAGTCTATATATAGCTGACCTAATGTTTCATTGTCTATACCATAAGCTTTCTTAGTATCATCGATAGTCTGTTCTATTGTGTAATATTCATCTAAAGCATCTTGTGGAATACTGCTATAGTTAGAATATTCACAGAGTTCAAGGTAGGTATAGATATATTTTTGTAGTAGTTCATTATATGTGATAGTTTTACCATCATACTCAACTTCAACGTTAGATATATCCACTTGAATTAACTGTAGATATTGTGAAAGTTTTTCAGTAATTTCAAGGTTAATAGCTTGAACTTCTTCATTGATAACATCACTGTTCAAAAAACTTGAATAGTATTCATATAGCATCTCATAGATTTGTGCAAAGATACTTCCCGAAGATGCTCCTAACTGTAACTCATCTAAGAAAGCAGTTCCAAAAGAGCCACTCATAACGTTCTTTAAAGCATTTTGATATTCATTAATGAACTCTACATAAAGATTTTCTGAATGTGAATACTCTGCTAAATTTTCAGGTGTAGGTTCTTGATTATAATATAGACTACTCAATTGATAGCTAGTAGTTAATCTTACTGCAAAATCGTTGAACTGTTCTTCTAGGTCAGAAAAAATTTCCATGTTAGTATCGTTATATTCAGCATTGGCTAGATTGTTCATACTATCGATAGCATCTTGTATATCGCTCATCTCATAATGGATATACTCCATATCTTCAAGGTTAGTATCGCCATGTATACCATCTTCCATTAAAGGTCTGTTGTAGTCGTTCAAGAGTATTTCAGCAGTATAGGTAGTAGTTTCCTCATCTGCAGATACGAATCCCATACTAAAAGTAGAAATCATAACTATAGCGGAAACTCCCGCAACCATTTTTTTAAAAAAAAGACTTCATTTATAGTAATTACCTCCTATATGTAATAGTGTATAATACACATCTAAAACTAGTTATGGAAAATGATTTCCATATAACTATATTATCATAAGAATGTAATTTAGTCAAGTAAATTTTGCAATACGTATTGAAGTATTGGATATTTTATAGTATAATATTTATTATATTGTATCACTTAGAAAGGATTTTTATTATGATTATTTTAGACGATTTAAAGAATGAGTTGACAGCTTACAGAAAAGATATCCAAGAACTGTCAGAAGTTTTGAATATTGAAGATTCTAAAAAAGAAATCGATTCGTTACACGTAGAGATGGAAAAACAAGGCTTTTGGGATAACTTAGAAAACTCTCAAAAGGTTGTACAGAAATCTAAGACCCTTGAAAATAAGATAGAACATTTTAATCAACTTTCTAATAAACTAGAAGATACTATCACTATGGTGGAACTTGCTATTGAAGAAAACGATGATAGTATTACAGATGAAATATTAGAAGAGTTTAACCTATTTAAAAGAGAGTTAGAAAACATTAAACTATCTACATTACTAAGTGGCGAATACGATAGTAAGAACGCTATAGTAACCTTTCATGCTGGAGCAGGTGGCACAGAAGCTCAAGATTGGGCTGAAATGCTATACAGAATGTACAACCATTGGACAGAACGTCATAACTTTAAGGTTAAACTATTAGACTACTTAGACGGCGATGAGGCAGGATTAAAGAGTGCATCTATACTAATTGAAGGTGAAAATGCTTACGGATTCTTAAAGTCTGAAGCGGGAGTCCATAGGTTGGTTAGAATCTCCCCTTTTGATGCATCTGGTAGACGTCATACATCGTTTGCGGCGGTTGAGGTTATGCCTGAAATAGATGATACTATTGAGGTGGATATTCGCCCCGAGGACCTAAAGATAGATACCTACCGTTCAAGTGGTGCGGGTGGACAACATATCAATAAGACAGAATCTGCTATTAGAATAACTCATATACCTACTGGAGTAGTAGTATCGTGCCAAACACAGAGGAGTCAATTTCAAAATCGAGATTACGCTATGAAGATGCTCCGTTCCAAACTGATTGAGATTAAAGAACGTGAACACCTTGATAAGATTGAAGATATAAAGGGTGTTCAAAAAGAGATAGCTTGGGGTGCTCAAATACGTTCATATGTGTTTATGCCATATACACTAGTTAAAGACCATCGTACTGGGTTTGAGAATGGTAACATTCAAGCGGTCATGGACGGTGATATAGATGGGTTTATTAATGCTTATCTAAAGTTTTTAATCAACAAGGGATAATCTTAAGTAGGGAGTGATATCGATTGAGAAAGAGTCTTGCAGGTTACGTTTCAGAATATTTCAGCTTGAGTTATGATAATGCCGACAGCGATACTATTCGAGAACGTATATTAAGCGGTGGACTAGTTAGAGGCACTAACCTATGTGTATTGATGTTGGCAATATTTATAGCATCTATAGGGCTAAACATGAACTCTACAGCAGTCATAATTGGAGCTATGTTAATATCTCCACTTATGGGAAATATTATGGCTGTAGGCTACTGTATAGCTACTAATGATATTAAATCGGCTTTACAGTTCTTGGTTAGACTCTTATTGCAAGTTGTCATAAGTTTAATAACTTCATTTATATACTTTACTATTTCACCTATATCTACGGCACACTCAGAACTACTAGCTAGAACGAATCCCACCATTTGGGACGTTCTAATTGCATTCTTTGGGGGTTTAGCTGGAATAATAGGCACTACTAGACAAAAAAAGCAACGTACTACCTGGAGTCGCTATAGCTACAGCTTTAATGCCCCCACTATGTACAGCAGGTTATGGACTATCAATACGTTCTTGACAGTTTTTTGCAGGGGCAATGTATCTATTTTTTATAAATAGTTTTTTTATCTGTATGAGTACCATAATAATACTAAAGATAATAAAGACTCCAGAACATAAAAACCTATCGCATAGGGCAAGAAAGAGAGTCCATAAGCAACTATTAGTTATGGCGTGTATAACTGTAATACCTAGCATATATCTAGCGTATCAAACCACATTGACTAGCATAAAGGAAAGTCGTGTGGATACCTACATACAAGAATGTTTTAACTTTCCTAATACTGAAGTTATACAGAGTAGCATAGATGAGGAAACTAATACTATTGAGGTTGCTCTATTAGGTGAAACCATAGATAACAAGACTATAGATGATTTAGAAAGTCAACTAGCTGACTATAATCTTGAAGGTATGTCATTAAAGATTACTCAAACCCAAACTAACGCCAATGTGGATAACGAAAAGCTAAAAGAGTTAGTACAGAGTCTAATTAACAACAATGTAGATATAGCATCGTTTAAAGAGTTTATGAGTGGAATTGATATATTTGGAGAAGATACCTCTAGTGAGGAAACTACGGATACTATAGACCTCGAAAAGATTTCAAAATCTATACGTTCATTATATCCACAAGTTAAAGACTGTTATATTGGATACATAAATGACTATGCCGACTCCGAAACCGAAGATATTATAATAGTAATACTATCGGTTGAAGAAAAGATGTCCCTAGATAACTATACAAGGTTAGAAAGTTGGCTATCTATTGAACTAGATGACAGAGAGTTTATGCTGTTAGAAAATATTATATCTGAAGAAAATGTTACCGAGGAAACTACTATCGCAGATACTTCTTTAGAAGATACATCTTTTACAGATACAACTACAGAATAGAAATACGCTATAATAACAAAGATGTGAACGCTAATATTTTAACGTTCACATCTTTATTTGTCTTAAGATTCATCTTCTGCTTCGGCTAACTCTTGAGAACTCTTCAACTGCTGTTTTCTTCTCATAGCTACTTGACGAGCTTTTTCAACCTTAGCAGATTTTTTCATATGTTCCAAAGAGCTTTCTATCAGCCCTTGACGAGAATCTCTGCAACGCTTATCGAACACTATGGATAATGAAATATCGTCACGACTACCATACTTAGTTCGTTTTTCCAAATTAGATTGTATAGCATTTTCAGCACTTTCAAAGTTTTCCATCATAGACACAGTTATAAGATTATACTCCTCAAAGCCATTTCTACTTGCAAAAGATGTATACAATCCATCGGTAGATACTAATAGAGCAGTAGGTCTAGTAAACGTATAGAAACTATCGAATAGGTCTATAGCATTAGAGTTACACATAGACGCCGTAACGTTAGCAGGGTGTGTTTCATCATCTACTATAGGCATTTCAACCTCACCCATTTCATTTATTACTACTAAGCTACCGTCACCGATTTGTAATCCAAAGGAGTAATTTTTGCACATAACTGCTACTATTAAAGTAGTACCGTAATAGGATTCCATCTTTATATCATTAAACTCTTGCTCGGTAAATGGTGATTTTTCTTGTTCCATAATAGGGTTATCCTTAAGGTGTTGAACTATCTTATCGTTCCATTTAGATATTATGCCCTTTTGTATCATAGAGAGAATCTTATTAGGACAGGATTTAAAAACCTTAGTAAAAGCATCGAAGTCAGCCATATACTCCGAAATAGTTTCTATAGTAGATGCTACGGCATACTTAGAGCCAACATCACTTCTAAAATGTTTTTTACTACCATGACCATCTGCGACTATACTAATAGCATAGTCTGGATATGTAACGTGACCAGAACTATCTTGACATACCGTACCATTTTCTTCATGACTTCTACCCTTAACGGTAACGTTTATACCTTTAAACAAAAAGATGTAACCTCCTTTCATAGAACTTAATAGTTCTATGCCTACTAATCAATAAGATTTCCATGTTCATCTTCTAACATATCCATACCATTAGATTGGTATATAGCACTACCATCGTTCAATGAAACTTTAATGTTTTCTAATTCTTTTATAGCGTCTTCCTCACTAGCCAACTTAATAATCTTGTTATTGTCAGCAAATATATATTGATAAGTTTTTAATACGGCATTATCATCGTAATAGTCCTTACCCTTTTCGATATAAAGGTATGTAATCTTATCCATGTTTACCATTTGATTGTTCTTAGTACAAATCCACATATAAAAATCATCTCCTAAAAAATAGTTGTAAAATATATAAAGTTCACATTAACTTCCAACCTTATCGCCATTAACTCTGTATGAAACATCACCTTTAGATAGTGCTAAAAAGATGTTATTCAGTTCTTGTATAGCATTATTCTCGGTAGGAAATATAGTTATATTCTCATTCTTACCATCTAAAACATCAGCATATATTCCAAAGAAATTTTCAATCTTCTTACCACGATATGTAATCTTATAATATTCATGGTTTATATAGAACTTCTTAACGTTGTCAGTGTTTATTAAGGTATCATTTTTAGTATAAATCCACATAGTAGTATAATCTCCCAAGATATACGTTTTATCTGTTACCTAAAATTGGCAACGAGTTTTTTGCACTCTCCAAAAGTGTAAATTCCATTAATGAAAAGGCATATACACGATTAGAGAAGTTAATATTATGTAATGCTGAATGGCAACAGATGTTTACCAACCAGCGTCGAAAACATCGCTGAACTCATCATTCTTAGCGATATCTTTAATCTGTTTACCAAGTTCTTGTTGTTTTCTGTTAGCAACGTCTTGTTCTGAAAGTTCTCGGTTAGAGCCATTGTCTGTTAAGGTCATACTCTTACTGCCTATCTGTGAAGATGTTACAGCAACCTTTTTAATCAAGTTAGCAAGTTGAACTCCCGAATATGCATGAACTACAGTATCTGGATTTTCAGTAAACTCAGCTAACATAGCATCGTTAGCCTCTTTACCTATACCTAATGCAACCTTAAGAGCATACTTATACCATGTATTAGAATTAAGTCTTTTTAGACCTGCCTTGTAATCATCTGTAGGATATCCATCGGTCATTAAAAATATTACAGGTGCAAAGGATAGTGAAGGTGCATTTAAAAAGTTAGAGCGTGACATCTTAGTAGATAGTTCAGTGAAAGCATCTCCCATATCGGTGATACCATTAGCAGTCAACCTACTCCATTCAAACTCTTCAATGGATATAGGTTCAGAATACATCCAACTACAACCCGTTGAAAACTTTAATATTGCTATCTTAACGTCGGTATCCGCCTCACCGATTCTTCTAATCTCTGGGATTAACTCTTCCATAGCGGTATTGAGTTCACCAATCTTAGTACCTTTCATAGAGCCTGAAACGTCAATTAAGAAGAAAAGCACAAGACTTCTTTTAGACACACCCGTAGAATTTAGAGGGTCATCATCAAAATAGCTTTGATTGTTTACAAAATCACTCATCAAAAAATCTCCTTTATGTATTTTTCATAGTATATGTTTTAACTCATGCTCGGTATATTATCAAAGTGCGACGTGCATACATTGGTACGCATGAATTGACTTCATGTCAGTGGAGAATACCAATTTTTCTCCGCCCATTGCTGTTTACGTTAAGAGTTATCATTATCGTTTAGAATCCTAGCAGTAACGTCACCGAAGTCAATTTCTAAACCACTCCAAATTGGGAAACCGCCATTAGGTATAATTGTCTTAAACTCATTGTTAGGCATTTTAGCATTCCATGAACTATTAGATAGATTCTTGATACCAAACACACCCTTATGAATTTTATTTTCTACAACCTCACCAGTAATCTTGTTAAAGTCATCGGATAGTTTAATGGTATGACATTCATATAGTTTGAATCCTTCATATACTGGAACATCATAGTTATCTTTATCTAAATGTAATGCAAAGAAATCAGCACCACATTTAGGGCAACAGAAGTTACCGTTAGGTAATCTGTTAAACATATAGGTGTAGGTAGTTCTACCACAATGACAAGGTAATATCTCTGACCTTAAGCGTACGAAGAGTTTTTGCCATTCATTTTCTATAGGTCTTCTATTAGGATTCCTAATACCCTCTGTAAATAGTTTAGTGAAGCAATCTCTAATGTAAGGTGGATATATTTTCCATAGTTTAATAACGTTATCATGGATTCCATCAACTGGACGGTTAGATGCATCATCGGGGTCATATACAAATAGAGCCTCTTTACCATAATGTAAGAGTTCAGCCTCTTCAGTAAGACATACACTCTTAACTACCCTTTCACCCTCAAGAGGGTCACCTCTAAATAGTAGTTTAAATAGAACTACACCTAATGAGTACTTGTCGGTTTGAACGTCTGGCTTACAAAGACCTCTAACCACCTCAGGAGCCATATAACCTGGTTTACCACCTATTCCGAAGTTGTATCCTTCGGGGGCGATGTTATCGCAATCGCATACTAATACATCACCAGTGGTGGTATTGATAAAGAAACCACCATCGTTTAAGTCTTGATAGCTTTTTCCTGCCCTATGCAGTTGTCTAAAAGCGTTTATAATGTTTATTGCAGAGTTTATTAATGCGAATAGATTCTTAAACTGAACCGATGTTTTAATCGCTTTACCTGTAGCACGGTCAGTAGATATTTTATATGTATTAAGAATATCTACAAAGGAATCATATCCTTCTGGTTTTAAATCCATTATGTAGCCGAAACTGTTTTCTTCTCCAGTTTTGGTCATATACATAGGCCAAAGGAACTTTTCACTAGGAGAACCATCTTTAATGTTAGATGCAATATTCTTTTTAAAAGCATTAAGGCTATGAATCTTCTCGACATCATACCATTTTAAAGCATACTTCTTATTACGCATCTCTACAAGATATACAATACCTTGACCACCTCTGCCTAGTTCCTTAAGAACCTTAGCTGAGCCACCATATTCAAGTTCTACAACGTCACCAGATTTTAATTCTATCACAATATCACACTCCTATGTAAATTTTAATAATTTCAATCCACGCTCGGTAATTTTACGGAGTGCGACCATGCATACTTAGTATGCGTGAATTGACTCGTATCAGTAAGGGATACCGATTTCTCTCCGCCCTCTACTGCCGTTAAGTTTTTATTTAGCTATTCATTCCATTACCCATAGAAGTAACAGAACCTTTTTTTAAAATTAAAGATAGATGCCATCATACCTTTAATATATCAATCTTCTTGAATTAAAGAGAACATAATTCCCGAAGATTGACAATACTTATGTACGTATGAATATTCATAGCATTCTACCACTATATCGGGACAGTATTCAAACACACCGTCACCTATGTACTTAACGCTGTCAGGAATCCTTATAAGCTTAAGTTTATCACAGCAAGAGAAAGCAGACGAACCAATACTTCCAACCGTATTAGGAATAATAACTTTCTCAAGGTTTTCACAGAACTGAAAAGTACCATCTTCTATAGCCACTACGCCCCTAGGAATCTCAATCTGACTTAACTTAGTACAAGATTCAAATGCAGAAGTCTTAATAAACCTTAAAGAACTAGGTAGCTTAACGGAAGTTAATCTAACGCAATTAGAGAAAGCATACTCACCTATGGCTACTACACCTTCTGGAATGGTTATGCTTTTCAATAAAGAATACTCATCGAAAGCAAAACCTTTAATAGCGGTATATCCACTTGGAATCTCAACGTTACCTCTAAGCCTATACTTAGAAGCATCGGCTGGGGTAAACACTTTAGATTCAGTACTTTTAGATGTAGCCTTTGTATCGTTCTTAACTTTAGGAGTAGTCTTGGTAGCACTTTCACTGCTAGGAGTAGTCTTAGTAGCATTTTCATTATTAGAAGTAGTTGCAGTGTTAAGTGTGTATGGAGTATTCTGTTGTTGAGCAGGTTTATGTTCCCAGCCTAACATATATGTAAATACTTCAAGTATAAAATCTATTGCCACATTAGATAGAAACATATCGTTTTCCATAAATTCTTTAGCTTTAGCTACAGCAGAATCTCTATCGTTATCCCCACGTATAAGACCTTCTACTATGTCATTCTCTATTGCAGTTGTTAAAAGACGTCTTTCTTTTTCATACTCTGGAATATAATCTCTCAACATAGATATAAACCTTTGCTTATTACGAACCGTTTCAACACCATAGGTAGCATATATTTCCTTAATAGCACTCATTACATGAAGAGTATCGCTCATTTCATCAGTAACTGCTGGAGTATTACAATAAGGACAGATTTTAAAACTATCAGCGAAATCCTTGCCACAGTTAGAACAATGTATCATAATAAAAACCCCTTTAATATTATCTAGTTTTCTTTTTAATTACCTCTTTAACGTAATTAGAGATATAGTCACAATCTTGGAAAGCGTTTTGACCTATAGTAGTAACAGTATCTGGAATGTTGACATCACGTAGATTTAAACAGTGAGCAAACGCCATAGATTCAATCTCTTGTAGACCGTTAGGAAGTGTTATTTCGTTCAGACAACCACAATGAGCAAATGCCATAGAACATATCTTTTTAAGATTCTTCGGTAAACGAACGTTAGCAAGATTCCTACAACCCCCAAATGCATAGAAACCAACCCTTTGTAGATTTTCAGGCAATGTAATACTAGTTAAACTAGTACAGTATGCAAAGATATTATCTCCAATGTCATTAGTTTCACCCATAAAGGTAAACTTTCTAAGGTTAGAACAGTTATAGAAAGCCCACGCACCTATCTTAGTAACACTAGCTGGAATAACTATAGATGTAAGGCTAGTACAATCACGAAAAGCCTTTTCTCCGATGTAAGTAACACTATCTGGAATAGTTATCTCTTCCAAACTATGACAGCCTATAAAAGCACCATCTTGAATAGACTTCACACTAGTAGGGAGTACTATCTTTTTAGGAATGCCACAATACTCCATAGCACGTTTACCTATAGATTTAATAGTTCTAGGAAGTTCTACAATCTCATCATAGCCTTTGTATTGTAGTAGTATACCGTTACCTATTATTACAAACTTTTCTCTATTCTCGTCAATCCAAGGAGTATTTTGAAAAGCCTCTTCACCGACTTCAGAAACACTATAAGGAATCTTAATGTTCTTTAGGTTGGTACAACAGTTGAAAGCTCTCTTGCCGATTCTTTCCACACCTTCTGGCATTACTATAGAGGTTAATCCTATACATTCATAGAATGCAAAATCACCTACAGACCTTACACCACTAGGAATCTTTATTTCGTTCAAACGCATACAACCGTAAAAAGCGTAGTCACCGATGGTAGTAACTGTATCAGGAATAACAACGTTTTTCTTACCACTAGGACATATTAATAAAGTTTTAACGTCTTTATCGTATAGAACTCCGTCAATAGTTTTGTATTCCACATTCTTCTTATCAACATCGATAGAGTCTAAAGAAAAGCACCCAGAAAACGCCATCTTACCGATAGATGTAACATTTTTGGAGATAACAGCACTATTCTTATTCTTACCAAAAATCTTTTTTAAAATTATGGTCAACTTTGCTATGTTGCTAACTCCAGATGAGTTTATGTTCATCAGATTATCGCAATCTTCAAAGGCACGCTCACCTATAGAAACCACACTTTCAGGGATTTTAATGCTAGTCATAGATGAATGACTGCTAAAAGCACCCGCACCTATAGCAGTAACATTTTCAGGAACAACTACTTTTTCTTGAGTATCATCATCAAGTTGTTTTTCGAGAACGCCATCTTTTATTTCAAAATTCATCTCAATATCCGCCCTTTAGTTTCAAATTGTTTCAATCCACGCTCGGTATATTATCGGAGTACGACGTGCGTACATGGTACGCATAAATTGACCTCGTGTCAATGGTAGATACCGATTTTTTCTCCGCCCACCATTGCCATTAAATTTTCTTTTTGCAATTCATTCCGCCAATTACTCTGTTGAAGTAAGGGAATCCTTGCTGTTTATGTTAAAGGATAAATTCATCTTTTAATATTATATCATATATAAGAAGTTTTTGCAACCATAATTTTAATATTTATAAAAAATATCCATTAATAGCGGTCAACATATATGATTTTTTTAAAACAAACCGATTAAAAGTATTATATATACACAAAAGTTCGAAAATTATTTGGAATAATATACCAAAGATTAAGTGACTAAAAAAAGGAATAACTTAGTAGTCATTCCTCTGTGGGTAGATATTATTTAATCTTGTAACCAAAGCCTCTAACGGTTATTATGGGATTTTCACACCCTTGAGCTTCTATCTTCTGTCTAAGTGTTTTAATATGAACGTCTACGGTACGACTCTCTCCCTCATATTCAAAGCCCCAAACCTCAGACATTAACTTATCACGTGATACAGCAATTCCTCTATTTTTAAGCAGATAGACTAATATCTCATACTCTTTAAAGGTAAGAGCAATCTCTTTATCTTCAAAAGTAACGGTTCTTTTTTCCACATCTACGGAGAGTCCATTTACATTATATACAGAAGTTTCTATATTAGACTGCTTATTTGCTCTACGTAGTACGGCTTTTATTCTTGAAAGTAGTTCCATAATACCAAAAGGTTTGGTAATGTAGTCATCTGCACCTAATTCAAGACCATTTACCTTGTCTATCTCATTAGACTTAGCGGTGAGCATAATAACGGGGATATCACAAGTAAGTTGTCCTTTTTTTAGATGTTTTAAAACGCTTATACCATCTTCATCGGGAATCATAATATCTAATAGAGCAATATCTGGGAGTTTAGTCTTAACTGCCAACTTAAACTCACTAGCAGTAGGGAAACCAATAGCCTCATACCCTCCAGATTTCAATGCACATAATATTAACTCTCTAATGCCGTCATCATCTTCCAAACAATATACTAAACTCATAAAGAAATCCTCACTTTATTCATAGAAAATTTTACAAGATAATTATACACTAAATAAGAGTAAAAAATCAACCCCATTTGAGTAAACATTCTGTAAAGATTATTTTCTCCTTAATAGATGCTATTCTTCTTCACCTGCTTTTATGTTATATATAGGCTTTATAACATCTTGTATAGTAACGGTATCCTGAATGTTGCTTATAATATCATCTATAGATTTGTATGCCATAGGACATTCATCTAAGGTTCTTCCGTTTATAGACGTTGAATATATACCCTTCATCTGTTTTTTAAACTCAGATACGGTAAAGGAACTCTTAGCCTTAGAACGTGACATTAAGCGTCCTGCACCATGTGGTGCAGAGTAGTTCCAATCGGGATTACCTTTGCCAATACATATTAAGCTACCATCACGCATATTTATTGGAATTATAAGTTTTTCACCTTCTTTCGAGGATACAGCACCCTTGCGTAGAATCATATTTTTGATATCTATGTAGTTATGTATGGTACTAAACTTTTCAACTATATGGAAGTTCATACCCTTAACTATTTCATGAACTATAGCTTGACGGTTTATTAGAGCATACTCTTGGACAATCTTCATATCGTGAATATACCTATCGAAGAGTTCACCACTTACATATGCTAGATGTTTTGGTATTGAAGTACTCTTAGTATTCTTGATATTTTTAATAGTATTTTCAATATCTTTCTGTTTGCCTTGTGATTTTAAATCATTTATAACTTTTTGAATATCTTCTTTTGAGCAGTGATTTAGTTGCTTGTAGGCTTCCTCTTGATAGTACTTAGCGACTTGTAAGCCCAAATGCCTTGAACCTGAATGAACTACTAAGTATATTCTACCATTTGAACCTTTATCTACTTCTATAAAGTGATTCCCTCCACCTAGAGTTCCAATACTCCTCTCCGCTTTAATTGGATTGATATGCTCAAAGCAGTATAAACTTTCAATGCTAGTTTTAGAAAAGTACTTATGCGGATTGTTACGCATATTAAATCCCATAGGAATGTTTTCTCTAATGACCTTATCTAATTTCATAGGTTCAATGTGTTTCTCTTTAAGTATAGCAGTTTCCATACCACAACCTATATCTACGCCTACTAAGTTAGGAACTATCCTTTTAGATGATATAGTCATAGTAGTTCCTATAGTACACCCTGCTCCTGCATGGACATCTGGCATCATGCGTATAGTTTCACCTTGCACGAACTCTTGATTACATAGTTCAATAATCTGTTTAATGCTATCACCGTCTATAACATCTGTAAATACGGTTGCTGAGTTATACTTTCCATTCAAAAATATCATTATTAATAACCCCCTATATATGTTATTATAGTATTATATCAAGACGAAAAAGAAATATCACATAAAAAAAGTTGCGACTTTAAGATTATAAGATTAATCGTATTATAACATTATATTCCATATATGTCAACCTATAGATATGTGTTCATTTCGACGTATTTCCTCTAAATATGATAAAATTATCCACTAATAGATATGGTAATTTAACTAAACTATTGATTTTGTTGATAGATTAATATATAATATTATAAGTATCCATAGAAAAAAGGAGAATCTATATGAAAAATAGTTCAAAGTTAGTATATACTGTAATAGTAGCATCTGTATTGTTTTTTGAAGGCTGTAATATTTCAAGAACGGCAGATATCAACTTAGGCGATAGCTACACAGAAGTGACATCTACTACTACTACTACTACTCCAGTTGTTACTACTACAGAGGTCACCACTACTAAAGAGCTAACTCTTCAAGAAAAACTACAGAATACCTGCTGGGTTGGTGCTAGTGGTACTAGAAGCATTATGAGTTTTACATTTACTGATAATACTATCACTGTAAGCAATCTGCTTTCTAGTGGATTTCAAGAACCCGATATTACGGGCTATTGGGAAGTGGACGACCAAAAAATTACCGTATATTCCGATATAAACTTAACGGAAATGGTTACATACTATGACTATACCCTTCACGAATTTGAAAATGGTGATAAGTTTCTATACATGGAAAGTATGTATCTATCTTTAATGGACAGCCCTACTATAGACTTTAATTCTATCTGCGAAGATTTAGCACAATCTTTTAGTGATATATCTACCGTAACCGATGGCGGTTTTTGGGTAGGTACTAATGATGCCAACGTTGACTTCTTTGTATGTAACTATGGCGATATATATCTATATCTTGCTAGTAAAGATACCTCTGAAACCTCTTACTTCGATGGCAAGTGGGGACTCACCTACGATAGTTTCTACATAGTAGACAATGAAAGCTCCGAATTTATCTACTTTAATTGGCAGTTTGATACAGATACTTCTATACTAACTCTAACCGATTCAGAGGGCACAGATATGGAATTTACTCTAACCGATGCCGATGGTTTTAGTAGCGTCATGGCTATAGTAAATGCTCACCTAGATGGCACATATGAAGAGGTTACTACTACTACAGAGGAAACTACATCTGAAGAAACTACCACCGAGGAAACTACTGAAAATCCATACGAAACTTCTACAGAGTATAACTTGGAAGATAATAACTACTTCTTTACCAATGATAATCAAGAGGTTAATCCAGACGATTCTAACTATGATGACTCTAAAGAATACTATGACAACTATGTAAAACCTGTAACTACTACAGTAACGTATCAATACGAAACGGAATACTATCAAAGCGATACTACATATGCCTACGATTATGGTTACAACTCCACCGACTATGACTATAACTATGGCTACTAACCTACTCTATAACGCATAAAAACAATCCCCTCATGTTAGCATGAGGGGTTGTTAGACATATATATACTAATCAAACATTGGAGTTGACAAATATCTTTCACCAGTATCTGGGACTACTACCACTATGTTCTTGCCTTTATTTTCTGGTCTTTTAGCAAGTTGAATACCTGCCCAAACTGCTGCACCTGCAGATATTCCTACTAAGATGCCCTCATTCTTGGCAACGTAGTTTCCCATAGATAGTGCTTCATCATTTGGAACTGCTATAATCTCATCATAGATTTTAGTATCTAAAATAGATGGCACGAAGTTTGCTCCAATGCCTTGAATCTTATGCCCACCAGCTACACCCTTAGATAGTAAAGGCGAAGTTTCAGGTTCAACGGCTACTACCTTAATGTTAGGATTCTTAGCCTTTAAGTAAGTACCCACTCCCGTTAGAGTACCTCCAGTACCCACACCAGCGACGAATATATCCACTTGACCATCGGTATCGTTCCAAACTTCTGGGCCTGTAGTTTCCATATGAGCCTTAACGTTAGATGGGTTATCGAACTGACCTAATATAATCGAGTTTGGAATCTCTTGGTTTAGTTGTTTTGCTTTTTCTACAGCACCTGCCATTCCCTTAGATGCCTCAGTTAGTACTATTTCTGCACCATATGCTTTTAATAGGTTACGCCTTTCAATGCTCATACTTTCGGGCATAGTTAATATTGCTCTGTACCCCTTAGATACCGCAACCGATGATATACCTATTCCAGTATTGCCACTAGTAGGTTCAATTATAGTTGAACCTTTCTTTAAGACTCCTCTATTTTCGGCATCTTCTATCATGTACTTAGCAACTCTATCCTTTACGCTACCTGCTGGATTAAAAAACTCTAACTTAGCTAGTATGGTAGCCTCTAGTGATAGATTCTTTTCAATATTAGAAAGTTCCATAATAGGAGTACCACCTATTAAGTCGGTAACTTGTTTCAAAATTTTAGACATAGTAAAACCTCCAAAACGTTAAATTTTTAGATTGGATACAATACTTTAACTGTACCCCTTAATTATATTATATCACATCGAAAGCCTGTTGTAAATCAGAGATTAAATCGTCTATGTGTTCAGTACCTATAGATAGTCTGATAGTATTAGGCTTAATTCCTTGTTCAACTAATTCCTCTTCACTCAACTGTGAGTGTGTTGTAGACGCTGGGTGGATTACTAAAGACTTCATATCACCAACGTTAGCGAGTAGTGAGAATATCTTTAGGCTGTCGATAAACTTTTTAGCTTCAGCCTCACCGCCCTTAATCTCTATGGTAAATATTGAACCACCACCGTTTGGAAAGTATCTATCATAGAGTTCTTTATAGCCATTATACTCAACTGATGGGTGATTTACCTTTTCAACCTTTGGATTGTTAAGTAAATACTCAATTATCTTCTTAGTATTTTCAACGTGACGTTCTACCCTTAAGGATAGTGTTTCTATACCTTGTAGTAGTAAGAAAGCACTCAAAGGTGATAGTGTAGCACCAGTATCACGAAGTAGTATAGCTCTAATCTTAGTTACAAAAGCAACTTTTCCAACAGCCTTAGTAAAGCTAATACCATGATAGCTTGGATTAGGCTCTGTAATAGATGCAAACTTTCCACTAGCCTCCCAATCGAAGTTTCCACTATCTGTAATAGTTCCACCTAGAGTAGTTCCATGACCTCCTAAGAACTTAGTAGCAGACTCTACTATAATATCTGCACCATGCTCTATAGGTCTAATTAAGTAAGGAGTTCCAAAGGTATTATCTACTACTAAAGGAATCTTGTGAGCGTGTGCTATATCTGCTAGTTTACGAATATCGGCAGGGTTTGAGTTAGGATTTCCTAAGGTTTCTACAAATATCGCCTTAGTATTATCTTGGATAGCTTTCTCAAAAGAATCTTCAACGTCTGGGTCAACGAAAGTCGTATTGATTCCATATGCTGGTAGAGTATGTGCTAATAGGTTATACGTACCGCCGTATATAGTCTTAGATGATACTATGTGGTCACCATTCTGTGCAAGTGTTCTAAAGGTGTAATCTATTGCTGCTGAACCACTTGCCACTGCTAGAGTAGCTATGCCACCCTCAAGAGCAGTTACTCTCTGTTCTAATATGTCTTGTGTTGGATTAGTCAACCTACCATAGATGTTTCCCGCATCGGATAGGTTAAACCTTGCTTGTGCGTGTTCTGAGTTATGGAACACATATGATGTAGTTTGATATATAGGCACTGCCCTAGAATCTGTTACAGGGTCTGCATTTTCTTGACCTACATGAAGTTGTTGAGTTTCAAACTTCCAATTATTATTTGCCATATTTAATTCCTCCAATGGA